>Ga0307517_10003886_pt1 | contig 23167 bp, 9 predicted proteins | sample 23_EM_MG_FD_194515 | JGI IMG/M metagenome (GOLD analysis project Ga0307517, IMG submission 194515) | Populus trichocarpa ectomycorrhiza microbial communities from riparian zone in the Pacific Northwest, United States - 23_EM | ecosystem: Host-associated > Plants > Roots > Unclassified | place...
TTTCGTGTTTCATTTCAAAAATCACATAAGAAAATTAAAGAGGAGAAGGAGGGTACCAATCAATTGTGGCGTGAAACTACAATTCTGGAAAACGTTTTTGGCAAGTGACCAGCCCTAATTTGCGCAGGGAGGTAATGAGGACACATTTCTATATCGTGCGCACATTTCTTATCCTACGCCTTCTCTGTTTCCAAGCAGATTACCTGTCTGTCCAAGTGAAGGGTTCGGTTACGTGTATGACCAAATACCCTCCTTCGCAGCCCCCGTCCTTTTTAACTCCAGATTTACTCAAATACTAGTTGCATGACCCGCGCGATGTCGCGAGTCAATTTTTTTTGTATAAAAAATATTAAAAAGTACTAAGATTTAAAAGTGTTAGGTTTTTCTGCAAAGTTATACCTAAGAGTCTTGGGTTTGGCTGCAACGCCTGACCCAAAAGTAATATTTATAATATTAATAATAACATTAAACTTGCATGACCCAAGTTTAAGTGGGTCTGGCTGCAATATCAGACTCAATAGCCTTGGATGTGGGTCTGGCTGCAAGGTCGTGTCATAAAAATATGATAATTAAATAGATTAATTAAAAAAAAACAAAGAAAAAAACCAACAGGAAGAAAAAAAACTAATGAAGAAAAAAAAATATGAATTAACTGGGCAAACCCGTCAAACCAAGTTAACTCATCAAATCTGGGATCCGTGTAATGAATGTTTGATAACTAAATAGAAAAAAATTTAACATTAACAAACTAAATTAAACGAAAAAAATTAATTAAAAAGAAAAAAAAACAAAAACAAACAAAAGGCATCAACCTTTTCAATATGGACTGCACTGTGAAGAAAAAGGAAAAACATCTGAATTAACTGGGTTAACCCTTCAAATCAAGTTAACCCGTCAAACCTGAGATTTACGTCATAAAAGTTTGATAACTAAATAGAAAAAAAAAATTGACGGGTTAACCCATAATTAACTTGGTTAACCCGTCAAACCAAGTTAACCAGTCAAACCCGGGATACGTGTCATGAAGGTCTGATAATTAAATAGAAAGAAATTCAACATTAATAAACTAAACTAAACGAAAAAAAAATTAATTAAAACGAAAAAAAGCAAAAAAAAATTCAGGTTAACTTGTCAAATCATGTTAACTTGTTAAACTCACGATCCGTGTCATGAAAGTCTGATAACTAAATAAAAACAAAATTAACATTAACAAACTAAATTAAACAAAAAAAATTCATTAAAAAAAAGCAAAAAAAAACCCGAAAGACATTAAAAACAAAAAAAAAACGATTTTTTTTTTTAAAAAAAGATAGCTCAACAAAAAAAAAACTAAAGGCATCACTGTAAAAAAAAACAGGAAAAAAATTTAAAAACAAAAAAAAAACTAAATCATCGGGTTTTACTGTAGATTGTACTGTGCAGTCCACAGTAAAACACTGATGCGTTTTAGTATATGATATAATAAAATATAATGTTATATATTTATGCAATGTAAATATACTTGGTTGCCAGTGGTAAATTTGCCAGGTTATATGGCACCCAATTATCTAAACATGTATGTATTGTATAGGGAAGCATCATTCAATAAACGATCACGGGAGTGGACAGTTAACCTAAGTGGGTGCCACCTAATAAAATTTAAGACAATCATCATAAGCAAGAAACGTATGGCTGCCCTTAGTGAATTAAAGGTCCCTTTTGGAGGCCAAGATCACACTATACATCCCGAAATGACAATAAGCAGATACCTAAAATAAGAATCGAAGTGCTTTGTCTCTACTCAGTATCGGCAGAATAGTAATGAAAGTGCTCTGATATTGACAAGATAAATTAATCAAATCTGCTTGTCGTGTGTGTTCCCACAGCTCTGATGATTTTTTACTAGCTAGCTGGTGAAGTGCGAAGGAGAAGTGATGAACAATTCTGAACTCGGGTAGTTATTGAGTAGCATGAGTAGAGATATTAGATATTAAATATTAGATATACATTTTCGATATAGATGTTATTAGATAAGGACTACGTGTTGAGTATGTTATCGGATTTCTAAAGGATGATTAAGAAGAGTCTTTGAGTGGAGATATTTATGCTTGAGACTACTTATTGGTGTTACCGTAAGAAACACTCTTATAGCCATATGTCTTATATAAAGGGTCGGCCAAAAGATTGGGGATAATGTGTTTTATTTTGATTCCTAGAGTTATGTGGATATCTCATTATTTAAACACAAGAATGAATATGTTAAGGTCTTATTGATAATATATGTCGCACGTATATGGCTTCGCGACAATCGTCCTCTTAGGTCATAATTTCTCTGGTGATGGGGGAGAGAATAAGGAATTCTTGTTTCTTATTAGTAAAAAAACAGATCGAGTCGTCACCTAATATTTTGGTCACTAGAGACTCTAACTTGTCTCAGAGTTTAGATAAGAGAACTAGTTGTGTATAGAGATGACGTATCACCCCTAGTACACCTTACCTAAATTAAACTAAGATATTGTTGTGTTTTTTAATTGGTAGTCTATTTAAGATTTAAGAAAAGTTCTTCTTGATAAGGAGATCCTTATCTTATTAGGTTAACTCCTAGTCATTCTAAAATCAAAATGTAAAAAATAAAACAAAGTGTCTTTTATTCAATATCAGGAATATATTTTATGTTTAAGTTCATAGTCTCGTTTATTAAAAGAAACAAAATAAATTTTTTTTGGTATTTTTAAAATATAAACCAAGTTCTCATGACTTTAATAAACCAGTTATTAAATCCAATGCGTATGTAAAATAAAAAAGACTATTTTTTGTGATTTTTTAATATGCTATAATAAGCAAATATAATTTATTTTTGAGATATTTGGCTATTTGCACACAAATAAAAACACATTTTTGTATTTTTCTTTGAATAAGAGAATTTTAATTTTTGTGTAATTTTCTGAAATTTTTTTGAAGAACAGAGGATATATTTAATATTGAGTCAGCATCTTATAATATAGGTCTACAACACAAATATTAAATAACATGGTTGGAAAAAACATGAGGAACCCAAAAAGAATTTTAAAAAGGTCCTTTAATTTTTTCAAAATTTTTTGGAAATTATTTGGGGTTCGTGTGGTAAAAACATAAAAAAATAAACACTACTGGAAAATCAGTTGAGCGTGTTTGTCAAACATGCCCTTAACAAAAAAAAAAGAGACTTTGAATATTCTTTAAGGTCGTATTTGGCAAACACATCTTAAGGAAAAAAAAAATACACTTTTCCTTTTGTAAAAACTGGACTTGCCAAACACCGCTTTATTTAAAGGACGAGCTCAACCCATCCTCATGGGCCAGCCTTCCTAGACAAAAGATTTAAGCCCACAAACAAGGTCCAGAAACAAAATAAGAAACACTGCAGGTCAAACAAGTTTTTTGTTTGAATTTGATGAAGAATGTCAACCCATTTCTAGGTTATTCCCCAAATTTACCTTTTTTAAAAATATTTATTTGCTTAATTGATATAAATTAAAAAAATATACTAAAACAATTAGATAAATCACCGTAACAATTCATAGTATCACAATTTTTTCAATTTTATCCTTAAATCTTTTTTTATTGAAGCTTTCTATTTCCAAATTAATGACCAATTTCTTAAAATTTTAAGGAAGGAAAAAAAACAAAGTGTAAAATAATTATGAATCCCATGAAAAATCTCAAATTCGCTAGAAAAAACTCTATTTAGTTCACCTAATTTTCCTTTTCTTCCTCTATGATCCTTTAGTTTTTATTATTTTTATTTTGGTTCAAAAGTTTATTTTCTTAGCATTTTAGTCATTGAGTTTGAGAGATGAGAGAAAAGGTCACTTGAAAAAGGCAAAAGAGAGAGAAAGTCACCATTCCACCCCAATTTGACAATAAAAATTATTGATTTTAGTGTCAATGAGTTCTATTAGACAATAAGAGTTTGATGGTGGTGGTTTTCTCCTATAAATATGCTTGGAAAAATATATCCAATTCTATTTAGTTTTTTTTATTCGATTGATTTTCTTTTTTCTAGTGATTTTTTGGTGTTTTGGTATTGGTAAGTAGTTTATAGAGGTTTTATGGCATTTTTAGAGGTGTTTTTAAGTAAAAACAACTAAAAAATTGTTTTTTTTTTGTTCAAATATTTAGACCTTGATTTTTCGGTCATCGAAAAACAAAATAGTAGGCAACCACCCACTTTAAAAAAACACTAGTGAATGGCGATTCGTTCTTTTTTAAGGGAAAAAACAGGTGCGGGATTGGGCATTTTGATTAAGGTTTGGCGTGTGGTTTGGCTCATCAGTGCCTAACTCTTTTCATTAATTGTTTCTATTGAGTTAGATTTTTTTTTAATAGTGATTGATTATATATATATATATATATATTAGTTGCATGATATTTTGAAGAGAATAATTTGATTACTCTTGATTTTTTTCCCTATATTTCATAATTTTAATTTGCTTTTTATAAAATTATTGATGCCTCAAATAAATATTCTGATATTGGATTGGTGTTTGATTTTTTGAGTATATATATATATTTTATCATATAAATAAATAAAAAATAATTTCACAAAAAAAAACTATTAAACCCAGTGGAGTCCATGACTTGGTCACGGTATGGCAAGTAAACTCGGGTAAATCTAGTATATTGTAGTATTAGTGTTTTAAAAAATATATCATCTTGATTATTTTTTAAAAGCCAAATCATGTTTTTACAGCCCGTCCGGGTTGTTTTAAGACCCGCCAAGTCAACTAGGTTACGTCGGACAATTAAAAAATTAAATAATCGATATCATACCTATAAGGAGAAGAAATGAAAGATCGTTGAAGAACCATCGCCACTCCATCTTGGACATCACCCACAACAACAAAAAAGTTTGTTGAGATGGTTTAAACTCCATCGCAAAAGGATGCAAGATGACATCAAAATAAGCCACATGGTTTGCTAGAGCAATACTCTAAAAAAGCAAACCGAATAAAACACAATAAAGTGAGTATATATTTATATTCAATCAATTGATTCTATTTAATGTAAGAAAAAAAAGTTGTTTCAAGAAAATATATTTAACAAAGAACAAAAAATAAAGACCTCAGATAACCCAACCATATAAATAAACAAAGGATGCAGAAAGCATATATATAAGAAAAACGCAGAGGTCAACCTCCAATAAAATAAATATCAAAGGATAAGATTGAAAAAACATTAGTTTGAAAGAATGGTAAAGAAAAAAACAAAGCAACCCTTAGTGAACGTCCTTAAGTTGGGTTAATTTTCCATACAACAGCGGGTGAAATTCCAAAATGAGCTTAACCAAAAAACTCAAATCCACATCAATCAAATTCAAATTAATTTAACATTGAATGATGAAATATAGTGTAAAAAAAGATACTAAACTAAAAAATTTGGCAAAGCAAAAAAAAATACAATAAAAAGAATGATGATAAAATCCGATAAGAAAAAAATGATTAAGGGTGAAATTGAAAAAAAAAAGACATTATAAAAATTATCTCAGATGACATAAATAACAATTTAAAAAATGAGTACCAAATTAAACAAATTTAGAAAATCAAATGAGGATGAAATTGAAACAAATTTTTATTTTTATATGTTATTTCAAATAAAACAAATATCAACCAAAAGATTAGGAACTAAATAAAAAATAAAGAGAAGTAAAAAAAATAAATGAGGATGAAATTGGAACAAATGTTTTATTTGCATAAGTTATTTGAAATAAAACAAATATCAACCAAAAGATCAATGACTAAATAAAAAACAAAGAGAATGTAAGAGGTTGATTTGAAAAATTGCAGAGAAGGGTGCAAAAATAGAGAGAGAGAGAGAGAGAGAGAGAGAGAGAGATGTTTTATACTTGCGCCATTGTTATATGGAAAAGATACCGAGACGAATCTAAAGACGTCTCATAATGATATTTTTAGTTGCCAAAATTAGTCGCACGTGTCATCCAAAGGTGGCTGACATGTGCCCAACATGCATCAATGATTTTTTTAAAATTCTTTTAATTTATTAAAAGACAAAACTAACCCTCACTTTATCTATATATATAAAAAAAACCAATAGTGCAATAAAAAAATGCCCTTAGATCCTGTACATAAAAAATTAAACCTTAAGGGCAAGAAGGTGTTTTGACTATGCAAATAAAAACTATAAGACCAAAACACCCCTCTTAGCTAGTCAAAGTATTTTTTATATAAGGGCAAATTGGTTATTTTATTGTACATTTTATAATTAAAAATACAAATTTACCTTCAATAACACCAAACAATGTATTAATTTTAAGAATATTTATGATAATTTAGTATGTAATTTAAAAAATAAATATTTATCATACCCTCGGTCACTTTAAAATGTCAAAATATTCTTATTATAAAGATAACCATTACCCTAACCATTGACCTGAAGCTATTTTTTTAAGGGCAAGAAAGTAAATTTTGTATTTTCATCCATAATAAAATATGTGCAGGAGAATAACGAAACTGCCCTTTCAATTCTTTTTTAATGGCTTAGGAAAAAAAGTTTTTTTTAATGGAGAATTAAGAAAGTGAAGATGAGAAAAGATAATGGAAAAAAGAAAAAGAAAAAGAAAAAGAAAAAGAAAAAAAGAGAGAGTAAGAGTAAGTTTTATTAAAAATATTTTAAAAAGAAAATGAATTTCCTTTTCCGCAAGGTGGCTTTATATGAAATGTCATCGTCATCTTCTATCTTTAATAACTTTCTATCTTTCTTTATGTAAAGACAAAAACCATGGATCAATCTACGCCCTTCATTCTCACACATCATCACACTACATTTCTTGTTTGACATTGCAAGCAATCCTGTATCTTATTATGTTTTTTAAATGTTTTTCATTCTTAATTATTTTTTATATTTTTTATACTAATATTAAAAGTAAATAAAAAATATTATTATAATATATTTCTAAATAAAAAATAAATTAAAAAATACTTCTAAATATTGTTTTTTCAGAATACGTGGTAATGCGGTTAAATAATTATTTTATAATTTATAATTTTAATTTTATTTTAAGTTAAAATGTTTTTAATTATTTTGATAAGTTAATATTAAAAATAAAATTTAAAATAATAATAAAAATATTATTTTAAAAACTGACTCTGCATCTGTATCTGTACCATTATTGTTGTGCCTATCATCATCTCTCTCTCTCTTAGAAAATAACAAGCAATCCATCTCCCATTTCTTTTTCTTCTTATTATCTCCCATTTACTTAGATCCATGCAGCAGCTCCAGCCCTTTGTCTCTCTTTCTAATTTGCTTTAATTTTTTATTTTCTCTTCTCTTTGTTTCCTCAGAAATCGAACGATAGGAGAAAGATGAGCTCCCTTCGTCCAGATCCGACCTCCAGAATTCACCCTGAGCCTGAACCAACTACTACTACTTCCTCTCCTTCAATCGACCATTTCGACCGCCTTCCTGACTCTCTTCTCTTACTCGTTTTCAACAAAATCGGCGATGTCAAAGCTCTCGGTCGCTGCTGTGTTGTTTGTCTCCGCTTCCACTCTCTTGTCCCTCAAGTCGACAACGTTGTTGTCCGTGTCGACTGTGTCATCTCCGATGATGACACCTCCTCCTCCTCCTCCTCCACAAAGTCACACTCTCCCTCCTCTTCTTCTGGATTCTCCTCCATCTTTCGATTAGTCTTCGGTGGCATTGTCAAACCCTTCCAAGCTCTGGGTCAGCTGCTTGGGCCCAAGGTTAATTCGCGAAATGGGTTTCTCAATTCTTCGCTCTCTGTCGGCACCACCACGACCACCGACGATGATACGGAACCGGATCAAGGTGGTGTCACCCATCATTCTCCAACTCAGGTTCTTAAGAATTTTAATGAGATTCGGTTTCTGCGAATCGAGTTACCCAGTGGGGAATTGGGGATTGATGATGGGGTTCTTTTAAAATGGAGGGCTGATTTCGGATCTACACTTGATAATTGTGTTATCCTTGGTGCTGCTTCTGTCTTTACCAATAATAAGAATTCTTTTGTTATGCAAGAAAATGATGCTATATGCAACAGTACTGCTGCTATTAATAATAATAATGGTGTTGATGATAATGGAAGCATACCAGAGTCGTTTTACACCAATGGGGGATTGAAGTTGAGAGTGGTGTGGACTATTAGCTCTTTAATTGCTGCATCTGCTAGGCATTATTTGCTTCAACCAATTATTGCTGAGCATAAGACTCTTGATAGTTTGGTATTGACTGACGCTGACGGGCAGGGAGTCTTGCGTATGAACAGGGAGCAACTGGAGGAGTTGAGGGTGAAGCCATTATCGGCTTCTTCTGCTTCGAAGAGGACTCTTGTGCCTGCATTGAATATGCGGCTTTGGTATGCTCCTCACTTGGAATTGCCTGATGGGGTTGTGCTGAAAGGGGCTACTTTGGTTGCTATTAGGCCTAGTGACCAGGCTGCTACTAAAAAGGATGTGTCTGATATCTCATGCCTGTCCACTGCATTTGAGGAGCCTTATGGTACCGCAGCTAAGATGCTGGTGAAGAGGAGGACTTACTGCTTGGAGATGAACTCATTCTGATTACAGTAATGGGATTGAGGTGGATATTTGCATCTCTGCACATTTGTAGTATTCCTGTATTATTTTGCACGAATATTTTAATGCCTAATTGCACAATGCAGATGGTTTTTATTTTTTATTTACAAATATTTGCTTGTTATGTTGTCGATTAATTTTGTCTTTGTTGCGTGCATAACTTTTAGCCATGCGAATGCCTTCTTCTCTCGTCTTTGTGATGCATGCCAGTTGCTCCTTGTTTACTTAACTTGTATTGGACAGAAAAACATAATAGTTGTAAGGGGGAGACTTGTCCTTGAATACAAGATTGGGATCTTGTTGTCACTGCTGTGACCGTTATTGTGGTGCCATACCATTTTAGGATTCTCATTGTGTCTTAATTGCGAACCTGCACATCATAATGTGCTTGCTTCAAATGACTTTGTATACTTTTTTTAAATTGGAATGCAGATGTATTTCGCTTTCAACAGCTGGTTATGATTTGATCTTGTTTGTGGTGTGTCATTTATTACTCAGAATTTACTCTATAAATTAGTAAAATACTTGATTACTTTTTGGTCTAAAAATTTTGTAATGTGCTTTCAGGGAAAGCACAATGGTTTAAGGCAAAGTGGATGTGAATGTTCTGCAGAGTGAAGAATCAGAAAACAATTTTTCTTTATGCTTTGGCATAACTGGATGCAGTGTCTCATGAAACTGAATCTTTCTTTGGACTGCCACTGGAATCCCCATCTGCAGTTGATGATGCCTTGCAGTCTTTTCAGCCTTTTGTGCATGACTGACAACCACCAGCAGCTTGTTTTAATTTCAAGCATATGCTTGTAAGGTGCACACATGCAACTAGATGAATGCAGTAAGAGCTTTGAGTTTGTAGCGATTTACTTTAATTTAGAATTATGTATGTGAATATTGTAGGTATGAGTATGTTGCACTTATATTACACTTCTGTCGTACAGTAAGCAATGTACTCCTGGTTAACCTTAAAATGTTCTCTTTTGCAGCTGACTAAATGTTAGCAAACATATACAGTTGTTTTGCTTGTAAATGACTTGAACTTATTTCTTGAACCTGTGTAGTAATCTGTTTAGCTGCTTGCATCTTTGAGTATTATGACAAACTTGTTTTCCAATTTTGTGATGATTGCTATGGTTGGAACATGAGGATAATATCTAGATATTGCATGAGAAGGGTAGTAAAGTAGGGATTTAGTGTATAATGTCATTGGTTTAGGCAATGATGGTGTAAAGTGCTCCCATTAGCTTTGTTTCTTGTTTCTGGATTTGTTCTTCATTGATGGTTGACCTTGTGAAAAGCTTCATCAAGCAAATTCCTTGGATTTAGGGATGTCTGTTGCTGCTTGCTATATTGTTATCTGGGTTTCTAAAAGAAATATGTTCTGTATTTGTTGGGTTTGGCCTTCTACATGCAACTATCTTGCTTTAGATTTTGTTTCTGGCAAGCTCTTGTTTGCAGCCCCCTAGGTTATAAGAAAACATGTTTGTTTCTCAATAACCATTGGGTCAAATTACGTGCTAATGCTGGTGGGATCATAAACTAGGTGGGTAATGTTGCTTTTAGGTTAATGTTAGTTCTAGTTGATGTGTCCAACAGTCCGTTAGCCCAAAAGAGGAAGCATTAGCATAGTCTGTTTCGGTTAGGCTACTTTCTGTATCTTTTCATGTCTAGTTAATGTGTTGGCCATCACTGTTATTCATGCCTAAATTATTTTTTCCTTAGAATCAGATGGAAATGACAGTTGACACTGTATTGAACATATTGACCTGTTGAGTATGGAAATCTGTTGCTGTTTGTGAGCAGACAGGAAAAGTTGGGACCAAATTCCAGAGGGAAACTTAGCGGTATGGATGATTTTGCACACTACTTTACTTCCCTATCGTGACTAGATTAAGATAAAACATGTTACAAGTAGGTTATATGAACCTAGTTTGTTCGTGGTTTTTCTTGTTAGTTTTCCTTTGCAAGCTACCAAATTATTCGGTGTGCTAGCATGCTACATGGCGAAGTGACTTGCATAGTATAGTTTAGACAGGCAGGCAGCAGAATGGACGCCAATTAGAAAGAAACAATCAAGGCAATTACTGCTCTTCCCGTGCATATACATATATAGGTGTTGCTTTAATAATAATAATAATAAAACAAAAGGCCAGCCTCTTTTGTCTCTATGAATTAGGGGTGGGTGTGGTTGTTGTTGTTTTTTAAAGTAGTTTTTGCTTGAAAATACATGAAAATAATGCATCAAATCCATACTGCTACTCATAAGAACCTCTCTGGATTTTAGTGGTTATCATCGTAATCGCATGTAAATGAATAGTGAGGGAAGAAGGAATTGGTTGCATAGAAATCTACCGTTGAGGAAGCTGCCAGATTTGGCAACTTGTACCGACGATGAACAAAGTCTAGAAATTTCGTGGCCCTGACAACACTAGTAAATGAATCTCCATGCGCTTTGTTACACACACGAGATGAGAGATGGATGATGTCTCTTTTTTAGTTCTAATCTTAGCTATCATGTGTGTGTGTGTCAGCGGCACCACCGTTGAGAGCAGGTGCCCTCATGCATGCACAAACCTTTTTAAAATTTTGAGACTATTTTTATCTTCCTTGGAAGAATTGATTAGCGAGTTCCGCCGCTGCCTTTCATCTGTTTATCACATGATATATCTGACGATCCACGCGAAGGAAGCCTGGACTTCTCTTAGCTACAGGGAGCGGAGCTCCCCTTTCGACTTCTATGCTACAATTTTGTTAATGATAATGTCGAAGTTATGAGAACCATTTTTGATCGGAGGGGGATTATATGAGAAACAATATACGGGAAAAACAAGCCCCGCATGTTTATCAAACAAAACAGACAATTGCAATTGTGGAGTGTTGATTTGATTTCTTTTTTATTGAATGAGATATTTATACAAATAAAAGGCTAAATTGAAAAGTTATAGACAAATACTGATCAAAATACTTGATTTTATGTTGTAGGGAGTTATTTACGTTTTTTTTTTTTATCAGGAAATTAATAATTTAGATTCTATCCAAATAAAATAATTTACTAGTATAATCCCTTATTTTCTTATTAATCTATTTTTCTCTACCCAAAAATATAGTTTCTTTTAGTAATGTACTTCATGATTATAATAATCCAAATCAATGAAAGAAAGACATATTTTTAATTAAAACCTCGTTAGTAAAATAATTGTGATTCTTTCCTTGGTAATTTGTTTATCAGAATGTTTATTTTTTGAAGCAAAAAGTTATGAGAATTATAAAAGTAAAATTTAATAAATTTTTTTTAATGATTTTACTACTACATTGTGAATGTATTAAAAAAAATATAAGAATAATACACTAGAAATATTTTTATAATTTTATATAGAAAAGAAGAAAATCAAAAGTTAATAAAGAATAAACAAAAATCATGAAGGGATGTAAAAAAAGCGCTCAATGATTTTTTTTTAATATAATCTTATTCTTAAAAATAATATTTTTAAGATATATTTAAGTTATTTATTTCCATGATATTTCTATATTGTGCATTTGATAATTTTATAAAAAAACATTATGATGTCACAAAAAAACTAAATATAAACTGAACAACATTTAATAGAATAATATTTTTAAGTTATTTATTTGAATGAAGTTTAATTTTTTTTTTAAAAAAAAGACTAGACAACTAGGCCTAAGTAACCTAGTGCCTAGTCCTTTTAATTTCTTTCCCCCACCTCTTTGTAAAAAAAATAAAGTAGATGGTGCGTCATCTACTACTGTAGAGGACACATCGTTTATTTGCTTAGTTTTTTACCACTAGAGAGGTGATAGAAAAATTGAGATGAGTGTTTTTTTTACTCAAAATGTTTGACTTATTTTCACCTAATAAGCATCCTTATGATGTCAATAAATCAATCTCTTAACCCAAAACATCACAAAACCAATTAATAAACACAAAACCAAATTGATGGAAAATCATCTTGACCTCAATCTACTTTTTAGGCAAGATGAAAGGGAAAAAAACCTCAATGGAACTCCTTTCATTTAATAGAACAATTGACATCGAGAACAAATTTTTTCATGGCCAAAATGTCAGCAACTGACGACTTCCTTTCTCTTTCATAATTTTTCAATGATTTTCTCTCTCAACCCCCAAACTCAAGGACTAAAAAAATAAACAAAATGAGCTTTTAGATCAAAATAAAAATTGTAAAAACTTTGAGATTGACCATCTATTTTCTCCATCCTCTACATTGTGGTCCTCTCTCTTTTAATTTTTCCAATTCTTCCATTCTACTATAATCAAAATACCCTCATCTTCATCGTCATTAGGTTCGGATTTATTATTGATGTATGCATGATTATACATACTTGGATCATCTCTTCCTATAATTTTAGGTATCAATGTCCAGTTAATTGCACTCTCAACTATCCTAGATGGACCGACAAACTATAAGGCTTGTGTACCCATTTGAATATACATGGGGATTGGAACCCAAATTTACTCCTACTCCACAGTACATGAGGATTTTACTTATTTAGGTCAACTATTCAAGTACAATTCAATGTATTTCAATCCATTTTGGATGGAGAGCTGATTATAGTCTTCAAACTAACAAAACAAGAAATTAGTATGACAACATACTGAATAAAACGTTCCTTATCAAGCATCCTCCAAGTAATATCAACTTTAAAATCATTATAATTCCACCCAATTTCTCCATATATCACTCATTTAATTTTAGATAGTGATATATTTATACTAGCACTCAAAATCACATTGCTTTCTATGTTTTAAGCGATCATATCTGTAACAATAATATTGCCATAATAACATAGCAATAGCATATTTTAGAAGACATGTTTTGTAAAACAACAAAACCCATTTCAATTAATTGTCGTGAATTCTTATTAGTTCAATCAAAATTAATAACATCTCTTCCATCGATTCATATCTAATTACTTCAATTGGACAAAATTATCAATTATCTCAATTAACCCAAAACTTCAATGTAAAACTCTAATTGATCTTATTAAACCAAATTAAAGTTATTTATAGCATTAATTTCTTTAATTGATACCTAATTGCATCCTTTCATGTCTAATTGCTTCAATTGGACAAAATTCTCAATCATAGCAATTACTTCTAAAATTCAATGTAAAATCCTAATTAAATTCTCATTAGTTCAATTAAAATTAATAGCATATCTTCCATTGATTCATATCTAATTGTTTCAATTGAACAAAATTCTCTATTATCTTAATTAACCCAAAACTTCAATGTAAAACCTTAATTGATCTTATTAAACCAAATTGAAGTTATTTATAGCAGTAATTACTTTAATTGATACCTAACTCCAACCTTTCATATCTAATTGCTTCAATTGGACAAAATTCTCAATCATATCAATTACTTCTAAATTCAATGTAAAATCATAATTGTCTAATTTATACCTAATTGATGTTATTTATATCATCAATTACTTCAATTGATACCCTATTGCATTGATTCATTCCTACTTGTTTCAATTGATAAAATCCTCAATTATGACAATTAGTCCTAACATTCAATCTGGAGCTCTAATTGATATAATTTATACCTATTTCAGGTGATTCATAACATCAATTGCATCAATTCAAACCCAATTGATCTCAATTAAACTAAATCCTTATATAACAAAATCAACCCAAAAAATAATCAATTAAATCCTAGCATAATCACAAAATAACAACTAAACACATAAAATTAAGAGTAAAATAATGTTTACCTTGATTTGTTGAAGGAGAAATGGTGGAAGTGGTGGCGAACTTGTGGTAATGAAGGTGAAAGAGAGAGAGGGATGATGATTTTGGTGGAAAAAAAACACAGAAGGCAAGAAGATGAAAAGATGATGAGATGCAAAAAAGAGAAATAAAAGGAAATAGGCAAGAAGATGAAGAGATGCAAAAAAGAGAAATAAAGGGAAATGGTTGTTATTGGCTACAAAAGGGAGGGGAAATCATTGGTGGCTCAGAGAGAGGGAGAGTATTTTGCAGAAGAGACGGAAGAGAAAAAGGAAAAAAAAATATACATGGTTTTTATTGTTTTGGGTTGCACAATTCTGAATAACACAACCCAATTTGATTGTTCTATTAGGAACAATGCAACCAATTAAGTGTGTTATTTTTCAAAATAAAAATAAACAATAACACTCTATCAATTGGTATCAGAGCGTGGTTATATTCTTGGCAGAACGACGAGACTGTTATGTGGACAGCAGATCGAAGGATTGATTTGTTGAAGCTATCGTGTGGATAGTTTGCGATGTTGGTGGCTGAACTTGCATGCCTAGAACTATGGAGGCAATCCGAGAAAGATTGGCTCAACTTGAAGAGTTGATAGGGCGAATTCCAGAGGATGAAGAACAACGCTCTATCAATGACAGGTTGAGGGAAGCCATTGAAAGTGATCAATGGGCTGAAAGCTTGTACATTAGTCTTGTGGCAGAAACGAGTGAAAGGTTGGAAGCTGCGGAGGAAGCAATTGCAATTTTGAAAAAGGCTGTGGCAAACACTTCTGTTGGGACAGGTATGTTTAAGCCCAAGATTCCAGAACCGAAAGCATTTGGGGGTGCTAGAAGTTCTAAGGAATTAGAGAATTTCTTATGGGATATGGAACACTATTTCAGTGCTGCCAAGGTCGGGTTGGATGAACAAGTGAACATCGCTGTGATGTATCTCACGGGAGATGCAAAATTGTGGTGGTGAACAAGATCCAAGGAGGACTTAAATGCTGGTAGGCCAAAAGTGGAGACATGGGAGACCCTGAAACGCGAGTTGAAAGAGCAATTTCTGCCCAACAACACGTCCTGGATTGCGAGGGAGGACTTGAAAAAGTTACGGCAAGATGGGTCGGTAAGGGATTACGTGAAGATATTGATAATATGTCTGAGGAGGACATAACGTTCAATTTTCTGTCAGGACTTCAGCCGTGGGCACAATTGGAGTTGCGTAGGCAGAAAGTTTCAGACTTATCTTCGGCCATTGCTGCTGCCGATGGGTTGGCAGATTTTAGAGCAGGCGCTAGTGAAGGGACTGCTGGAGCATCTTCTGTTTCATACCCACTGATGGATAGGTATGAAATGAAAAGAAGAAAAAAGGGCTTGGTGGGGGAGAACCTAAACAAACTGATGGCAATGGGAAGTCAGAAGCCAAGGGCAAGGAAAAGGTTTCGAGATCAAGTTCGAGTTGTTTTATTTACGAGGGTAAGCACTTTGCAAGAGACTGCCCGCTGAAAGCATAACTTAGTGCCATTTCTGTGGAGAAGGATGGGGAAGCAACGACATACATAAATCCTATACGTGTGCTTAACACTAAGTAAAAGAGTTAGTGGCAAGGGGCCAACCTAGTCGATGAGGATTTGGGCGTGCCCAAACTGCCTTGGGCAAGGCAGAATTGGAGGAGTTTCGTAACTTTGACGATGGACAGATCATGGTTTGTTAGAGCTCTAGGCGTGAGGATGCGCCAACGAAAGCATACTGCCAAGAATTCGGCAGCGATGGACAGCGGCAGCCTTGCTTAGGCTGAGGCAAATTCGGTAGGAAGAGTTGATTGCTGTACAATGAACAAGTAAGCAATATTTAAATTTTATACTTGCAGTTTTGGGCACGCTGAATGGTTGGAGAATTAAATGTTCGTATAGGAGCTCATGTGATTCTTCAAAGTGATTTTGCGTGGATGTATTTTGTGAAGAGGGATGGATACCTAGGATGCTTGTGATTAGTGTCCGAACTTCATGAAAACATGCTTGCGAGTATGATATGTTTGGCATTTGTGGAAAACTAACGGGCCAAAACAGAATTGTGTCACAACTTGGTTTTGAAACAGGTTGACAAAGATTCGGTGGACTGAATTATTGTTGAATGTGGGCAAAGCTAAAGGTTTCGTGGGGAGAAACATGGATTGTGACGAGGAACAAATGCAGTGTAAGGGTACTTCAAATCTGTTCGACGAGGGCGTCCGGTTTTTTTGGTGGAGGTGGTTTGTAACAGTGTCAAATATGCACGAGGTGCACACTTCAACAGGCTGTCCAAAAAGCGTGTTGGCAGCCATGCCAACAGGGGGATAAATTAGCAGTGTAGATTTGTGCAACTGTAGGTTCGTCAAAGGAGAATTCGGCAGTGATGGACAGCGGCAGCCTTGCATAGGCAGAGATGAATTCGGCAGGCAGTGTGTGATGGTCTGTGCGAGTCTTTGAGCTTGCGACTTGGCATGGACGTGGAGGTTTAGATCATGGATCTTCTAAGTCAGCAGCTGACTCAGCAGAAACTGGCAGTTGGGACTGCCAGGTGGACAACCAGAACGTGGGTGAAGTGGCAGTATCATGGGGGTAGAATGTGGAAGCATAACTGGGGTGCTCTCCAACCTGCTGAGATCATGGGATCATGGGAGAGTAACTGCCCCATCACTTGCTGGAAAATAGGCCACTAAGATCATGGGGGAGAAAGTGACCCACTATTTAGAAAAAGTTATTTTGAAAGAAAAGTCTTCAAAAGAGGTGCATGTATTTTTTTTTTATCATTTTATGTAAGAACGGTGGCCCATGTGTTTTGTTTTAACTATTTCTATAATAACAGTGGCCTAAATGCACACATTTATGGAAACTTTAACAATTTATAGGTAGGTTGTAGTATTAACACTTTTATTTGCAAATTCTTTTGGTTAATCCTATATTTCATTGTTTAATCTAATCTTCTAAAAATTACATATTTCAAGATTTTACTCCTACAATTATTTATTTTATCTTATTTTTACTAGGAAAAAACTCAATAGGAAGAACTAATTTTGGCATGGCATACTTCTATTCGAACTAAGGTTTGAAACCAAACTTCTCCTCGGGATAATAGATGAGGAGATTCAGGTGAGATCCAATGTAGATCCAATGTTTTATTCACTCATGAGATTCAGGCAGTCAAGGGGGGGCACCATGGCTCCTCTCTTCTCGAGAATCCATACATTCCTTATCAATGTATAGATACCTATCTCTCGAGCACATATTTAGGTTCAGCCTTAATGAGAAAATGAAATGGAACACCTAACTACGTAACTTTAAAAACCAAGAACTACAAGATCACCTTTTTCATTCTAGGGTGATGGAGGGATTGTACTATTTAAGCCTTTTTTTCATGCTTTTCCTGGATGTCTAGAGAAAGCTACAATTAATAGGATTTTCCTAACTCTTTTTTTTTAGAAAGGAAGAACATGAAATTATTTTTCATTTCCAAAAGGACAAGGAGATTGGATCTAGTTGGAAATTAATTGAATGAACAGTTAAAAAAAGATTTTTTTTTGTAGTATTGTAATTTTTAGTTTCTTACCATGTCAGTTTTCAACTCTTGATTATTGAGATTTATAGGAAATATGAATTAACATATAAGGATATATATTCCTATTATCTATTTAATTTATTCCTATTATATTTAATTAAAATATTACATTTAATACATTTATATTTTTATAATACATTTAATTTATATAATATATTTATATATTTAAGTTTTTATTCCATTTTTATTTGAATAGAATTCAAATTATTTTCATTTAAAATTTATTTAAAAATGGAACTTATAATTTCTTAGAACTTATTATTCTAAATTCACTTCATTTTCAATTTGGCCTTGCTCTAACTTCTTTAGGGATTATTACTTCTTTAGTAGCTCACCATATGAATTCGTTACCTCCTTATGCATTCATTGTATAAGACTTTACTACTCAAACTGCATTATATTCTCATCACCGTAATATATCAGGATTCATTATTACAGAAGTTTTTGCTTGTGGAGTTATATTTTTTATTAGAGATTACATTCCATAACAAATGAGGATATTATATTGGCATGAATGCTAGATGATAAAGATGCTATCATATCCTATTTAAGTTAGGCAAGCCTTTTTTTGGGATTTCAAACTATGGTACTTAATATTCATAATGATGAACTTCTATGTAGTGTCTTCATTTCATGCTTTCATAGAAAACCTCAAAATAACGCCATTTCAATATAGTCCATCCATATCCCAATTCCATTCATTTAATATCTCTTTTCTTTGGTGTCATTGACATAATATATGTGTCTATTATCTTTATTAACAATAAATAATAATGAAAGGACTTATTTTTTTTGGAAGAAAATATATCAAACTAGTGGTAATATTATAACAAAAGCTAAATGGTGTGGGGAAATCACTGTAGATCAAGAGATCTTTTACTGTAGATTGTAATAGTAGTTTCACTTTCACTTTCTCATGTTTTCATGAAATCTTTGGCTTTCGTTTTCTTCCCAAGCGAAAGGGTTGTGCTCGCGCCATTAAGGAGGCATTGTGACGTTTCCTAATGGCCAAATCTGATCATCTGCCGTTTCACTGGATGCACAATCATGCCCTCTTTCACATGGTGTGACGTGTGTAGACAGATAATAGTTGTTAGACTCACGCACCTTGGGTCTTGCATGGTTTGCCAGATCGAAGGCGCTTGGGTCTAGACCCAAGTGCCTGGGCCTGGTAACCATGCCAGACCCGCGCGCTTGGGTCTGCCAACCATACCAGACCCAGGCATCAGGGTTAAGAAATTTAAATTTTTTCAAAATCATGATTGGACTACAAGAACAAACACTACCTTATTCAAGCAGGATTTTCATTCATATTCGAAGAGGAAAGAATGGAAAAAAAATGTTGAATTCTAAGTAATTTATTTCAAGTCTTCAAAAATAAACTTTTTTTTTTGTATGCATTGTGGATGAAAATATTAATTTTATGTTTCCATCCAAATGTTGGATAGTTTTTTTAAAGGATTCAAGCTGTTTTAAATTTGAGATTTTATTGCATGATCTAATTGTCAAAGTTTGTTATAAGAAGAGTTTATTCTACATTATAACTATTAGTATATACAAAATTTTTTGAACTTTTGAATTGATACATTATATTGTAGGAAAAAAAAATTGTATATGTAAAAGATTTATTATCCTTTTGACTTCGTAATTTGTGCAAGTTTGTAGATGATTTCTTCACTAAAATTAGAGATTAATAAAAAAAACAATTAACTGAATTTTAGGGATGCATGTGACAACAATGTCAAACCCAAGGTACATGGATTTGGAAACCATGCCAGACCCAACCCAAACGCCTTGGGTCTGGCAATCACGCTAGGCCTAAGCGCCTTGGGTTTGACAACCATGCCACCAAAAGCACCTTGAGTTTAGCAACCATGCCAAGCCCACACTACTTGGATCTGACAACCATGTTTGGGTCTGACATTCATAAAAAAGTGTATGGACCTGACATGGTTGCAAGGCCTATACATTTGGCTCAAAAATAAAATTAAAAATTATTAAAAAATAATAGTGTAAAAACGAACATAAATCTATATTTTGAAATTTTAAGGATCAATTAATTGATTTTATTGAACTAGAGAAGAATGGAATAAATTATAATTAACGCTCTCAAGCTCACTTTTTAATGTTTAAGCATAATTATTAGATTTGGCTCGGCATGACGGGTCAACCCGGGACTCAGGTGACCTAGCAGAACCCGGTAGGGACTTGTTTTCTTCAAATATGTTTTTTCCCTAGCCAAAGACTCCTATTTTTTTCATCTTTTTCAATTGGTTGCTAACTCATATCAAAGTTCACTATATAAATACTAGAAGAATATTTTATTTTTTTAATATGAGATTTGAAGCGTTGTAATATATATATATATATATACTCTATATTCACAGGAAAAAAATATGTTTTTTCAATGTGGAATAAATGTTTTCCCCTAGCTAGAGACCTCCTTTTTCATCCTTTTCAGTTGGTTACTAACTCATATCAAAGTTCACTATATAAATACTAGAAGAATATTTTATTTTTTCAATATGAGATTTGAAGCGTAGTAATATATATATACTCTATGTTCACAGGAAAAAAATATGTTCTTTCAATGTGAAATAAAAAACCTTTTTGGTTTAAATACTTCAACTTAATAGGATAAAATAATATCTTTTTAATGTGGGATAAAAAATATTTTGAAATAGTGTTTTAGCTTTATAACCACATGAATTGTTTCTTATTTTTTTCATATGAAATAATAAAATCTAATTTTTTTTAAATTTTCCTGAGTTGACCAACGCCAGGCCAGGACCAAAAAAATATCAGACCCGCGCCTGGACATGGACACCATGCCAGGTCCAAGCATCTGGGGTCTGGTAACGACGTTCGACCCACGCTACTTGGGTTTGACAACCATTCCAGACCCAAGAGCCTTTAGTCTGGTAACGATGTTTGGTGCCAGACCTAGGCGCGAGCTGGAATGGTTGTAGACCCAGGCGCTTGGGTCTTGTATGATTGCCAGACCCAAGGTGTTTGGGTCTGGCAACCTTGTGCAAGTGGACTTTGGACCAAGACACAATCTACTATAGACTTGTACAATGGATTTTCCAAGCTCTTAAGGCTTGGGATGAGGCTAATGTTGTCTTTTCACAAAAAAGGTTAAATTATCATTTTGCCAATTGGTTGAAAAAATTGAAGCCCTGGTTGTAGGGATATTTCATTATTTTTCACAGGCTCATTGGTCATTAAACGTGTCAATGGAGGTATGGTAGTCTTTTTCATGATTATTTGCGTAGTAATAATACTATTCTAACCTCAAAGTTAACAAAATTAAGACATGTTGGTCAGAGATTTTTTTATCTTTCACAAATTGTTAAATAATTAAAATATATCTTTAGCCTTAGAAAAAAAAAAAAGCTTTGCATATGGGGATATTTTTGTTCTTTCATACTATTTTTTGTGCAATTTTTTATAATCATGGGAGATATTTTGATATTGTTTTATTATTTTTAAATTCCAAAAATTGTGCTAGTGACACCCTTTATTTTATCATCACATCTTATTAATGATTGCCATCATTCATGAAAAATAATCTATGACCAACTCTCTCATATCTGTCCTAAATAATTTGATGTGCTTGACGTTGCTATCTTTTTGCTTTACCTATTCCTTTATAGCTCTTTTTCACCGAGTCCTAAATATCTTTGAAGGTTTTGTTACAAAAAATGGTTTTAAAGTTTGAACAATCAATCGATTGGAAAGATAATTTTTTGCTTGATATCTTTTAATCGTTGCCCTTTTATTTTTATTTTTTGTACATTTGTTACTATTGTTCTAAATGGTGGTTCAATTATTTATTAAAAAATAATATACTAGTACTTCTTAGACCTTAGGAAATTCTCCATTAACATGCATAAATACAATCAAAGCATGGAATGACCGGTAGAACAAAGTTATCGAAAGCCAAGTTTGAACATTGCTGCTGTCGTTGTAAAGACTTTTTGTGATTTTAAAGTTGCTACCATAACAATTTGAGGCTCTTTTCAATCATGAAATAATGCCAATTAATGCTACTGCGTTTTTTTTTGCTTTTATTTCTTAGGTGCTGTGACTGTTGGTACGTTTGCTAATCTACCAGTTGTTACGTAGAAACTACTGTTTTTGGAATTTTATTGTTTTGAAGCTTGTTTTGGTGCTTGTATGTTGTGCTACCGTGTCTACTTTTTGTTGCTCTTGGATTAAGCTAGAGAAAATGTAGTTTATTATTGCTATTGTGTTTGCTTATATTCGTTTGTTGTTTCTCTTCATTTAGAGGTTGGTCTGCTGTTCTTCATGATGCTGTGTTTGATAACTGATGCAAAGGGTCCCGCTACGGCGGCTGCGAAGTGGTGTTGTTCATCAAGCTGCTGCTGGAAAGTGTTTGCTAGTTCGTCTGTTACAAATTGTTGCTGCCGGAGAAACACATGACTATTGCTTGTTGCTACCGCATGTGGTGGTTGTTCTGTTGTTGTCTGTATAAAAGGGATTAATTGTTGTTGTCGTCGTCATTGATGTTATGTGATAGTTGTTGTCAATAAAGCTACCACTGCTCTTCTTGTTGCTGCTAGAAAGATCTAATCTCTGTTGGATCATTTGCTACAAGCTACTGCTATTGAAGAAACATGGATGTTGCTGCTACCGATGTTTCATCTTTGCATGGGGGAGACCTAAACAAAGAGTTTCTCTCTGATACCATTTGTTGAAAACACCAAACACATAATTAAATACTTAATCTTCCAAGCTTTTGATTGATTGATATTTAGAGTTTACAACCTTAAACTATTATATTATAATCCAATAAAAATTCTAATTAACTAGTTATAAAAAATTATAAAAAACAAATAATTTTTTTTTTATCAAAGATCAAACATTTTTTATTAAGAGTAACCTATCAAGGATCGAAAACCCTTATGTTAGACTCAAAAGATACTATTTTTACTATTTTAGGCTATATTTGTTTTCCGGAATTTATTTTCCGGAAAATCACTTTCCAAACTTTCCTGTTTTCCGGTCAAAGAAAAATTTAACTTAGTTTCTAGAAAAGTGTTTTCCTGAAAAATTTGGGTGGAAAACACTTTTCCAGAAATTGCAAAATATTTAGAAATACCATATTATTTACTAATTAATTTCCCTACTTAAATTTGAATCTCTTTTAATTGGGTCAGTTTTAATATATATATATATATATATATATATATATATATATATATATATATATACCAG
>Ga0307517_10003887_pt1 | contig 23163 bp, 18 predicted proteins | sample 23_EM_MG_FD_194515 | JGI IMG/M metagenome (GOLD analysis project Ga0307517, IMG submission 194515) | Populus trichocarpa ectomycorrhiza microbial communities from riparian zone in the Pacific Northwest, United States - 23_EM | ecosystem: Host-associated > Plants > Roots > Unclassified | place...
GACGCAACTACCCAGGCGGCCAGTGATGACGCGCCGTCCCAACGCCGGGGCTGGAGGGGGGTGTTATCTTTTTCCTTCGAAGTTCGTATGCGCCAAGGTAGGGTAACTTTGCCCTGTAAATCCTTACGGGGAGTCCGTGCGCCTAACAATCAACCGCGTGAACGCTCATGACCAATTGAAACACCTAACCATTACGCCTCCCCTGAAGGGAAGGCATTTGTTGAGACAAGAGGGGGAAAACACGCGGTAAATGACCTTCTAGATTCTGGTTCAAACATCTTTCTCATGAATTAGGACACCACACGACAGCTAGACATCCCGACCGAAGCTAGGGATACACCCCTAACAATCACCACCACTCATGGCAAAACCACCCATACCAGAGGAATACTCTACACCTATCCCATTCTGTTGGAAATCGGTGGCAACGGGCACCGGAGCATCATATCCTCCCAAATTGCGAACGCAGGAAAATATCATTTAATAATCGCCTTCGGGTGGTGGCACAAGGAACACCCCCTGAAAAATGTCCCAGACCCAAGTAAATTCGTCTTTCAAGATGTGAACTGCTATGCTCACACAGAAGATGAAGAAGTGGTGGATTTATTCTAGTGCGCTGAAACTGTTGCTTATGATGAGGAAGCACGGTATATAGGAAGGATTCGAAGAGAAGACGAAGGGGAAATTCAGTTGGAGGCCCTGCCACAAAAATAGTGGGGGGACAAGGAGCTTTTTGAAGAGAAAAAAGGGGAATGTTGGCACCTCGAAGGGCGTGCAATTACGCCATCAATCTTCAGCCAGGGGCAGAACGCCTATTGGCCCCGATTTACGCAATGTCCACACACCAGCCGAATGAGCTGGACAAATCCCAATAAGGTGACCATCCTGAATAAATATCCCTTACCACTGATGGATGAACTCCGAGACCGTGTTTCTGGAGCAAAAGTATTTATGAAGCTCAACCTAAAAGTTGGCTATCATCTTATTAGGAAAATGAATGGCGACGAACCTAAGACTGCCTTTCGCATCAGATACAGGCAGTACGAATACAAGGTCATGCCTTTCGGCCTCGTTAACCCTCCTGCAACCTTCCAGACAATGATTAATAAGATCCTAAGACAATTCTTGGACCATGGTGTAGTCGTCTACCTGGATGACATTCTGATATACTCCGACAATATGGAAGACTATATCAGGCTAGTCCAACCGGTCCTTGACTGAATCGAGCAACATGACCTCGCAGTCTCTTTGCACAAGTTGGTGTTCCACTGGGAAGAGGTCGAATATCTGGGATGCATTGTCAAGGCAAGTGGAGTTACAATAAGTGATAGGAAAGTGAAAAGTGTTCAAAATTGGGCTCAGCCGAGATCGGTTGAAGAAGTCCAAATCTTCATTGGATTTGGAAAGTACTGTCCACAGTTCATCAAAGAATTTTCAAATATTTGCAAGCCGATCACCGAGATCTTAAAAGGGAACTCAAAGGATTTTCACTAGGGAAGAGAGCAGGAGCAAGCATTCGAGGAGCCGAAGAGAAAGTTCACAATGGCACCAATTTTTTCGAAATTTTACCCTGGCAGCAAAACGGTGGTAGAGACGGATGCTAGCGACTTTGCGCTCGGATGCGTATTGTCTCAATACCAAGGAAGACGGCTTCACCGGCTGGTATTCCATTCCCGAAAATTAAACTTGGCTGAAGCAATTACGAGATACACGATAAAGAGTGACCCGCAATAATAGGAGCGTTCAGAGAATGGAGGCAATACCTAACATGCGAGGAAGAGCCGCTCACCGTATACACCAACTGCCCAAACCTACTGCCCTTCTTAATAAAAAGATATGGAACCATCGTCAAATTCAATCGGCACAGGAGTTAACAAATTACAACTGCAAAATAGTCTACAAAGCGGGAAGGAGAGGCAGGAAGCCCCATGCACTGAACAGACAGCCTGAGAACTGTCCTAAAAAGGGACCTCGTCACACTGAACTGGCAATTTGGAAAACCGAACACTTTGAAATTTCTGAAATTCATCAAAAACAAAGTGGCGAAACGGCCCGCACCCCAGAAAAATGCCAATCCAGAATCCTTCAGATAATCAAACATTCGGAGAAGGCTATAGTTACAAGGAAAGGATCACAATTCGTGGCCGGTCATGACATCAATGCCTGGAAAGATGGGCTGGTACCAGAAAAGAAACAAGTAATGCTAGAAATGCGTGTTGCAATCGGATTGCCTGCAGCAACCTATGGAAGGCTAGGTGCAAGAAGTGGTATGGATAGTAGGATGGGAGTGGCAGTCTGGGGTGGTGTGATTGGTGCGAATTACACCGGAGAAGTAAAAGTCATACTTCAGAATCATGGCCAGGCAGACTGCCTGTTTACAGGAGGGGATCGGATAGCCCAACTCATAGTAGAGAAAATTCCAGATGCCGCTGCCATGGAAGTAGATCACCTATTGAAAACCGAGAGGGGCAAAATGGGTTTCGGATCAAGCGATCTACACCCCAAGCGATCCATCACAGCTAAAGAAGCAGGAGTCAAAATATGTTTCCTTCACGCCCATGCAAGCGACAATGAATTCTTTAGCCGAACCTATATCAGCTATGACCCTTGGTTAATGAATGAGAAGCAAATAGTATCAAGCGCGCATGTCAACCCAGCCCTGAGGCGGACAATGAATGATCTGTTTCTAGATAAAATTAGAGTGGATGGAAAGGAAGAAGCAAAGTGGCAGGAACGAGGCTGTGAACTAGTCAGGTTACGAGAATAAAGAAAAGGAATGCGGAATGAAAGGATAGAAAAAGACAGGTTACTATACTACAAAAATCCATTATACATCCCCCAAAACGAATCCCTAGAGACAGAGATAGCCCACGGCTGTCATGACTCTTTGGTAGTGGAACACTTCGGACCAGAGAAGACAATCGAAATCGTAATGAGGGATTTTTCTGGAAAGGGCTCGCAGAGTGGATCAGAGATTACGTCCGATCCTGCGACGAATGTGAACACAGTAAATCCCGGCAGCATTCAAAATATGGTGTGCTTCAACCTTTGGAAGTACCTTATGCTGCCTGGAGCTCCATTTCAACAGACTTCATCACCCAACTACCCGAATCTCAGGGTAAGACCCAGATAGTGGTGGTGGTAGACAAGTTAACAAAGATGGCCGATTTTATCGGCCTCCGTGAAAGTGCAACTGCAAAGGCTGTTGACGACACCTTGCTTTAGGACGTGTGGAAACATCACAGCCTACCGACGGAAATCATATCGGACATGGACTCGAAGTTTTCCAGCCAGTTTTGGGAATCATTGTGCAAATTGCTAGGAGTTAAAGGACGCATGTCAACAGCGTACCACGCACAGACTGACGGACAAACTGAAAGAACCAACCAAGTGCGGGACGGTTACTTATTGACATTTGTCAACTACGATCAGAACAAATGGTGCAAACGATTGCTGTTAGCCGAACATGTCTACAATAACTCGGAGACAAACGGACACACAATGACCACCGTCTTTGTCAACTACGGCTTTCACCCACAGACAGAATGGATGAAGGAGAGAGAAGCTCATAACCCTTGGGCGACACTGTGTGCTCACTGGATGCGCATACACCGCCAGGCGAAACAAACCCTGGAAAACACGCGAGAATCAATGAAGAAATGTTATGACCAGAAAGCGACAAAACAACACAGCCTCGAGGTCGGCGAGGTGGTAATGTTGAATGTGAAGAATATACGTCCCAAGCGACCTTTGAAGAAGTTGAGTTCGAAACTGTATGGCACTTTCAAAGTTCTAGAAAGAATAGGAAGCAGGGCATACAAGAGAGAAATATCACAGCGGTGGAAAATTGATCCTGTGTTTCACCTTTCATTGTTAAAAACCTACCGAGCCTCAAACAGACCAAACCGCGAACACCCACCACGTGATCCCGGGGACATCAAGGCACACTTGGAGTGGGAAGAAGAAAGGATCGTTAAAAGTGAGATCATTTCTTATACACGAAAGGTTCGAGAGAGGAATGAACCGATGAAAGACCTTCAGGATTTTGTGAAATAGAAAGGGTGCGAGGAGGATGAGGAAATTTGGGAACCACGCGGAGGTATGAACAAGGGGTAGAAAGAGGGGAAAGGTTTCATAGAGAAAATCCAGAGATGCCGGGATCGGGGTATGTCGAGTGACATAGAAAGGATTTCCATCGGTGAACAAGCAAAGGTCTTTCGGTTTTACCCCTACAGTGTGGAGCTTGAGAGGGAAGTAACATTGTATAATAGACGAAGAGTATTCGGAGCGAACACTACAAAGAGGGGAGCTCGTGTTAGGCGCACGGACTCCACGTAAGGATTTCCAGTGCAGAGTTACCCTACCTTGACACGCTCGAACTTTGCAGAATCAAGATAACACCCCCGTCCAGCCCCGGCATGGGGACAGTGCGTCATCACTGGCCGCCTGGGTAGTTGCATCGCAACAGCAAAGACCACTATCATTGGAACACATCCTATAACATAGTATACATCTTGGCCGTCTGTCCGACCGGATCCTGTTCGCAGGATACATGAGAGGAGAGCTCCGGACACCATATGCAAGTGGAAACAGGTATATTGGACCACACCGCATAAAGGTACCGACACTCGAAAACCCATCGTCAGCACAGAGGGTGGAAGATAACGGGACACTTCGCACGAAAGTTAGGCCCCATGTACCGACAAAGACAAATAGAGTATGAAGGAGGTAACTATGCCCAGTAAGTGGATCAGGTGCATCCACAAAGGAGAGGTTGGTGAAAGATGAAGTCTAAGGGAAACAACCCATAGGTGCGATCCCGAGGAGAAGTCGTGGAATACCGGAGGCCCAAAATACGATATGCGGTCGCATGCCAATGTCTCAACGGAACCAATCAAAGCGGAATAGCCATCTTCTGTCTACTGAGTTAGACAACCACCACTGGCCCCGGGGGCAAGATAATTCCTAACCAGTGCTGTCAACAGATAATCTGATGGGCTGACACCTGACGTTGGCTTCACACCATCAGGAATACCAGAACGGCAGACTGATAAGTTGCCCATGGGAGCAACATGGTGTGGTAGACAGTTTTCAGGGGCTATAAGTGTTCGCACTAAGGTGAGGTTCGCAGAATTGTGAACATGGTACTCGGTTAGTTTGGTGTTGGCATGTATACCGCCATTCCTCAGACGCGGAATATAAATATCGAAGCATCTTTCCTGCTATTAGAAACAACAAGCATGGAGAAGATATCTTATCAATATAACCAGTTTCTACATTTTATCGTTACCAATACTTCGACTATCTATACCAAACCATACCATTATATCTAGCCTACTTTACTCCTGTCTTCTTAACGAGTTCTCCGATATAAAATGATTTACGTCCCAGGTGTTGCAATTCCTCACGCTAACGCTACCACCTAACACCGCTACTACGGAGTCATGACCGCCTTGAGCTATCTCTGTCTGCAATGATTTGTCTTCGAGCATATATAATCGATTTTTATCATATAGTAAGCCATCCTTTTCTGTGCATTCGTGCGCCATTTCCTTTCCCCGTTTGCTTAGCGTGGCTAGTTTATCGCCTCGTTCCTCCCACTTTTCAACTTCCTCCCCTGCCCTTCTAATTGTATCTATAAATGAATCCTTCATTGTCCGCGTCAGGGCTGCGTTAATGTTGGCGCTTGACAACATTTCTTTTCATTCATTAACCAATGGTGATAGCCGATATCAATTGCGCTAAAGAAGTCATTGTCGCATGTCCCGGCGTGAAGGAAATATATTTTCACTCCTTCTTCTTTAGCCGGGATGGATCCCCTGAGGTTTAGCTCGCTTGACCCAAAACCCACCATTTCCCCTCTGAGTTGTCCCTGGATCGTCTGCTTCTATGGCGTCGGCATCTGCAATTCTCTCTACTCTGAGTTGAGCGATCCCATCCCCTGCTTTCAACAAGCACTCCGCCTGGCCATGATGTGGAAGTATGACCTTGACTTCTCCGGAGTAATCTGTATCTCTTACACCACCGCCCACTGCTATTCCTATTTTGCTAGCCATTCCACTTCTTACGGCTAGTCTTCCACAGCTTCCTTCTGGCAATCCTATCCCAATACCCTTTTCCACTATTCACACACTTGTCGTTTTGCTGGTACCAGTCCATCTGTTTGGTAGATTTCATTCCCGGCCGCGAATTGTGATCCTTTTGTCGGAACTATAGCCTTGTGTGAAAGTTTCATCATTCTCAGGTTTGTGGATTCACGTTTCTCTGCAGTGAGGCCCGTCTCTGCGCTTTGTTTTTGATGAATCACTGAAATTTGAAAGTGTTTGTTATCAAAATCGACTGTTCACTATGACGAGCTCCCGCCTCAGGACACTAGTCAGGCTGTTTACTTAATGCATCGCGCCTTCCACCTGCGCTTCCCCGCTGCTAGACTATTTTGAAGTTGTAATTGGTTAACTCCTTTGCCCATCGAATTTGACCATGGTTCCATATCTTGTTGGTCAAAAAGCACTGTAAATTTTGGTGGTTGGTGTATACAGTCACTGGCGCCTCTTCGCCAGTGAGGTATCGCCTCCATTCTCTCAATGCTGCCATTATTGCGAGTAACTTCTCATCTTGTATCTCCTAATTGCTTTGGGCGCTGTTCAATTTCCGAAAATGGAATGCGACTGGGTGAAGGCGTCTTCCTTAGTATTGAGACCATACGCATGCGAGCGCAAAATCACTGGCGTCTGTCTCTACTACAGTTTTCCTTCCCAGGTCAAAATGCGACACAATTGGTACCAGTGGAAACATCCTCTTCAACTCCTCAAACGCCTCCTCCTGCTCTCTTCCCCAGTGAAAATCCTTTGGGTTCCCTTTTAATGTCAGCGTGATTGGCTTGCAAACCTTTGAGGAATCTTTGATGAATCGTTGATAGAAGTTTGCGAATCAAATGAAGATTTGGACTTCTTTAAACCATCTCCAGTGGTGAATGCTATTCACTTTTCTATCACTCATGGTGACCCCGCTCGTTTTGACAATGTATTCTAGGAATTCAACTTCTTCCTGATATACCAGTGCCTTTTACAGTGAGACTGCTAGGTGGCGTTATTCGAGCTAGTCGAGGACCTCTTGGACCAATTTGTTATGGGCTTCCAAATTTTCGCAATATATCAGGCTATCAGCTAGCTAGACGAGTACGCCATGGTTGAAGAAACCCCTTAGGATTTTATTCATCATGGTCTAAAAGGTTGCGGGAGCGTATACAAGTCTGAAAGGGATAACCGTAGATTCGTATTATGGGTATCTTGTACAAAAGGCTGCTTTATGTGCATCGCCTTTTCTCATGCGAATAAGATGATACCCATCTTTTTGGTCAAGCTTTGTAAACACTTTTGCTCTAGCAACACGGGCTCGGAGTTCATCAATGAGTGGTAGGAGCTATTTGTTCCGGATCGTTGGCTTCTTGTGAATCCTATAGTGTACGCCTAGTCGCAGGCTTTCATCGCGTTTTGGAACCAAGAGAATCGGAGCTCCATAGGGGGATGCGCTATTGACTATTTTACCCTCGGCCAGCATTTTCTTAATGTATTTGTCTAGCCCCTTCAACTGGTGTGCCAACATCGAGTAAATTGGGCCCCATGGGGGTTCTGCCCCTTGTTGGAGATTGATTGCGTGATTGAAGGTCCTTCAAGGTCCCAACATTTCTGCTTTGGTCTCTTCAAAAAGCTCCTTGTACTTCCAATAAGGTTTTGGCAAAGTTTCCAACTGTACTCCTGCTTCGTCTTCTCGTCATATGCTTCCTAGATACTGTGCTTCTTCATCGTAAGCGACAGATTCATCTCACTCAAATAAATCCACCACTTCTTCCTCTTATATACGAGCATGGCATTTTACTTGGTCAGAGACCCATTTCTTTGGGTTTGTGTGGTTTTTCAGTGGGTGTTCATCATGCCACGACCGGAACGGAATGATCAAATGATACCTTCCTGCCTTTCCAATTTCGCAGGATACTATTCTTCGGTGCCCGTTGGTACCGATTTCTCACAGGATGGGGTGCTGTGAACAAGGTTCCCCCAATGGACCCTGTTTCGACACGAATAGTTGTGATTTTTAACAGTGAGTCTCTAGTTTCGGTCGGGATTTATCGCCATTGCGCTGTTTTCTGGTTCATGCGAAAGATGTTTGAACCAGAATCTAGGAGGAGGTTTATCGGGTGTTTTTGTCCCTTGATTTGAATAAATCCCTTCCCCTCAGCGCAACCTTAGTGTCTCGGTTTTTTAATGCGTGTTGAGTTTTCTCTCAGGTCTTGATGAAATAATTTGATCGTGAGGGCATTATCTATCGTGAGGGTTTGTTACTGCGCCTCCACAGTTTCGGCTCTTGAAGGCTCCTCTGACAAACTTTTGCAATATATGTTTGAATTGTAAATTTCCGGCAGCCCACTACTAGCGCTGATTACAGCCTGCCCGGGAGTTCCCAAAATACAGGCGTGGTCCCCTAGATTACCTCTCGAGTTCGCGACTAGGGTTCACAGCCCTTTAATCTAAACATATCTTTCATGTAAGGCTGTCTCTGGCCAGGAGCCCACAGTACCTTGACTTTCGAGTTGGTCCAACTCCCTCGGAGAGACCTCCTCCGACACCATTAAGCACAACATGAACCTTGTGCGGAATACAGGCACCCCTGGCTTCTATTTGCCCCGTTGTTGTTCGTGGAGAGAAAGTCAGGTTGCCCTGGATTTTGACCCCCCTTCACCTATCCTGCGAGTAAAGACTTGTTCTGATGTATGGTTGTCTTGTCTTTGTATGTAGTCCCGTCGACCGCTTCCTTTGCTTCTGACAGTTTAAGATTCTGGTGGTTAGCACGAACTACCCATCTTTTCGGATTCAAAATGGAAACCGGTATCCAGTGTTTGTTTTGTAGCCATGCAGTGGGATACAATCACCGAGTATGCTGCAGGTGATTCCATTCGAGGCGGCAACCTCACTACCCATCTAGGGCCACCATGGCTACCTGAGGGCGTCGTCTTGGTGAGAATGAGGCCGTACGGTTGGGCTTTGTCAGCCCTTGATATACAGCGGATACTTATTCCAGGTTTGAACAGAATTTCCAAGTGTGATTGTGGATTGCCCACCCCGTGCATTCATTGTCTTTCCTTCGTTTGTTGACAACCTTTTGATCGATGCCCTGGTGGGCTTGTGCGCACACTGGGTGCTTGACCTCCCTCTGAGGTGCCACCGACCCTTCCTTCTTTGTCTCCCATTCCGCACCCTTCTGTTAGGTAGCAGCTTTAGCATGAGGTATTCCGACAGCTAGGCCCTTAATTGTCATTAAATAGGAGAACTCGTTAAGAAGACACGAGTAATGTAGGCTAGATAAACTGATTCACTTTGGCATAGATCGTCGAAGTATTGGTAACGATAGAAAAGTGTAGATAACTTATGATATTGAGAAGATCTCTTCTCCGTGCTTGTTGTGTGTAATAGCAGCGAAGATGATTCGATATTTATATTCCGGGTCTGAGCAATCCCGGTAAACATGCTAACTCTATACTAATTAAGTATCTTGCCCGCAACTCTGCAAACTTCACCTGAGTGTGAACACTCGTAGACGATGAAAACTCCCTACCACACCTTTTGCTCCCATGGCCAACTTATCGGTCTGCGCTTCTGTTATTCCTGATGGTGTGGTGACCAGGTCAGGTGTCAGCTCATCCGCTCATCCGTTGACAACGATGGTTACGAATTATCTTGCCCTCGTGTTCGTCAAGAGTAGTCTAACTCGCCGAACACAAGATGGCCAATCTTCTTTGGTTGGTTCCGTCGCGAATTCAACCTGCAACTGCATGTTGTATTCTGGTCTTCCGGCATTACACAACTTGTCCTCAGGATCGTACCTATAGGCATTTTCCCTCGGGCTCCATGTTTTACCAACTTGTCCTCTGTGGTTGCACCCAATCCACGTACTGGACATAGTGACCTCCTTCATACCCTACACGTCTTTGTAGGTACGAGGGGACTAACCTTCTTGCAAAACGTCCCATTAGCTTCAACCCACTATTAGGACTGTCTGTCTTGAAGTGTCTGTCACCTTAGGCACCCTCGTCTGGTTCACCTGCTCCCACTTGCAAAAGGTGCCCGAAGGTCTTCCCACATATATCCTCCGAACAGGATCCGGTCAGGCGGACGGCCACGACATATATGGTGTTACAAGAGGTGTTCAATCAATAGTGGTTTTGGTATTGGGAGGCAACTACCCAGGCGGCCAGTGATGACGCGCAGTCCCAACGCCGGTGCCGGAGGGGGGCGTTATCTTTTTCTTTCGAAGTTCGTGCGAGTCAAGGTAGGGTAACTTTACCCTGTAAATCCTTTCGGGGAGTCCGGGCACCTAACATCAGCTCCCCTCTTCGAAGTGTTCGTCCCGAATACACTGTCCATTATACAATCTATCTTCCATCCTGAGCTCCACCTAGCAGGGGTAATAACCACCAGGGTTTACTTGTCCACCGATGGAAAACGTATCTTATGCTACTTGACCTCTCACGGGCCCGGCATCTCCAGGTTGTCTCTATGAAACCTTTCCACCTCTTCCTGCGCCTTCTTCATACCTTTTCTGGTGGTTCTGTTAGGTGGTAGCTTCGGCGTGAGGTATTACGACAGCTAAGACCTTGATCGTAATTATATCGGAGAACTCGTTAACAAGACACGAGTAATGTAGGCTAGATCTAATAATTCGCTTCGGTATAGATCGTCGAGCTATTGGTAACGATATAAAAGTGTAGAATAACTTATTATATTGATAAGATCTCTTCTCCGTGCTTCTTCTCTAATAGCAGCGAAGAGGGTTCGATATTTATATTCCGCGTCTGAGCAATCGCAGTATACATGCTAACTCTATACTAACTATGTACCTTGCCCGCAACTCTGCAAACTTCACCTGAGTGCGAACACTTGTAGACCCTGAAAACTCTCTACCACACCTTTTGCTCCCATGGTCAACTTATCGGTCTGCGCTTCCATTATTCCTGATGGTGTGGAGACCACGTCAGGTGTCAGCTGATCCGTTTTATGAGTTGACAACAATGGCTACGAATTATCTTGCCCTTGTGCTCGTCGAGGGTAGTCTAACTGGGTGGACGGAAGATGGCCAATCTTCCTTGGTTGGTTCCGTCAAGAATTCAACTTGCAGCTGCCTGTTGTATTCTGGTCTTCCGGCATTACACGACTTGTCCTCGGGATCGTACCTATAGGCTTTTTCCCTCGGACTCCATCTTTTACCAACTTGTCCTTTGTGGATGCACCCGATCCACTTACTGGGCATAGTTACCGCCTTCATACTCTACACGACTTAGTAGGTACGAGGGGACTAACTTTGGTGCGAAACGTCCTGTTAGTTTCGACCCGCCCTTCCCACTGTCTGTCTTCAAGTGTCTGTAACCTTATGCGCCGTCGTCCGATTCACCTGCTTCCACTTGCATAACGTGCCCGGAGGTCTGCCCTCATATATCCTGCGATCAGGATCCGGTCGGACGGACGGCCGCGACGTATACCGTGTTATAAGATGTCTTCCGTTGATAGTGGTCTTTGGTGTTGGGACGCAACTACCCAGGCGGCCAGTGATGACGCGCCATCCCAACGCCGGGGCTGGAGGGAGGTGTTATCTTTTTCCTTCAAAGTTGGAATGCGTCAAGGTAGTGTAACTTTGCCTTGTAAATCCTTACGGGGAATCCATGCGCCTAACACGAGCTCCCCTCCTCCATGTCTTCGTCCCGAATACTCTATGTCTATTATACAATTTATCTTCGATCTCGAGGTTCACAGAGTAGGGGTAAAAACCACCAGCGTTTACTTGTCCACTGATGGAAAACCTTTCTTATGTTACTCGACCTCTCTCGGGCCCGGCATCTCCGGGTTCTCTCTATGAAACCTTTCCACCTCTTCCTGCGCGTTCGTCATACCTTCGGGTGGCTCCCAAGTATTCTCGTCCTCCGCGCAGCCCTTCCATTTCACAAAATACCGATGCTCTTTCATGGGTTTGTTCCTTCCTCGAACCTTTCGCGTGTAGGAAATGATCTAACTCTTGACGATGCTTTCTACCTCCCACTCTAAATCTCCCTCGATCTCTTCGGGGTCTGGTGGGGGTTGTCCGCGATTCGGTCGGTTCGAAGCTCGGTAGGGTTCCAACAGCGAAACGTGGAACCCGGGATGAATCCTCCACCTAGGCGATATTTCTAGCTTGAATGCCCGACTTCCTTTCTTTTCTAAGACTTTGAACCGGCCATACAGAATTGGACTCAACTCCTTCGATGGTCGTGTGGTACGTATATTTTTTGCGTTCAACATTACCAAGTCGCCGACCTCGATGCTGGGTTGTTCCGTCGCTTTTCGGTCATAATATTTTTTCATCGATTCCCGCGTATTTTCTAGGGTTTGCTTCGCCTGTTGGTGTATGTCCTGCATCCAGTGAGCATACAATGTCGTCCCGGGGTTCTGAGCTTCTCTCTCTTTCATCCACACCGTTTGTGGGTGAAAACCGTAGTTGGCGTAGAATGGGGTCATTTTGTGCGCATTGGTAGCCGAGTGGTTGAAAGCGTGTTCTGCTAACGGCAATAGTTGGTACCCGTCGTTCTGATCGTAGTTGACAAATGTTCGTAAGTAACCCTCCACCACTTGGTTGGTCCTCTCCGTTTGTCCCTCAGTTTGAGGGTGGTAAGCCGTTGACATGTGCCTCTTAACTCCTACCATCTTGCACAATGATTCCCACAATTCGCCGGAAAACTTTGCGTCCATGTCCGATAAGATTTCGGTTGGCAATCCGTGAAGTTTCCATACTTCCCGAAGGAAGGTATCCGCAAAGTGTTTTGCGGTGGCATTCTCATGGAGGCCGATAAAATGAGCCATCTTGGTGAACCGGTCTACTACTTCTATGATCTGGGTTTTACCTGTGATTCCGGTAGTTGGGTGATAAAGTCGGTCGATATGGAAGCCCAGGCGGCATAAGGTACTTCTAAGGGTTGAAGTAATCCATACTGAGCTTGCCGCGGGGATTTACTGTGTTGACCTTCGTCGCAGGATCGTACATAGTCTCTGATCCAATTTGCGAGTTCTTTCCAGTTAAAGTCCCTCGTTACTATTTCAATCGTTTTGTCCTGTCCGAAGTGCCCTGCTACTAAGGAGTCGTGACAGCCTTGGCCTATCTCGGTTTGAAGACCTTCGTCCTCGGGGATGTACAAACGATTTTTGTAATATAGTAACCCGTCCTTTTCTATCCATTTGTCCCGCATCTTTCCCCCCTTTTCTCTTAGCTTAATCAGTTCACGGCCTCGGTCCTGCCACTTCTCATCCTCCTTCCCAGCCGGTCTAATCTTGTCCAGGAATGTATCGTTAATTGTCCGTGTCAGGGCTGCATTGACGTGAGCACTTGATAACATTTCTCTTTCTCTCATTAACCGGGGCTGATAGCTAATATCAGCGGCGCTAAAGAATTCGTTTTCGCTTGTATCTGCGCGAAGGAAACATATTCTGACTGTATCTTCTTTAGCTGTGATGGATCGCGGGGGGTTTATGTCACTTGTTCTGAATCCCATTTTTCCTCGCTCGGTTATTTCCAACTCGTCTACTTCCATGGCGTCAGCATTGGCTACTTTCTCAACTATGAGTTGTGCCATCCGATCTCCTGCTTTAAATATGCAGTTCCCTTCGCCATGATTTCGAAGTATGACCTTGACTTCTCCGGTGTAATCTGAATCTATTACACCACCGCCTACTGCTATTCCCATCCTCCTAGCCATACCACTTCTTGCGGCTAGCCATCCATAGGTTCCTTCCGGCAATCCTATCGCAATACCCGTTTCTACCATTTTCTGTCCTTTTGCTGGTACAACGCCGTTTGTCAGGGCGTAGATGTCATGACCGGCCGCAAACCGTGATCCTTTCGTCGGGATTATAGCCTTGTCCGAAAGTTTCATTATCCTAACGCTTGTAGGTTCGCGTCTTTCTGGGACGAGGGCTGTCTCTGCGTTTCGCTTTTGATGAATTACGGATATTTGAAAATGTTCCGATTTCAAAATCCATTGTTCCCTGTGACGAGTTCCCTCCTCAGGACGGTACTCCGGCCGTCTTCTTAAAGCGTCGGGTTTCCCGCCCCTGCTTCCCGGTCGATATACTATTTTAAAGTTGTAATTCGTCAACCCCTGTGCCCATCTAATTTGTCGCTGGTTCAAGACGTTTTTGGTCAGAAAAGATTGTAAATTTTGGTGGTCCGTATATACGGTCACGGGTTCTTCTTCCACCCTGAGGTATCTTTTCCATTCTTTGAACGCCTCCATTATTGCGAGAAGTTCCTTGTCATGTATCTCGTAATTTCTCTCAGCACTGTTCAATTTTCGAGAATGGAAAGCCACTGGGTGAAGCCGTCTCCCTTGGTATTGTGACAGCACGCATCCTAGCGCGAAGTCGGTTGCGTCTGTCTCGACCACCGTTCTTCTTCCTGGGTAGAAATGCCATAAAATTGGTGCCGTTGTAAACCTCCTTTTCAACTCCACAAACGCCACTTCCTGCTCTCTTCCCCAGTGAAAATCCTTCGGGCTTCCCTTCAACGTTTCGGTTATTGGCTTGCAAACCTTTGAGAAACTTTGATGAATCTTCGATACACGTTTGCGAATCCAATGAAAATTTGGACTTCTTTAACCGATCTTGGGTGAGCCCAATTTTGGACGCTTTTCACTTTTCTATCAATCGTACTGACTCCGCTTGTCTTGACAATATATCCCAGGAATTCAACTTCGTCTTGGTGGAACACCGACTTTTTCAACGAAACCGCTAAGTCGTGTTGCTCGAGCCGGTCAAGGATTTTTTGGACTAATTTGATATGGTCGTCCATATTTTTGGAGTATATTAGGATATCGTCTAGATAGACGACTACCCCGTGGTCCAAGAATTCCCTTAGTATTTTGTTCATCATTGTCTGAAACGTTGCGGGAGCGTTAACTAGCCCGAAAGGCATGACTTTGTATTCATACTGTCCGTATCGTGTACGAAAAGCAGTCTTGTGTTCATCGCCTTTTCTCATCCGAATAAGATGATATCCATCTTTTAGGGCGAGCTTGGTGGATACTTTCGCGCCTGCAACGCAGTCTCGGAGTTCGTCCATGAGTGGTAGGGGATATTTATTCAGGATCGTCAACTTGTTGAGGTTCCTATAATCTCCCCATAATCGCACACTTCCATCTGGTTTTTGAACGAAGAGAATTCGAGCGCCGTAAGGGGATTCGCTGTCAGCTATTTTTCCCTCAGCCATCATTTTCTTGAGGTACTTATCCGGTTCGTTCACCTGGTGCGCCGACATTGGATAGATCGGACCCCACGGGGGTTCGGCCCCTTCTTTGAGGTTGATGGCGTGATCGATAGTCCTTCGAGGCGCCAGCAATTTAGCTTTTTTCTCTTCAAAAAGCTCCTTGTACTGCCAATACCGTTTTGGCAGCGTTTCCAACTGTACTCCTCCTTCCTCTTCTCGTTCTATCCTTCCTAGGTACTGTGCTTCTTCATCGTAAGCCACAGTTTCATCCCATTCAAACATATCCGCCACCGCCTCATCTTCTATATGAGTGTGGCACTTTGCTTCCCCAAAGACCCATTTATGTGGGTCCGCCATATTTTTAAGGGGGTGCTCGTTATGCCACCACCCAAAGGGTATGATTAAATCATATCTTCCTGCGTTTGCCATTTCACAGGATATCATGCTTCGGTGACCATTGACCCCGATTTCCAAGAGAATAGGATGGGTATAGAATTTTCCTCCGGTAGGCGCGGTTTCCCCATCGAAGGTTGTGATTTTTAACGGTGAATCCCTAGCTTCGGTCGGGATTTCGAGCCGTTGTGCGGTGTCTTGGTTCATGAGAAAGATGTTTGAACCAGAATCTAGGAGGACGTTTATGGCGTGTTTTCGTCCTTTGATTTCAATAAATGCCTTCCCCTCAAGGGAGGCGTAGTGCTTGGGTTTTTTAATGGGTCTAGACCTTTCGCTCTGTTTTTGATGAAATCTTTGCATCGTCGCGGTAACAAATAGTGTGGGGGTTTGTTACCGCGCCTGCGCAGTTTCGGCTCCTAAAGCCTCCTCCGACAAACTTTTACCATAAGTGTCATATATTTTGATATCGGGCAGCCCACTACTAGCGGTCTTTACCTCCTGCCGAGGAGTTCCCATATCACAGGAGTGGTGGTTCACTAGAGTACCTCTCGAGTTCGCGACTAGGATGCGCGGTCCTTTATTGTCTACTTAGCCCTCATATGAGACTGTCCCCTGTGACGAGTCCACCGTACCTTCACCTTCGAGTTTGGTCTCACTCCCGAGACCCCCTTGGATACCATTCGTCGGGCATGAACCTTGTGCCCCATAGAGGCGCCCCCAGCTTCTATTTGCCCGGCTTTTTCACTCGGAGAGAAAGTCAGGTTGCCCTGGATTTCGACCCTCCTCATGCATGTCGTGCAACTCAAGTTCCGTTCCAGCGAATGGTAATCGTCTTTTTCCCCTTTTAGTCTTGTCGACTGCTTTCTTCACTTGTGGTTTTTTATGGCTCCCGTCGTAAGCACGGACTACCCAATTTTGGACGTAAATTGGCAACCGCGATCCTTTGGTCTTTTTAGCCTTCCGGTGGGACCTCGTCACCGACTACGCCGCAGGTCTTTCGATTCGAGGCGGCAACCTCACTACCCGATCACCGTGGTTGTCGGTACCTGGATGACTTTTTATAAAATGTCGTCATCGTCAATGGCCCATGCTGGGGGCCTTCGCACCGCTCGCTTGGGGCCTTCTCCCGTGCCATCAACGGCAACAGTGGCTACCTGGGGTCGTCGTTTTGGAGCGAATGCAGATGGTCGTTTGGGCTTGGATTGCCGTCGATGCACCGCCGATACTTGTATCGGTTTCGACAGTTTTTCCAGAGGTGGTTCCTCATTCCGCATCGCATGCATTCGTTGTCAGATTTCCATTTATCGACAACTTTCTGATCGACGCCCTGGTGTGCTTCTGCCCACCCTGTATGTCTAACCTCCCCCGTCGGTGCCACTGACCCTTCTTTCTTCAACTTTCTCTCCCCAGCCTTTTTCTGCTTGTAGGCCGCCTTTTCACTAGCCGTGTACCGCTTTTTTACACACTTGGCAGCAACCATTGGCTTCGAATCCATGAATTTCCTTTTTTCGCCTCGTGTGGTGCAGCACGGACCGCCTCCCCGAAGATCTTTTCTTTCCTTGAAATCTTCTTCCGCTCTGGTTACGGTCCTGACTGCGTCTAACCACTCCCCATCGTCGACCTATTCTCAATGTGAGAGCCGTCGCAATGCTTCAATGTGAAGTTCGTATTCAATCATTTTTCACCAGGCTATCCCAGTGACACTTGCGTGGATATTGAGATTTTCCATCTCCATCAAGAATGTGGCGACATCACCACGATATTGGACCGATCCCATCTCTCAGAGGGATTTTTCCGCTTCATGGGTCGGTCCGAAGCGTCGCAGGACCTGTTCTGCAAAAACGTGCCAGAACTCGTATCCTTCTTGACTCGTATAACCTATTTCCCCGGTCATTTGTCGTCGGTAGGTTAACGCAAACCGTGCGACTACTTTCCCGTCCATTCGGCTTATGGCGTATCGGATTCGTTGTGCCTCGTCCTCCCACTGCCAGCTATTTCGCCCAAAATAATCCCTACATGTCATTAGCCACATGCGGATATCTTGGTGTTTCTTGATCCTAAACATGGCAGGGGGTTCCACTGGGATTCTCGTTCGTTGTCCCAAGGCGTTGGCCATTACTCGAGAGAACAGATTAAACTGTTCATCGTTCTCGACGTCATAGTCATCTTCTTCTGGCTGGGGTGCGGGTCTCTCGCCCCCCGTCTTCCTTTCCGAGTCTCATCTGGCTTCGTGCCAGATCCGTCTCCCTCATCATCGGGGTCTCCTCCCCCGCCTCCGCCTGGAGCTCCTGCCGCTCCGTGTCGTGGTGGTGGTCGTGGTCTTCCTCCACCTGCCCCAGAAGCCTCTGGTGTCGGGTCAGACACCTTCCCTTTTCCTTTGACCTGTCCTAACAACTGTTCCACCAGGGCCTTAAGCACGGCGATCTCACCATCTTGGGCTTCTCTAGACTACTGTTGTAGTTGTAGCTCATCCCTTACGAGATTAATGCTTTTCTCGTGAGTCTCCATTTCCCGTTTGTCCTGCTCGTTTATCCGAACAATTTCTTGGTCTAGGAGTAGGTCCCGGTGCATGGACTGTTCGCTAGTTCCTTGAACAGCTTCGTGGAGATGAGAGGTGACAGCCTCATGTCTGGTCTGTCGCTCATCCGTTTCACGCAGTCGTCCCGCGACCTGGCTTGCGAAGCGTTCTTGGATCTTTTGAGACTCCAAGTCTAACAGTTGTACTTGTTCGTCTATTCGGGTGTGTTCCCGACCGACTATCTGGACCACGGATTTCAACTGATTTTTGACGGTTACCAGTTCTTGGGCCATTAATAGGATGTTGGTTGGAAGGGAGCTGAACGCAAGATGTCGTCTATCTTGACTGACAGTGAGCTTTGGGTCAAATCGGCTGAGGATCTGATTTAGTTTTCGGATCCGAAGGGCCATGAGGGATTCGCCTGTGGGTTCAGGCGTTCGGCGACCGCCTGGTCGTCGTCCCTTTCCATATTTGTCTAGGAAGCCTAAACCGACTCGGGATCGGGCTGTCCGATCGGCCGAATGCGATCGGACTAGGTGGTTGACGGTGGTTTCCACGCTTGGGGCTTGAACGGAGGAGAGTTCATCACCTCCTTCGCTTCCTTCCTCCCCTCCAGCTTGTTCTCCTCCGTGCCACTCCATGGCTTCAGGAGCTATGGGGTCAGAAGACATTTCTTTGACTTCTATAAGGAAAACTTATCTTTTGTTTCCTGCCCAAACTATCGGTATCTCAAAAGGCTGACTTGAGTGTCGATCGCTTTCTGGGTACGGGGTGTACCAAATGGAGTTTGATTTCTCCAAGGGTGTGTGGTAGGTAAAGTTTTCACCGTACTGGTATTGGTATAGTGCGGTGATATCTTCGCGGGTAACAGGGTTTTCTGGGTTTGTCCACCAGAAATAGGATGCGTAGTAGGGCTCTTGAGTCCCTAATTCGGGTATAGGAGTGAGGACTTCTTGTATTGAGATAGTCCTCAGTGGTCTTGGTTCGAAAGGTTTTGTGGGTTTGGGAGTATGAGTGTCTCTGCCGAACATTCGTCTCGGTAACGATGAGAAGTATCAATATACTGTTAGGTGGTAGCTTCGGCGTGAGGTATTCCCACAGCTAAGACCTTCATCGTAATTATATCGGAGAACTCCTTAAGAACACACGAGTAATGTAGGCTAGATCTAATAATTCACTTCGGTATAGATCGTCGAAGTATTGGTAACGATATAAAAGTGTAGAATAACTTATTATATTGATAAGATCTCTTCTCCGTGCTTCTTCTCTAAAAGCAGCGAAGAGGCTTCGATATTTATATTCCGCGTCTGAGCAATCGCGGTATACATGCTAACTTTATACTAACTAAGTACCTTCCCCGCAACTCTGCGAACTTCACCTGAGTGCGAACACTCGTAGACCCTGAAAACTCTCTACCACACCTTGTGCTCCCATGGTCAACTTATCGGTCTGCGCTTCCATTATTCCTGATGGTGTGGAGACCACGTCAGGTGTCAGCTCATCCTTTTTATCCGTTGACAACAATGGCCGCGAATTATCTTGCCCTCGTGCTCGTCCAGGGTAGTCTAACTCGCTGGATGGAAGATTGCCAATCTTCCTTGGTTGGTTCCGTCGACAATTCAACTTGCAACCGCTTGCTGTATTCTGGTCTTCCGGCATTACACGACTTGTCCTCGGGATCGTACCTATAGGCTTTTTCCCTCGGACTCCATCTTTTACCAACTTGTCCTTTGTGGATGCACCCGATCCACTTACTGGGGATAGTTACTGCCTTCATACTCGACACGACTTAGTAGGTACGAGGGGACTAACTTTCGTGCGAAAGGTCCTGTTACCTTCGACCCACTCTTCAGACTCTCTGTCTTCAAGTGTCTGTAACCTTATGCGCCGTCGTCCGATTCACCTGCTTCCACTTCCATAAGGTGCCCGGAGGTCTCCCCTCATATATCCTGCGAACGGGATCCGGTCGGCCCGACGGCCGCGACGTCTACGGTGTTATAAGATGTGTTCCGTTGATACTGGTCTTTCGTGTTGGGACGCAACTCAGCAGGCGGCCAGTGATGACGCGCCGACCCAACGCCGGGGCTGGAGGGGGGTGTTATCTTTTTCCTTCGAAGTTGGAATGCGTCAAGGTAGGGTAACTTTGCCCTGTAAATCCTTACGGGGAGTCCGTGCGCCTAACAGGTTCCCACGTATTTTCATCCTCCGCACAGCCTTTCCATTTCACAAAATACCCAAACTCTTTCATCACTTTATTCCTTCCTTAAACTTTTCGCATGTAGGAAATGATCTCGGTCTTGACAATCCTTTACACCTCCCATTTGGAATCTCCCTCGATGTATTCAGGGCCTCGTGGGGGTTGTTCACGGTTTGGTCTGCTAAAGGCCCGGTAAGGCTCCAACAGCGAAACGTGAAACACAGGATGAATTTTCCTCTGCGACGAGATTTCTAACTTGTATGCCCTGCCTCCTTCTCTTTCCAAGACTTTGAAAGGGCCATACAGTTTTGGACTTCGGTTCTTCGAGGGTCGTGTGCTACGTATGTCTTTCGCATTCAACATTACCAAATCGCCGCCCTCAATGCTGGGTTGTTTCGTCGCTTTTCGGTTATAATATTTCATCATAGATTCCCTTGGATTCTCTAGGGTTTCTTTCTCCAGTCGATGTATGTCCTGCATCCAGTCAGCATACATTGTTGCCCTGGGGTTATGAGCTTCTCTTTCTTTCATCCTTTCCGTCTGTGCATAAAAGACGTAGGTGGCGAAGAATTTTGTCATCTTGTGTGAGTTGGTAGCCGAGTTGTTGAAGGCATGTTCGGCTAACGGGAATAGTTGATACCAGTCGTTTTGATCGTAATTGAGCAATGTTCGTAAGTAACCTTCCTGCACTTGGTTGGTTATCTCCGTTTGTCTGTGAGTTTGAGGGTGGTACACCGTTGACATGCGTCTTTTAACTCCTAGCATTTTGCACAATGATGCCCAAAATTCACTAGAAAACTTTGCGTCCATATCCGATATAATCTCCGCCCCTAATCCGTGAAGGTTCCAGATATCACGAAGGAAGGTATCGGCAACATCCTTTGCGGTGGCCTTTTCGTCGAGGCAGATAAAATTAGCCATCTTGGTGAACCGGTCTACTACTACCATGATCTGGGTCTTCCCCTGCGATTACGGTAGTTGTGTGATGAAGTCCGTCCATATGGAGGACCAGTAGGCATAAGCTACTTCTAAAGGTTGAAGTAATCTGTACTTGGCATGCCGTCGGGATTTACTGGGTTGACATTGGTCGCAGGATCGTACATACTCGCTGATCCATTCTGCGAGTCCTTTCCAGTAGAAATCCCTGGTCACTATTTCAATCGTTTTTTCTTTATTGAGGTTGCTATAATCTACGCATAGCCGTAGACTTCCATCAGGTTTGGGTACGAAGAGGATTGGAGCACAGTAAGGGGATTCTGTGTCGGCTATTTTTCCCTCTGCCAGCATTCTCTTGAGGTATTTATCCAGCTCGTTCTACTGGTGTGCCGACATCCAGTAAATTGGGCCCCAAGGAGGTTCAGCCCCGGCTTTAAGGTTGATGGCGTGGTCGAAGGTTCTCCGAGGTGCCAACAACTTAGCATTTTTCTCTTCAGAAAGCTCCTTATACTGCCAATCTGGTCTTGGCAGCCTCTCCAAGTGTACTCCCCCTTCCTCCTCTCATTCTATCCGTCCCACATAATGCCCTCCCTGGTCCATAGCCACAGTTTTATCCCACTCAAACAAATCCGCCACTGGTTCATCTTCTATATGAGCGTGGCACTTGTTCTCTTCAAAAACCCCTTTACTTGAGTCTCCTATATTTTTGAGGGGGTGTTCGTCATGACACCACCCAAAGGGTATGATTAAATCATATATTCCTGCGTTCGCGATTTCGCAGGATATCATGCTTCGGTGGCCGTTGGCACTGATTTCTAGGAGAATAGGATGCGGGTAGAATATTCCTCTGGTAGGGGCGGTTTCGCCATCAAAGATTGTGATTTTCAACAGTGAATCCCTAGCTTCGGTCAGGATCTTGAGCCGTCGTGCGGTGTTTTGGTTCATGACAAAGATATTTGAAACGGAATCTAAGAGTACGCTTCTCACATGTTTTTGTCCTTTTAATTCAATAAATGCCTTTCCTTCTGGGCAGGCGTAATGCCTAGGCTTTTTAACGGGTCGTGAGCTTCCGCTCAGGTCTTGATGAAAGCCCTTCATTATCGCGGTTACAAATGGCGTGGGGGTTTGTTACTGCGCCAGCGCAGTTTTGGCTCTTAAAGCCTCCTCAGACAAACTTCTTATACTAAGGGTCTAATTTTCTTTTTTGATATCGGGCAGCGCACTACTAGTGGTCTTTACCTCCTGCTGCGGAGTTCCCATATCACAGGAGTGGTGGTTCACTAGAGTACCTCACGAGTTCGCGACTATGATGCACGATCCTTTATCGTCGACTTATCCCTCATATGAGATTGTCCCCTGCGACGAGTCCACAGTACCTGCGCCTTCGAGTTTGGTCTCACTCCCGAGACCCCCTCCGACATCATTCGTCAGGCATGAACCTTGTGCACAATAGAGGCGCCACCAGCTTCTATTTGCACGGCTATTTTGCCAGGAGAGAAAGTCTGGTTGCCCTGGATTTCGACTCCCATTCGCCTGTCGTCCATCTCCAGCCCCGTTCTGATGAATGATAGTCTTCTCTTTCCCTTCTAGTCTCGTCGACCGAGTTCATCACTTGTGATTTTTTAAGGCTCCCGTGGTAAGCACAGACTACTCATTTTTGGAAGTAAAATGGCAACTGCTATCCTTTGGTCTTTTAGCCTTCCGGTGGGATATCGTCACCGACCACGCCGCAGGTCTTTCGATTCGAGGCGGCAACCTCACTACCCGACCACCGTCGTTGTCGGTACCTTTTTTTTTTTTTTTTTTTTTTTTTTTTAAGTGATGTTTTAGTTGTTAAGGT
>Ga0307517_10003888_pt1 | contig 23154 bp, 24 predicted proteins | sample 23_EM_MG_FD_194515 | JGI IMG/M metagenome (GOLD analysis project Ga0307517, IMG submission 194515) | Populus trichocarpa ectomycorrhiza microbial communities from riparian zone in the Pacific Northwest, United States - 23_EM | ecosystem: Host-associated > Plants > Roots > Unclassified | place...
CCGCATCGGCTTCATACTGACAGTATCACATACGTTATAGAATGTTCACGAGGCTAGGGCAGGTGGAATCCAAGTTGGGTAAATCCGGCCTCGACTTTTTCCAGACCCATCCTTCTTCTGAGAGTCGCGTCAAGGTCCGTCATCGTCATTCTCGACTCCCTTTCCTTTCATTGACTTGATGCCCCCTGTATAGCTCCTCGAAGAGGCTCTCCCGCAGGGATATGCAATCCTCGCGGCCAATCCCGATTGTGAGCGGGTGCGAAATGAGATGCAGGCCTTCAGGGAGTCTGCGCACACATTAAAGATTGATCGGAATGGTCTTCATCTCTGGTGAGGATTACTGCGAAATCAAGTCGTGTAGTATCATCCCTTTTGATGATTAGCATGGATGGAAATGCGAAGGGGTGGGGGTGGGATTTTACCAGGACGAATAGACTCCGGGTTTTATGTGTACTCAAATTGGGAATGAAGGGAATAATTTGTACATAATACTTAATAGAGAAGATAATTAAATCTGTACGCTTCCTATATTTAAGTGCTCAGAGCAATTCGCTTCTCAAGAACAAAAGCATATCCCACTCATCGGTAGAGCTCTTGAAACCAAAGTAAGTGAATTCTTCTCTCCAACTGCCACATTGCATCTCAAGCTGGTATTGTTACTATGTACGTGGCAACCCCTAGCCAATGCACAACGCTATTTCACGGATTCCAGAGCCGAAATTCTTGGCGATGGATTCGGAGTACCACGACGACCGGATGCCATTGGATGTAACCTTTTGTCTCTCGCCAAACTCTCACCCGGTCGATGAAGTTGTATGGCATCACTGTCGTCCGCTTCCTGCCTCCAGTTTCTCTATCCTAGACTCCGACGGCCCCACTTTTATTTTTCTTGCCTTAATGATGACAGAGACTTCAATTTCCAAATACACCCCTCTTTTTCGTTTTGGAAAGTTTCAAGTCTCTCAAAATTAAAAATAGATCTCGTCGTTGACTATACACCAGAACCATCCCCTTCGCCAGTCGAACTGTGGCATGATTTCTTCAAGCAACTTCGTTCCGCAATCATGAGTTCTTTATCCAGAATGGACTTAGTGATCCGATATCCTTTGAAGATAAATATTCCTGAGCTTCAGTTCTGGCTGATTGTTGAGATGTCGAGAAACGGTCAACGGGACCGTCAACCGGCCCGTCGAGTATCGAACTCACAATCATTTCACTCTTCAAATTAAATATCCCAAATTTTCAACACATATCTCAGATTCTATCGCATCCTTTCTGCCTGCGCTTTGTGACGGAATTTTCTTCTCCGATTTTGCTGATTGTGGCTTGTGTCTTGTCTTTATTTGGTCTTCTGGCGACTCTGGCCCATGCTTGGGCCCGCTTATTTGAGGCCCATGCTTAGTTGAACACAACAGGCCAATACACACACTCTCTCATTTCTCTTCCATCATCGTGCGCAAACCATCTGCCTTTTCCTCGCTACTCAACGCGGTCACAATATCATTTCTTTAAGACCTCTTCCCCAACCACCGGACATGAGCCAATTATCAGAGCTCGATCTCCTCCTTGCAAATAGCCCTTTGAACGATGTCAGTCAGGGTGTATTTAAAGCACCATTCCTGGAAGCTAATATGACTCTCTACCAGTGGTTGAGCGATAGCTCCGAAGGGTTGGACAGCTTGTTCGAAGATCCAAACCAAGGTTTGTGGGACTTCTCATATGATATCCCGTATATCTCCCCACCATCAGCCGTGCCAAAGAACAACGAGACTCTGGCCGCCAACCAGCCCCAAATAGAAAGGTGGGGATAATTTACAAATGGATGCTTCAGAACAGAGCTGAACGGACCTACTCTGTAGTTTGTCTGATCTTCAAACACACGCGATCCCAGTGCCAATGCTGAACGGAATCTCAACACCCAACGATGCGGGTGGCACAAGTCTCAATGTTCCCCCCACCGCGACTGTTGCGCAACCCATCCATGAACCGCCTGTTCAGCCGCCACCGGCACCCTTGAAACGCAAGCGCCAATCAGAAGAGACGAAGGTCGAAGGACGTCCCGAGAAAAAGAAAAGGGGGAAACGGTACGTCGATATGTGACGGGTACGCGCTATCCAAGAGGCTGATCGTGCGGTAATAGTTCGACAACAGGTTCAACCGATGAAGGTTCCTCTGTTCCCTCGAACGAACGTTCCGTCAAGAGGAGGAAGAAGCACTCGGCGTACTATGCGGGGCTCGACTCGTTACTCGATCAGTTCGTACATCTCTGACAAACAGTGTATTTGCGATGGACCTAATTTATCCCTTCACAGGGTCTCCGATATTTCTATGGCAGGATCGCACGCAACTGCAAGCGAAAACTCAGGCTCCCTTGTGTCGCCAATCCAACGTGAGGAAAGTTTCGAGTCAACGGTTAAGCAGTGATATTGCCTGCGGATCTTCCAAACCAAGTTATGTGGCGACAGCGAGAAATATCCCGAGCATAGACAAGGGACAGGTGGATGAAATGGCACGAGCGCTTGGGCGCGTCCCTGGAGCCAAATCACCATCTGATCACATCGCCGATCTAATCAAATGATTTCCCTCGCTTGTCACAGCATCGTCGACATCGCGTTCTCGGTTTTGTGTTTTTATCCTACATAGGGAATTGATTCCGGGCTTTGGTATACTTACCTCCATTTCAATTGTTCATATATCTAATAGCAAGCCGCCTCTTGAACAATGAGATATAAGGTATAACGTAATGGATACATAAACATTGAGGATTATATGAACTAAATTCTAGATGCCACGTCGGGCCATAAATTGACGAATCTCCTCCCAACCTACCCTTTCTCGTGCTTTTCCCACCATCTCCCATCTTGCTATCTCCTCCTGGTCAATGAGTCTCCAATCCTCATAACTCGAAACCAAACCCTCCTTCCAGCCTTACCTGACCTCCTCTGGAACCTCATCTAACACCAGTCTAAATTCGGCGGCGAGAAATCATGCACTTGGTAGTCCGCACCCACCAGTAGCCTTTATCTCGTTATTGTCACCAGCTTTCCAATCGTCGATGATGGTATTCATGACATCTTAAGCGTCCATCATCGTTGAAGCCAATACTCCTTTTGCGCCTGTCGAGGCCCATATAGAGGCATACAGGGTTGCTAAGGGTTGCTCCAGTCGATGTGGTTTTCCGCCCTGATACTGTTCGCAAATGGCGCAGGCCTGGGTCATAGAAATTGACGGGGCTCGCCGTGGAGCGATGAGACAAATATAGTTGGGCAGGACGTGTGGGTTTCGGTGGAATGGTTCAGACCTATCGGAGAGCGGAAAAAGTCGAGAGACCAGGTTTTGGCGGTGCTTCCTGGGGTATCCTTTGACCCTTTCTGGAGGAGCTGGAGGACGCGCGTTTGCTAGCGAGTGAGTTCAGAAGAAGGCGAAGGAGTGACGAGAAAGCGAGAGAGAGGGGTCATGGATACTTCTGGGAGGTTTATCATCTCCCGGAACTCGTTCATCGTGAAAGCAGCTTCCAATCGGCCGCGCCGCCTGATGATCGATACATGCTTGACCGCAGAAGTTGCCAATACATCGAGAACATTATGAGGCCCATCGTACTTTGATAGCACATCGATGTCGGTAAGGAGCATCCGGGCAACACCTAATGAGACGTTCCCGTTTCCGATAAGCGAAACATGGGTCACTTGAGTCACTTCGTCGAGAGGTGGAGGGTGTGGTTTATTTGGACATTGTGCGTACCAATGAACAAGCAAAAGGACTGGCATGTAATATAGAGAAAGAGGAAGATCATCATGTAGAGCGTGTAATGTACACCCCGTGGCGAAAAGAACGTGGCTGAATATCGACGCGAGTGGGAGTCGCACCGCGTGTCGCAGACGTCGACGTTGCCAAAGACCTTGAACAGATTGTCTTCAGCCACTTGGGCAAATTTATGGGTACAATTCTAACCAGAAAAAATCAGTCACGATATTGAAAAGAAGAGAACAAGGCACCACACATAGGTCGATAAAAATACATGGGTTCCTGGCTTTCTGTGTCCCCCATTTCTAGTAAATTTTACTTGCCTTTACTTCTGGATGATCCGGAGCGACACCATACTGAACCAGGCCGTGTGGTGCGCAGAGACTGTCAAAAAGGTGGACTCGAAGAGGGTGTCGGGGAGCAATTTGAGGATTATGGACGCGACAGAAGGTCCTCCACCCACAAATGCCAGCTTCACAGGAGTCATTTTGACTTGAAACCACCTGCAAATGCTAGAGATTAGTGGGTCGTTGTCGTGGACGATGAGCAAGGGGATTGTAAATCACTGAACCTTTTAATCGGAGATTGATTTTAAAATGCCAACTGCTACTACTTTGGGTTCGATGACGAAATTCCTGTTCGAATCTTTACGGGAACGAGCTCTATTCTTCATCTCACCGCCTGCGACGACGTCCTCAAACCCTGTTCTCCACTCAACCCTTCAAAGGGCTGTCGCTCGTTGTGTCGCACCGGGATCCATCTCCCAAGGTCAGTCTACCGTTTTGCACAAGCAACGAGGATAACTTTCTGACCAATGAGAACAGCTCGACATGCTACCAGCGATGCGGCTCAGTTCCAATACGTCCCCGGTGGTCATACACCCTCGTTTTCCTCTCCTTCGTAAATTTACGCATACACGCACATTCGACCATCGTCAAGGGCACCATGAACGACCCTACACCCTTCCAAACACCCTCACATACCCATGGATCTCACCATTAGGCCTTCTCTCAGCAAGCCTCATTCCTTTGACCGCCGCCGCAGCATTCGTTACGTCGGGAAGCAGCCTCCCTTTTTTTGATGTAGCACTGAGAGTCAGCTTGGTCATGCATTCTCATCCTGAGTTCGCTCCATTTGAAATGCCCAGTGAGTACTAACAATATGCGATTCACTTATACGCCTGATACCAGTCCCCCGGAAGCGCCGAACATACCTAGGGCCTCCGACAACAGTAAACTGCAGGATGCCTTTGCAAGTCGAGACGCGCCATAATTCGCCTCGAAGGCCAAGCCCTGCATCCATTGCTGGACGGCGCGACGTACAGGACGAATAATTGGAGTCAGAGACGAGATGCGCCGAGTTAGATCCGCGATCCCGCTGAGTTTGGGCGCAAAGACAAGGGGCCCCGCTCGGCCCTGATGCGAGCGTTGCTCTTTCTCGCAAATCCTTCGCCACCCTTACCAATGCCTTCTCTTGAACCCTTTCCTCGATGTTCTTCCAGGTTATTATATTGTCTGAGGTTCGATCTTTTCGGCATACCGGGTGGTATTTGCTCTCGGATTACGAAAGAACGGGACATCCGCAACGCATCGGTTCTGTCGAGCCTCACCACCGTATCCCTGAGCCAACCCCGTAACTCCTTCCCCAGTTCTAACAGCTTCGGAATGACGACTCACATTACACTCCTGAAAGGCGACATGACTCGCTTCTGAGTCGTATCGGAAGTGTCAATATGGCGTGAGGAGACCGATGGCCCTTTTTTTTCTTACACCCCGCATCTAACAAGCTTCATGTCCGCTTTCGCGAGCGACGCATAAACCTCGTCGACGTATCCCTCACCTTCAGGTCCCAAGAACGGAGACCTCGAAATTACCTTCAGTCCAGTAGTAGATTTCGGGTACTATGTCCTCGCCAAGTCGTTCGAGAAGGGGTTTCTTCCTTCTCAGCCACTGCAGTGCGTCATTGGGAAAAGGAACTACGACGGTTCTTATATGCGTTCCCCACCCTTCCCTACCTGGCGTGGTTATGAGGTATCGCGACGTATTACAGTCTGTGTAGAGCCCCTTAACCATCCGAATCCTCATTTCGAAAATCGTTTTCGTTTCCTCAGGTCCCAGCGAGGCGAGCTCTGTATTTCCATTGTCCGGAGGCTCAGGCTCCGTTTCTAGGGTCACATTTGCGGAGAACGTGGTGGAAATCAGATGGATCGACGAACCGTGGATTTCGTCTTGGACTGCGGGCTAGAGAGGAGAATTGCCGGCGTGTCCTATTACCACCGCTGTAACCGCTCTTGCCTCCACGGACGTTCGGGCGGTCTGGTGTCGAATCTACGACGACAAGAATCATCCCTTTTCCTTCAGAGGAGGCGCAGAAACACGAGCTATATCGAAGGCACTGAAAAAGGTGATGCGACTTCGTCTCCCTTCGCCGATACTTTTGATCACACACAATCCACCTCCCTACACTCTAAACCCCGGCACCTCCTCGCTGCCTCCGCCATCACCCTAATTTCTCCTCTTCCCCGTCGCCTCCTCAAGGCCCCGCATTATCGACGGCGATTCCCGTGCTCTCCTCACTCCCAACAGGTATCCCCACAACGACCGCAGATCCGAAGTTGGCAGTGACACTGAAGAATTTGGGTGCCTGGAGTTCTGCCTTCATATTTGACTTGAGGCAGTTCCATCCCTGATTCGTCATCGTGTGCAAATCGTCTTTAATCTTTTCTAAGTTCTCCGCCGAAGTTCCTTTGTTTCCTCTCTCGTCTACCTCTGGCGCTGTGTACAACGCCTCTTCCTCTTTTCTCCACTGAATGTCGTGCTTTTTCTTTCGCCGCCGTTTAAATCTGGGTCCCGAACTCTTGTGGGTTTTGCTTCCTCTGTTTTTATCTTTTTTGTCCGCTGAATGATTCTTTCCTAGTCGTCTAAATATGCACCGTGAACTGTCTTGCGCTTTTTTTGGTGTGCTTCATCTGTGGGGCTTTACTCGATCAAATTTTTCGTGGTTGCTTCTTGGTGAGTAATAACATTTCTTGGTGTTTATCCTTCATTCTTGACTTCGGAGTCGTTCACCCTTTATCTTACGTTCGTCCGCCGTCCATTGTACGGTTTCTTCGGCAGTCGTAGAAACCTCTCGCGGGGGCGTCTTGCGCTCGTGAAACCTTGTTCCTTTAACCTGGTCGTGGACGCCTGCTAGTATGTAATAATATCTGTCTCTAGCTGATATGTCTTTTTTTTTTTTTTTCTTCTTAGTCGTCGAAACCTGCGCCGTGAACTGTCTTGCCCTTTGTTTGGTGAACTTCGTGGGCTTTGTCTGTGAAACTTTGCCCGATTCTTTTATGGTGGTTTGTTGGCGAGTAACAATATTTCCTTCGTAGTTGTTCACTCTTTCTTTCATGTTCGTCCGTTTGAACGTCGTATACTTTCTTCCTTAGTCATAGAAACCCGTCGTGGGACGTCGTACTCTTATGAAAGGCGGGAGTTACTCCAGTTCCCGCCAAGTTATAGAAAATAATGTGAGGTTCGACATTTTCGTGGTATTGCAGGTCTGGGTGTGGATTTGGAGAAGGGTTGCGGAATTCGATATTTGGTCATCGCCTCGTGAGTTGTAATGGTATACCCGTCGTCGAATCCGAATATGGGACGTCCTATATCCTCCTCCTGTAGCAATCCCAATCCCCTCTGACACCAAAATGGACACCAGCGTCTAACACGGTTTCTTTCCACCCGCTTTCTTCATTCATGCCTATAACCTTTCCTCCTGCCTCGAAAAAAAAAAAAGTATGTATCAACGGTCATATTACATAACCTTATAAATTGTATATACTGAAAAATCGGGAGGTGAGTTTTGGGACAAATTTGGTGTTCGGTGCGGTGGTAGTGCATGCGGTCGGGATATTATTACGGTTGGTTTCCTTTGCATAGTTTTGGGTAAGGGTGAATATGGCAAATGGTGAGTGACGATGGGATTGCAGCTCCTATCAGGCTCACATGACCCATGCGGGCCCCGCCCGCCGTCCATGACAAATCGTGCGCGTTATCTGGGTCTGCCTCATACCATGTCGACACCCCCGAACAACGAACGATTGCTGGGGAAACGGTTCAAACAAAAGTTGCGGTCGGTGTTCTCATCCAAAAGTCGCAACTTGGATGTGCCGGATGCACGACCCACAAGCACCAACGTCCCTTCCACCGCAACGACTCCCTTTTCGGTCTCTTCAGCCCACAGCAACAACTCTCGTGTTCATCTTGTCCAAGAAACTGTCATCGTGAATCCACATCCAACAGTGCAAGTTCTCACTGGTATAGGTGAGCTTATCAGCTATGCCGAGTGCTTCGATCAAGCCATCAACCCTCCTCGCAGATCATGAATCCGATGAGGGCGCAGTTGTACTTACAAGCTCTCCACCTCTCGACAACATCCTAGGAAACCCTACGTCGGAAACATCAATTAGAGGAGGTACGTGCTAGATCTTTGCATATTACCCAAGCCCTAAGACCGCTCCCAAGTTGTCATGTCCAGCATTGCCCCGCCGATTAACGCTTCGTTTGTCGTCGCTCAGGCCAGTGAAAACTCTCCATCTGACGGTCCACGCGTTATAGGATCAGGTAAGTAAATCTGTTTCATTGATCATCCAAGATTTTGAACACACCTCGAAGGACACGCTTCTATGTCCGACGTGCAACCCCCTCTGTTTACTGGCTCTTCCCCTCCTACGAATGTTGCGACGAATACCAGTACGTTATCGCTAGCATTGCGATTAAAAATCACAGATAATTCATTCCTGCCCACAGCTCACAGTCGCCAAGCCGATGTACTCAACCTCGCTACCTCGCCTGTGCAACTCCCATTAAATCGTCCACATGATCTCAACCAGAACTCAACGATAAAGGATAATCTTAGAATGGCTTGGCATGGCGTCGAGTCGCTTCTCAAGCACGTCGAGAGGTCGCTAGCTGGAACCCCCTTCCAGGGTCCCGTCGCCGCCGCTAATATCCTCATTGAGCTCGGGAATGTGTGTACTTCTCCTACTGTTCCTGCTATATTTGCTGATAGTTATCATAGGCCGTTATCGACAACAAGGACACGATGGAAGGACTCGTGACTGGAACTGCCGAACGCCTCGCTGTTGTGAATATGGCGTTGGTGAAAGAGGATGATGAGGTAGTATCAAGGGAGATGATCGAGCGCTTTGCTGGGTGCGCTCAATGCTACCGCTGAACATTTTCGGTTCTGATATTGTGCAGGATACTCGTCGATAATATCATCGAACTCAACAAGATGTCGAAGAGGGCGACGTGGAAGAGGATTCTGGAGAATGAAGAAGACAAGACGAGGATCGCAGAGATCTTCAAGCGGATCGACGAACATACGAAGAATTTCCACGTGCGTTGCCCCTGCATATCTCAACCAATCAATATCTTGATGCTATGCCCCCCCCCAGCTCAAAGTCCTGCTAACCATTGACAGGAACACGCGTGGCTTGCGCGATTCACTGGCTGTACGTTTTTCAGGAAAGCTGATGGGCGACACAACTTGACATTTACTTTAGCGACTACAACTGGACAGTTGGCCTCGCTCTTCCAGGGCTCTCTACAATGCTGATCTCGAAGGGGCGGGAACATTGTCTCGCAGGGCTTGCACGCCAGGGACACGCGTCGCTATCCTTGACCGCATTTACCATTGGGCCCAGGATCCATCACCCAACAGTCCGCAGGTCTTCTTGTTGACCGGCAATGCAGGCTCAGGCAAGTCGACAATTGCCAACACCGTAAGCCATCATTTCGACAGAGATGATGAGACCCTGGACGATGAGATACCAAATATCCTTCAAGCTACCTACTGCTGTTCTCGTCAGTTTGACGATACAAGGCGGCAGAAGTATATTATCCCCACTCTGGTACACCAGCTTGCACGTCGCTCAAAATCCTATGCGCGTGCTCTGCTTGATGCTGACAAGTTTGACTCAGTGGAGATACCCTCGAAACAGATGCAGGATTTGTTTGTTGGCCCATGGCAGAAGTCCGCTGGTGCTCGCCCCCATGACTTACCACCCTACCTGATTGTAATTGATGCCTTAGATGAGGTCGACGACAGAGGGGGCTTGGCCTTTCTTCAAGCACTGCTTACAACAATCCAGAAGGGTCACTTGCAAGGCCTCAAGTTTTTTGTCACTAGCAGAGAAGATGACAAGGTTGCTTCGCTTTGTGACCAGTTTTCCTCTGATGTTGTTTGTCGTCTACACAAAGTGGCTGAAGAAGATGTCAGTGCAGATATTTTGAGATACTTGGATGCTGAGCTCCCACTTTTGGACAAAAGTGAACATGCAGAACTTGCACAACAAGCAGGGGGCCTATTCATTTATGCAGCAACAGCTGTGAGATATATGACACCACAGGATGGACTAACTAGAGAAGAACAACTCACTCTGATGGGAAGCTTGGTTGGTGATAGCCATGGTCTCAAACCATGGGATCCCAATGAAGGCTCTGAACCACTACTACAGGTTGATATTTTATACCGCCAGATTCTTTCTGAAGCCTTTGGAAAGCTGAAAAATGAGCTTCGCCTTGCTCGCTTGAAGATTTTATACACTTTTCTCTGTACAGAAGAGTGTGTCTCTACATCAGTTGCTGCAGAACTGCTTTCTGACTCCTCTGATATGGTCGAGCGTGCCAAACAAGTTGTTAGTGACCTTCATGCAGTTCTCTATATCAATAGTGGCAAGGTTTTTTGGTATCATGCTTCATTTCCAGATTTTATTTTTACTCAGGCACGCTCAAAATTTCCAATGACCATCCCACAATCAAGCACTTCTCCTCAGATTGTTGATATGTCTTGTGATTCAGCCTCTCATCATGCTCTGCTCACCTACTCCTGCTTTCGCATTATGATGTCAGGTCTGCATTTCAATATTTGCAATCTGCCTTCATCATTTCTTTTTGACTCTGAAGTGCACAATCTTCAAGTTGAAGAGAAAATATGTGATATCCTCAAGTATGCCTGTCAGTACTGGGCTAAACATATGCTCCAAGCTACATCTAGTGACCATAAGGCTCTCCAAGCACATGTAGTAGATTTTCTTCACAGTCGTGTCCTCTTCTGGATTGAGGCCATGAATCTACTGCAGGTGTCTTTTCAGTGTTCTCACATGCTACAAGAAGTTTGTAACTATATTGTGAAGGTGAGAAAACTATATCTCCAATGAACTTTAATTAATACTAGAAAAAACAGAACTATAGTGGTTATTCAAATCTTGTGCAGAATATTCATGATACTGTTAATTTTGTTAGATATTTCATTGGAAGTCCAGCAGCCTCCTCTACTGCCCATCTCTATATTTCTGCATTGGCAACATGGCCAAAGCAGAGCTTCATATCTCAAACATGGATAAAATATTTTCCTTTTATCCCATCTCTCACCCATATCAAAGGCAATATCATAGTGCCACTTATGGTTATACAGACTAAAGATTGGATTTATTCTGTTGCATTTTCACATGATGGCACCAGAATTGTTAGTGGCTCACTTGACAAGTCTGTGCAGGTGTGGGATGCCTCAACAGGTGTAGAGCTATACCAGTTAAATGGCCATACAAGTCGTGTCAATTGTGTTGCATTTTCACATGATAGCACTCATATTGTCTCTGGATCAGATGATACCTCTGTGCGGGTGTGGGATGCTTCAACAGGGGCAGAGCTACAGCAGTTTAATGGCCACACCAGTGATGTCACTTCTGTTGCATTTTCACATGATAGTGCCTATATTGTCTCTGGCTCAGAGGATCTGTCTGTGCGAGTATGGGATGCTTCAACAGGTACAGAGCTGCACCAGTTAAAAGGCCACAGTGGCTGGGTTAGATCTGTTGCATTTTCACATAATGGAACCCAGATTGTTTCTGGCTCTAATGACAAGTCTATGCGAGTGTGGGATGCTTTAACAGGTGTAGAGCTGCACCAGTCAAAGATAACCCATATCATCACTTCTGTTGCATTTTCACATGATGGTACCAAAATTGTCTCTGGATCATATGACAAATCTATACGAGTGTGGGATACCTCAACATGTACAGAGCTGCAGAAGTTAATTGGCCACAGTGACTCAGTCAGATCTGTTGCATTTTCACATGATGGAACCCAAATTGTCTCTGGATCAGAGGACATGTCTGTGCGAGTGTGGGATGCCTCAACAGGTGCAGAACTATACCAGTTAAATGGCCATACCAGCAATGTTACTTCTGTTTCATTTTCACATGATAGCATCTATATCATCTCTGGGTCAGATGACAGCTCTGTGCGAGTATGGTATCCCTCAATAGATACAGAGCTGCATCAGTTAAATGGCCACAGTGATGTGGTTAGATCTGTTGCATTTTCACATAATGGAACCTATATTGCCTCTGGCTCACATGACAACACTGTGCGAGCTTGGGATGCCTCAACAGGTACAGAGCTACAGCAGTTAAATGGCCATACAAGCAAAGTCACATCTGTTGCATTTTCACATGATAGTACCAGAATTGTATCTGGATCATATGACAAGTCTATACGAGTATGGGATATCTCAACAGGTACAGAGCTGCATCAGCTAAATGGCCACACTACCTGGGTCAAGTCCGTTGCATTTTCACATGATGGAATCCATATTGTCTCTGGCTCAGATGACAACTCTGTGCGAGTGTGGGATGCTTCAACAGGTGCAGAGCTGTACCAATTAAATGGTCATACCAGCAGTGTCAGTTCTGTTGCATTTTCACATGATAGCATTCATATTGTCTCTGGATCATATGACAAGTCTGTGCGAGTGTGGGATGCCTCAACAGGTACAGAGCTACACCAGTTAAATGGTCACAGTGACTGGGTCCATTCTGTTGCATTTTCATATGATGGATCCTACATTGTCTCTGGCTCAGATGACAAGTCTGTGCGAGTGTGGGATGCTTTAACAGGTGCAGAGCTGCAGCAGTTAAATGGCCATACCAATGAAGTCACTTCTGTTGCATTTTCATATGATGGTACCAGAATTGTCTCTGGATCATCTGACATGTCTGTACGAGTGTGGGATACCTCAACAGGTACAGAGATGCAGCAGTTAAATGGTCACACTGACTTGGTCAGGTCTGTTGCATTTTCCCTTGATGGAACCCATATTGTCTCTAGCTCATATGACAACTCCATACGAGTGTGGAATGCCCTTATAGCTGCAGAGCTACAGAAGTTAAATAGTGCCACTGATAATGTTAATTTTATTGCAAATTCTATTGCATTCACACATAATAGCACCCACATTTTCTCTGGCTCCCATGACAACATTGTGCATGATAGTGCCCATATTGTTTCTGGCTCTGCTGACAACTCTGTGCAGATGTTGAATAGTGTTCTTTGGACCTGCACTGTAGATGGTTGGATTATATCACTTCCTGGCCAATGTCGTCTAATGTGGATGCCCCAAGGTCTTCGTGAAGTCATGCATAATTCATATACTACTCTTATTATCTCTCAAAATGGCCATGCACATGTGGACTTCCAATGTTGCAATCTGGGCACCAAGTGGGCAGAATGTTATAAACCAATAATAGTATAGGCTAAGGTCATTGTTTGTTTTTTATAAGCTTATGCACAATTTTCTCTAATTTAAAAAAATATCTCTTATGCTGCTTATATTATGATCTTTCATCTTATCATTTTTCATTTGTTATCTTATCATCATATGGACTCTTTTTCCTTTCAATGTAGCCTCTATACAGCTGCATGCTTCCTCCATCATTTCCTTTTGTCATAGCACATAGCACCTTCCATGTCTATTTATAGATTCTCTGACTTGTTCATTGACTCACCATTGACTTACTATGTTTACAACTCATTTCATTTACTACAATACTTGTACTATTATCAAGTCTTTTCTAGTTATACTAGATGGTCTGTGCATTAGCTAGGTAGTATAAATAGTTGAGTACATACAATTGTATTCTCTAGCTAGTTCTCATTAATCAATAATTCTTGTAGCCCTATATCATACAACATCTCTATGAATATTTTTTGAATGCAGGTCAAGAAATGTATTTTAACTAGTAAGTTGGCCATGATCACAAATCATGTCATGTCAATTGGCCAATTGCAGCTGTGTGAAGATCTGCAAAGGGTGGGCTAGATCAAAAACCAGTACATTGGGTTTTCCATGGACTGGCATGTAAAAATCACAGGTCCTGCCATGGTAAAAGTGACTGGAATGCAGTGAAGGGGGATGTTGTGAGTAGGAATACAGAAGTAACTGTGAATGTGAGTGCTAATGTGAGTGTGACAGCAAATGTGCCAATGTAAGGCTGGGGCCTTTCCACCATATATAGCGCCAGTGTTAGGAACAATGGACTGTTTCTAAAAGTTGCCTTTTGGCTAAATCAGTTGAGCACTGGCACTCTCGACTGTCTTTCACTTTAGGAACAATCACGGCTTGTCACTGTCAGCAGGTCAGTGGTTCAAACCCAGCGTGGTGCCGTTAAATGACTCTCAGCGGGTGGCAAGTTGCAGGGCATCACCCCTGGAACATTGTGTATGGAATCTTTGCTCAAGTCCTGAAAAACCATTGCCCAGATTCAGGCATCGCACAAACTTGAAGTACATGGAGGGGAAGGGTGTAAGGCTGGGGCCTTTCCACCATATATAGCGCCAGTGTTAGGAACAATGGACCGTTCCTAAAAGTTGCCTTTTGGCTGAATCAGTTGAGTGCTGGCGCTCTCAACTGTCTTTCAGCCAACAGTGAATGCAAGTGCAAGTGGCAGGCAGCCAGTACAAGTGGTGAAAGTAAGTGTGAGTGCAACTGGCAGGTGCTAATGCAAATGTGAATGCAAGATAATAACAATGGAAAAATGAGTGGACAAAAAGGTACTGGATAAAAGAGTGAAGGAAAGGGGTTATGTAAGGGGAACCCCTCCTTACTCTCCCACTTATATACAACCTATACCCTTTACTGTTACTTTTCACATTTATCCACTGTTTGACTTATGTCTTATACCTTTTTGAGCCTGTTCCAGGCTCCATCATTGCTGTTACCCATTTTGGTAGTTATATCACATGACTTAGTTGGTATACACACATCACCCTGGGGATCCTTAGCCTTTTCTCTTTGGATCCCCCAGGTGTGTCTTTGGACTTAGGCCTCTGGCCTTTTTCTTTGGATCCCCCAGACATTCATGCATGCTTGGTGCCCACCCCCTGGTCATGCCCTTACAGGTTGCATAGAAATCCTTTAGATAGTGTTTGAAAGTCCAGTCTGGTCCAGTTTTTTGACCCCCTAGGGCCTTAACCATAACCGTAACCGTAACCAGTCTACCTTTGTCCCAGAAGTCAAAAAGACCAGACTGGACTGCAAAAAGACCGAAAACTGCGGTTAAGACTGAAGTTTCGGTTTGCACTGGTTTTATACTGGTCTTTCAGGTAATATTTTAAAATTATGAATTGGTAACTTTGTTAACATTCTTCCCACCTTTAAAATAATCCCAAGAACATAAATTTACATTAAGAATTGGTGTTTCTATAAAATAAGTCTGGTACATCTACTATTTTCAACAGTATTTTACATTTTCAACCATATCTCTGTCAATTTTGGACCAAATAATATGTTCTTGGGTGCGTTTTAAAGGGTATTCAAAGGGCTACAAAAGACTGGTCTTAACCGGTCAAGACCAGTTCACTTAGACCGGTCTTTTTGCGGTCTTTGCATCTCAAAAATGAAAAGACTGGACCACAGGTCCAGTCTTTTGCAGTCTTGGTCCGGTCCGGTTATGGTCTTTTTCTGGTTCTGAGACCAGACTTCCAAACACTAACCTTAGAGCACTGTGGTGGGCTCCAAAATGATGTGCTGTGCTGGCCATGTCCAAAACAAACAAAACAACAGCATTTGCAAGTGCATTATGTGGTGCAGAAGGTTGTGGTTGGTTTCTAAGCAGCAGAGGTGAGTGGGGATATTGGGGGATTGCACAGAGATGTGCAGGTTGAAGGGAAATGAAAATGCAATATGCTGGAGTGTGAGTAAGCTGGGGAACAAAGTGGGGGTCTATTTTGCCTGTGGAAAGGTGTACTATACATGCATGTATACTGTACCATTTCATTCAATTCAGCAGTCACACGTCACAGTGCCCTCCAAAATGCTGAAATGTCACAATTGTCATGGTGATTTTCATGGTGTGCTGAATTCATTTGGCAATGATGTGACCAATATAGTTTTTTTTTTGTCACCTGCGGCGCTAAACCACCGAAAATTTCCCAAAAATTCAGCAGGCCCATCACGTGTCATGGGCCCTGCCAAATTGATTGAAATGGTACAGTATAGCCTAAGGTACAAAAACCAAGAAAAGAGAAAAGCATAAAAGAACAAAAGAGGAAAGCAATATGACAATAGAAACTAATGGAAAAGGTGAAAAACCTGAAGAATGGAGAGCCCAGGGCCTTGCTCCAAAGCACAAAATGGCTGGAAATGCATGGAAATAATGCAAACAGGTCCTCACAAGTCATCACTAGCATTTCACAAGTTATCACAATAAGTGCTGGTGGATCACAAGATTCACAACTGGATTGGTGGTTTTGATTGGCAGTTCACTCAGCAGTTTGCTGGTGCTCAGAAATTGACCAGTGGTATGTTGCTATCCATCACTAGTGATTTGCAAGTGAATCAGAGTAAGCACTCACAGATCACAACTTGATTGGTGCTTTGACTTGGCTTTGACCAGTAGTTCAATCAGTGATCTAATCATTGGCACTTTGATCAGCACTTATTCACAGGTGCTCACAATCTTGAAATATGCCAAAAATGCAATTTCCGGGGCCAGAGCTGAGCTGTGCTCATCATTATCTTGCTTCCTGTGCCCTTGTGCTGCTATTAATGTGCTTTCTGCACACCTCAATGTGTCAACTGACTGCATGGCTAGAATACAGATTTTAGATGTCGCATTTTGTCTTTCTCATTTCAACTATTACTGAAGGCAAAGGTTTTCATCCACCTCCCAAAGCAATGTCCAGATCTGCCCTATACACACTGCCTGTTTATTTTTGCTGTGCAATTCTTGTATGCTATTATCCTAAGTCAATGTGGACACCCTCTGTGATCACACATTGGCTATCTCAAAGGTAGCATAAAGTCATTCAAAAATGGTGCCAAAGCTTGTATCTCCCAAAATAGACCAACAGTTGCCATTCCTAAGGCTAGTCAAGGAATTAAAATACATTGGACTGCTTTTGTGCTCACATTTGGTGCTCATTTTGAAGCAGGCAACAAGCAGGCAAATGAATAACTGCATATCACCATGGGCCCCATCCGAGAGGCCCTGAATTAATTCTACACATCGTCAGAGGATACTTAAGGGGGATTACCTGAAATAAAACCTGGGACTCACTTACAAGGGTATCATAGTGTATGTCTTACCAGCATGCGTCGTCGGCAGAAAGAACGCTGTAAATGACAACTATATGAGAAAGTTTTTCTATTGTGATATCGTACACCTAACGATTGTTATCTGGATGGACATGGAACAAACTTCATGACCCCTTTGTTGCATTCAGTTCTTGAATCCCAAAATACGCTCATAAAATCCTAACTCCCGCTCATATGCATCACGCATGTTCACCTCCTGACGCCACCCATGACCTTCGCCGGGGTAGAGCTTGTATTCGACCACACCCCCCCGATCATGAATGCTCTTATATATCGCTTCCGCTTGTTCCTTGGGTACTACCTTGTCAATCTCGCCCTGTAAAATCTAGGTACATAGATAGATCAGCATTACAAGAACCTACGACGACAGAAATACCACGGTGCCCCACTCCCAGGTCCAGGGGGAAATTGCTCACCAGTAACGGAACAACAATGTTCCCAGCGTGGTTGATTGGCGACCTTGCGTAATATACCGCTGGAACCTCTTGGGGGGTTCCTCCTATTAGGTGATCGAGATAGCGCGACTCGAACTTGTGTGTGAATTCCGCCAATTTCTTCAAATCCGACACCCCGTAAAGTGACGTAGCGGCAGCGAAGACCTTGACGTTCTCCGCGATGGAAAGGGCTGCGAGCGTGGTGAAGCCTCCGGCTGATCCACCTCGGATTATAAGTCGATTGCGATCCACAAGGTCGTATGGAGCGCTAGAGAGGGCTTGAGGTGCAAAAATACAGTCGTTGACGTCGACAACTCCCCATTGGTTGGCGAGCCTTTCGGTGTATTTGCGACCAAATCCAGAAGATCCGCCATAGTTGACATCGAGCCTGTTCCAAACTTGTTAAGGTTTTGCCAATAAGGAGGGAAGATTATTCCTACCATGCCCATCCACGGGATGTAAAATACTGCTTCTCCCAATCCAATCCCTGGGGCGTAAAACCCGTGGGACCACCGTGTGCGTTGACAATGCACGGCGGTCTTTCCCCTGCAATACTGCTCCCGGCATATTCTGGGTTGAATGGAGGATAGTAGACCACGTAGAGGGGGGCCCCAATGGGTGGAACTTTGAGAGTAATCGGCTGCGGTTCAGAAATGATATCGAGGGGTAGCTGGACCTCCCCGACTTTCACGGGCGTCGCAGCCTTGAGGACGGTAAACTCAGAGTTGGCAAGAGAAAAGTGTATGATCGCTTCCTTTTCGTTGGTTTTTTGTCCAGTGAATACTATTTCTCCCCGATCCAAAGACACCGTTCGAATGTTGTCGATAACAACGAGGGGACTATTCACAGGCTTTGGCTGGGCCCCGCCGTCGAGATCCACGAGATAGAGAACATCGCGACCATCCTTGAGAGCTGCAAACAGCGCAATTTTACCCACCTTATCTATAACGGCGTAAGGGGAATAATGCAACCGCAAGAAATTATGTCCAAAGTCCTCAGGCACTGGCTCGGAAAAAACTGGTGAAGCCTTCCCTTCGCTAAATTTCCATGGGTTGACAAATCCAGATTCATCCGATGTGAAAATGAGGGTCTCATTATCCAGCCAGGAAGGATAACCCGCCCCGACCTTCTCTCGCATACCAGCTACATGTGTATCGCTTGTGATAGACACTTCACCGTTCGCACCAAATATTACGTCTCCAATATGGACTTCTCCTCCTTCCCAGGGCATGTCGGGATGAGACCACTGAACCCAAGCGAGTTTTTTGCCGTTTGGAGAGAACTTTGGCAGCGCATAGAAATCAGATCCTGAAAGGAGGTTGTGAACCGCCTTAGTTTTTGTGTTGATAATAACGAGTGTTGTCACTACTTCGGCAGGAAGATCGACAGTGTGGTCCTCCAATATGGAGACAAGGAGGTCTGAGTGGATAGGATGGGGTTCAAGGCATGCATACCGGTAGGGTTTCCCATCTGTACAGGAATTGATCAGCAGGAGAAAACGTTGTAATCTCGAACTTCGCTACCTGGTGTTATCGCCTGGGGCTCCGTTCCGTCTTCCGCCTGAAGCGCGACACGATACACCCGTCCGTCAACCATATGAGAGAAATAACCTACTCCATTGTATACAATCGCAGGGGCCCCCCCGTACTCCTGCACACTGGTTCTCACGTTCCACTTACTCCCAACCACATCACGATTCGAAGCGGTGTGGACAAGCACGCACCGCCCCTTCTCAGAAGGTCTGTTCTCGAGATGATATACCTCCGATGTAACTCGATCGACGAGGACATCGGCGATTTTATTCGCCTTTTCGATAGGGATGCTCGTGAGTGAACTGGAATCAACGGAGGGCTCGGAAGGACAGGAAACTTACGCTTTTCGTGATGGCCCTCGCCGTGATGGGTGATGACCAGGTCCCGTAAGGGGCTTTCAGAGAACTCATGGTTGAATGTACATAACCTGCCGTGCCGCAACTTTTCGAACATTTAACCATCACGTGCAAAGCCACTCATGGCCAGCCAATTATCTGCTCAAGTTGACGTGAAAGTTGAAACTTGTGTATTAGGATAAAGCTAGTATTATACATCATATTTACTACAGGGATTAGGAGAGCGAGAGTGGATGCAAACTGGAGCGGTTGGAGACCCTCCACCATCTTGGACGTCCACTGTGCCGCCTGCCCTCCCACTTAGCACCTTCGCCATCTCAGAACGAGCAGCACACCGTGGTGCGGTTCGTCGGTGCATCGGGTTGTTGACAGGTATCGCGGGGCGCTGGTGTCACGGCTCACGGGGGTGGGATACTAAAATTATCCCTCGCGTTCTTCACATCTGTGGTGGTCCGGGTGTCGTTTTGACTATTCTTGAGTTCCTTGTGCCTTCGTCAGTGGTGATCGTGGGGGGAAATGGGAGACCGGCGTGTACGGAAGTTATTAGAGGGACGCCGTTTTTCCTGCTGAGATGGAGTGTGTGAGGTGGTCTTGTAGGAAGGGAAGAGTGGGTGGCGTACCTGGTATCTCAGTGCTTTGCCCTCGATTCCTAACGTGGGGCGCGAGGGGATGGGCAATCTACGATGGTGTGGTGGAAAGAGATGGGTCACGGGTCACGCGGTCACGTCAACTGGACCATCACGCTGTCGAACCCGTTTCGCAATCCCCCATCTACAACACATTACGCAACTGTGTGTCGTAGATTTGCCTATCTCCTTTTGGGGGTGTGTGATGCTGTTGGTATCTACATTTCTGCACAAACAACCAGGAGACCTAATCAATGAAAATAGCTCGATATGCTACCAGCGATGCGGCTCAGTTCCAATACGTCCCTGGTCGTACATCCTCATTTTCCTCTTCTTTTGAAGATCAAGCTTACACGCATATTCAGAAATCATCAAGGGCACTGTGAACGACCCTACACCCTTCCCAGCAGCCTCGCGTACCCGTGGATCTCACCATTGGGCCTTCGAACGCCTTGTCTCCGCAAATCTCGTTCCGCTGACCGCCGCAGCATTCGTTAGCGTTGGGAAGTAGCTACCCTATCCTTGATGGTGTTCTCGGAGTCAGCTTGGTCATGCATTCTCACCCTCGGGGTCTGTTATCTGCATTTGAAATGCCCAATGAGTACTAAATTATTGCCGCAGTGTGACTCCTGCATTGTTGACTATCTTCACACACGAAAATTCCCTGTCGCAAGCTGGGTCCCGGGAACTGTGGTGGGGGGTCACCAATCGTTTGTTGTTTAGTCCTCATTGGACCAATGAGTGGACATTGTCTGCCCGCAAACCATTTTTCATAAACGACACATTCTAAACACATCAAACTTTAAAAAAAGATAGCCATGTACGACTGTGTTCCTGAATTATCTTCGCAACTCATGAGTAAGTGCATCCTCCTATGGTTAACATAAATACCGTTTACATAAATACCTAGGGAGTCGTCATTTCCATAGCCTTATCGACATATCCCTCCCTATCCATCACCATGGGCGGTTTCAGTGTCAAGAGATATAATCAACTTCTTTCAATTGGCGAAGCTAGTTCCCGCTTCAAGCATCAGCTCGAATCAGCGGGCCTCTCCGATTCACAATTCTTCGCGGAGCTTGCTCCGCTATTCGTAGAGGAGGGCAAGTTAAGCCCTTACTCCCCCTGCCTCATCCACCATCACTTTCCCCTCAAGGAAGGCGAGCGTATGATCTCGTATGACAATCACTCCGCGCCCTCGATTGATTTTTCCCCCAACATCGTCCCCGAATTCTGGCTAAACACTGGAGAGGAACTTGAACACAGATATGTCGACAATCCCGGTTCTACCCCACCACCTCCTTCCGCCGATTTCTTCTCCCAGTTCAAAGCTATCTTAGACAAACATGGCATCGACATCCTCGGAATTTGCTACAGTCCCTCAGTCGATGACCTCGCCCCAGGATTTAGCTTTTTGGAAACCCTTGTGACCGAGGAACGAGCGCATATCATTAACCACGTTCCAAAAGCGTCCATTGACCTTGCCACGACATCTCCGTCGGTTTGGACCTTTGAAGTGGGTCATTCCGGGGGCACACGCTGCACACCATCATCGCGCTGCACCATTCAAACATATTGTTCCCGCCACATGGACTAACGACAGAATTTATTCAAGCCACTAAAATTTTAAACGTCGTCTACATAGCAGGCAGTGGCACAATGGCAATCCTGCCGCCCATTCGTCTCTATTTCAGTTGCTCCATCGTTGCCTGTTTTTTTTTTCTTTTCCTTTTTTGGTTGATGGAACATTTCTTCCTTCACGCCTCGCTCAACCTTGACCCCCCATCTTGATCCTACATTTTCTTGACATCCGAATATCTGAAATCTGACTTATGCCCGCTTGTTCGCACAAACATTGCTTGGGTAGCTCCTAACTTACAATGGTGTCCTTTCTGTCGGATCTTGTTTCACTTATCGCGGCGATGACCGTCGTTTGTCACTTCCAAATACAAGCATATGTATACTTTTATCGCGCTGCAGCCGTTCGATACCTCAGGCTGGAGTCAATCTGGAGCATAAGAGTCGTAGCGTTTGAGAAATTGGGACCAGATGAGCCTGGAGTTTGACACCATATGTGAAATTGAACGAAACAGCAACCGCTCGGGGAAGGAATCACGGTAGATAGGACCTTGAATCTATCAGCAGATATTCTGGTTGGGACCCCCTGCCTCAAGCACTCTAGGAGCGCTCTGGAGTGGTTTGATAATGCTCTGGAGCACTCCAGAGTGCTGCAGACAGGGTGACCCACCCAGGATTTGCTGATGACTGCTAAACTCCGCATGGGGAACCAGATTTCAAGCTCTCGGAAAGAATTCAGATCCATGATGCCCGTAAACAACGGCTAGAATCGATGTTCTCTTTTCCACCGTGACCCTGATGGAATTCCCGGAATAACATCATCCCACACATGATCGTCTGGCACCAGATTTTGTCCGGCTGATCTATAAGGTAACGATTTCTGAGCAAGCCCTTGAGGTTTTCGACAGATACACAGGTCGAATCCGCTTCTATTTATAATGGGAAAATGGTTCATATCCCCTGTTTCACTCCTGCCAGCTCTAGGTCGATTTTATGCTTTGCCGCGCTCACAAGATCTCCACATTAAAGCAATCTATGTCAGCTTCTATTTTTCAGATGCCCTTCGCTCCGTGCTTTTCGCGTCGAAAGGGAAGCTGAGGAGGAAGAGAATGATTATATAATTTATATTCAATCATTTCTGGATCTTTTGTCAATTACATCTCCAAGGGCGTTAGGCTTTCTATGCAATGTCCCGGACTCGGTGTCTCGTCGCCGGAACGATTCATCGATGCTATTTCACGGAATCCAGAGCTGAAGTTCTTGGCGACGGATTCAGAGTACCTCAACGACCGGATGTCATTGGACGTTAACTTTTTGACAAATTTTGCCTCTCGCCTATGGCTGTTGATCTGCACAAGTATTATTTCCGTTATATAGTTCGTATATTTGGTTAATATATATGTATTTTTTGTGTTCCCAGAGATTAAAACAGCTTAATTTCGATTTTACCAAGTCGAAAATA
>Ga0307517_10003889_pt1 | contig 23152 bp, 27 predicted proteins | sample 23_EM_MG_FD_194515 | JGI IMG/M metagenome (GOLD analysis project Ga0307517, IMG submission 194515) | Populus trichocarpa ectomycorrhiza microbial communities from riparian zone in the Pacific Northwest, United States - 23_EM | ecosystem: Host-associated > Plants > Roots > Unclassified | place...
GATTCCTCCTGATTTCGGTCCACCATGACAACATCCCCGTCGCCCTGACGTGCGCTATCGCCAGAAATACTCTCGTCAACTTTGCCATGAGATGCGGCACGGGCCATGTGTCGGGCTACGATTGCTTGAATGTCCAACAGGACGGCCTGTTTTACATCCGGATGTAGTGTTGTGGAGGGAGCTGGAGCTGGCCTATGGGGTCTGCTCGAGCTCGTGCGATCTGGTGCGTTGCGAGGAGCGGATGACTTTGAGTGGGATTTGTTGGTGCTGGTCCCCGATTCCTTTCGAGTCGGTGGAGGAATGTCCATGTCGTTGTCGCTATTGCTGTCGACAATCATCGGCGCTGACTTTGGAACCTTGGTTGAGGATTTCCGACTGGTTTTTGGACGGTTACTGGAAGACCCCGTAGGTGCTGGTTCCGGTTCCATGGATCGACGCTTCTGAGTGGGTGGTAATGCCTTGGTCGAGGGTTTTCGACTGGGTTCCGCGCGGCGGCTGGAAGAGACCATAGGCGCTGATTGTGGCTCCATGGCTAGATGTTTCTGAGTGGGTGGTGGCGCCTTGGTCGACAATTTCCGACTAGGTTCTGCACGGTGACTGGAGGACGCTATAGGCGCTGATTCCTGCTCCTTGGACGAGCGTTTCTGAGTAGGTGGTGGGGCCACCTTCGAGGGAACGGGATTGGGCAACTTTTCCGACCGTCGTTTGCGTGTGGGCTTTGCACCGCTGGATACGGCGATTTCTTCAGCCCAGCGAGCCGCGGCTCTGCTTCCACCGCTTTTGAGTGACAACTGCGCATCTGCTTCGGTGCGGGCCTGCAGCTGCTGGCGCTCTTCCAGCGTTAAGTCTTCATCCTCTTCACCAAGAGTGTAGCCAGTGAGAAGGTCGTACATGTCTGCATTCCAGTCTTGTAAGTAGATTATGACGTAAATAAAAATGCTGGTTCATACCACGCCCCGCTTCTTTCGTGAGGAAAGCCTCGCTCATGTCCCTTTTGCCTCGTGCGAGACTATAAAGAATGATGTCGGCCGTGTTGTCGGCTAGAAGGTGGTAGCACCTGACCACTTTCCTCTGAGGCTGGCGATGTGCACGTCCTCGAATTTGTTGCTCGCTCTGCCCACTCCAGGGCTGATCCTATCAAACACCAATAAGTATACTTAATGATTATGTGACGGCGTATAAACTTACCACGAAAATGACGATATGCGCAATACTCAAATTGAGGCCGACAGTGCCGACACTCGAAAAAATGAGGACACGGATTTCAGGGTCGGTACAGAATTGGTGAACGATTTTGGCTCGCTGGTCAAATGGAATATCGCCGTCGATATAGACATACTTAATACCGTAAAGGTCGAAGACCTAATAAAATATAAGTTCGTGCACCAATGAAGACGATAAGTGTACTCACGTTCCGTAGGAGGGGGCCTAACGACGGGAATTCCTGATAGATTAGAATCTTGGTGTCCTGCTTCGGATGATCTCGAAACTTGCGAGGAATTTTCGGGAAAGTGACCTTGCCGTCGTGAACTTGGATTTCAGGAGCGTCATCATGCTGTAGCAAGTGGGAGACGAGTTTAGCGCAGACGTCGAATTTCGTCGATTTGGCCTTCTCCCATTCGCCCATAGTGCGGAATGTCGGGATGCGCTCCTTCCTCCTTGATTTACGAGGAAAACAGACCCCTTGGCGGTACTCCAAGTAAAAGGAGTGAGAAACAATCCCAAGGATGCTGTTAGAATTAGACACGCTGGCGGGAATTAGTTCCACTTCGTGAAAGTTGATGAAAATAGGCACTCACGTTTTGCGAACCTTCGCAGCGAGATAGTCCATAATTTTCATTTCGCGGTCTTCCAGTTTCAGTTTCACCATAATCGTCTCATAAGGTGGGATATTGATAAGAGGGCTTCCTTCCCAGTCGACACTGCTGACAGTACGACGAAGTATACGGCCATCGAACTGATCCTGCATCCGACGGGCAATGGTTGTATAACACTTCTTGATGGGGTCGTCGTCGTCATCATTCAGACAATCATAATCAGGCGGAAGACTGCTTCTGGTGCGTCGAATTAACGCCATGTCCTGCCTTTCCTCGTCAAGGGAATGCTCCTTCAAAAAAAATGGGACGTGGATGAGGCGAGCCATTGCGGCGATATCCTGCGCAAAAAAATGAGCACGCATAATGTATATTGATAATATAATCGACCTTGGTCGAGGTTTGCAGAGGTGTGGCAGTCATGACTAGCCGCACTCCACCAAGCTCCATGACGTTAAAGGCGGCTGAATGTTTGGGGCCGACGTTTCTGAATTCATGACCCTCGTCGATGATCACGACCTGATACTTCTGACGGAACAAGGTAGAGCGGACAAGCCCAAGGAAACCGCCGAGTTTAGTCGGCGGAGCCCAGGGAAGTTTGTCCTTCTCCTCGGCGGTAGCATAAACGAGCCCAAAATCCCGAATTAATGACTAAGCAGGTGATGAGAGTTTAGCCTGTAAATATTTTTAACGCCGCTTACCGAGTGAGATGCAATTATTATTCGGCGGCTTGGAGGTTGCTTCGACTGCAGAAAAGGTCCAAGATCTGCCCAGAAGGTTTGGGGGGTCTGACCGACGGTTCCATAGACGAATAGGTCGAAGGCCTTGGGATTGACGAGGATTTTTAACTCCGTGGACCACTGGTTTAGGAGAGTTCCAGGAACAATGATTAGAATAGTACGGTCGGGGATCTCGTCACGGTAAGCAAGGTATGGAAGCTCAGCTATTAGATTGTAAGTATTAGGGACGAAATATAGTAGAGACCAACGCACCAAGGAGTGGAGGAAGTCCTTTTTTCTCCTTTCGTAGTTGAACAGCGTCTGCAAGGGCTGAGATGATCAAAGTGGCTTGACAGGTTTTTCCCAGTCCTACGTCGTCCGCGACCAGCATGCCAGTGCATGCGTTTTGGTCTCGTTCCGAATTAAAGACTTTCCGCAATACAGCATGCGTACCGGCGAGCTGGTGCCAATGGGGGACGAAAGGGATCATATCTTCGTTATCCTGAGCTGCCTCGGGTTCGAAGAGGTGGGCAGCGTGGATATCCCAAGGAGTTATAAGACCATCACGGTGTCGATATTTATTGAAGAGGAGGGGAACACCGTTGGGAAAACCTAGACGTTCCGCTAGCAAACTGGGCTCCATCGACGATTCGATTTCGACGCCTGGGTCCGAATTGTCATTGTACTCCCCAAACTTGACGCCGAGCGAAGGTTGCTGGTCCTCAAGTGAGACTGCGTCGGCGAAATGGGGTTGATTGGCAAAGTCGCGGTAGAGGAGGAGAACGTCGGCAATGTCCTCCTTTGACGAAAGCTCCGAGAGCATAATTTTCGTAGCTTTAGAAACATCTTGTAATTAAAAAATTAGCACCATTTGTGGATACGGGTGCCAGTCTGCCTACCTTTGCGCGACGATTCGCCTGCAGCAAGAGCATCTAGCATTTCCTTGAGGGCGGAATCCAGCTGTTGAATCTTCTCCTCGTGGTCGCTTGATTGTAGGACGTCACATGCAGACTTCCACCGCGAGAGTCGTAGAATGGCAGTTCTCAAGGCCGCACTCTTCGATTCTTCTTCGTACTCTTCTCGCTCCAAAGCTGCAGTTTGGTTCAGTAAGCGAAAATTAGCAGTCGTAAAGAATGGCTTTACCATCAAACGCCGCTTGCGCTTCGGACTCCAGGGAGCCCATCTTCTTCTTCGCGTTCCCAACCTTGGTGCAGATGGACCTCCACGCCCGCTGAATTATAGCTTTCGTCATGGGGATAAGCTCGTGAGAGAGGTTACCGAGACCGTCCAGAGCCTCTTCTCCAAATAGTTCTATGCCAACCGCATCGACAGCTCGAGGGATATAATGAAGACTGTCCGGCAATTCGTCTGGCGTCTGTGAGTAGCGAGCGAGGATTGCAGGGTGGAGGCGCTTCTGTATAAGAATCCGTGTGATTCGGTCGTTGATTTTCCAAGATTTCCAGCCCTTGCTAATGAAGCGTCGCCAAATGTCAGCGCCCGGCGCCGTTTGTGCAGGGGACAAAGAAAATGTCAGTCGTGACGGGAGGTCGCGGGTGTTCATGTATCCAGAGTAGCGGCGGAAGTAAGAACGCACATCCTCAGCCTGGGAGGGGGTCCAATTGTGGGACGCAAGAGCGCTGTCCTCGGGAAATAAGCCACCAGGGCATTTGGTAATCTCTCGCCACCGCATAAAAGTCCAGGGAGCGCCATTGCACTCGTGGAACATTTCCACCAGTGCACTGTGAACATAGTGACTGGGCATATTCCACAAGGAAGGCGGGACTCGCGGGGCAAGAGTCTGAAGCACGAAACTGAAGGGAAGGGGGGAATGTAGCTGGATTTATATAGAGTATTCGATAGTCTAGGTATCCAAGAAAAGAAAGAGGCTATTTCTAGCTATCTGAGAGTACGCCATGGGCTCGGGCAAAAACAGACAAAACGGTACAGTAGTTAAATTAAATAGTTCCAAGAGGTTCGTCGATATGATATAGGATATAAGTAGGCGACACTAAAACATAAGGAGAAACCCGAGACCGAAAAAAATTCATAAAGCTGGAAGTACGACTGCTATAATAAAGTAGACAATGAAGAAGAAACTTGGTATGAGAAAAAAAGTCAAAAGTTATGAAAGAACGATGTGTAGGGTGCTTGTGGTCGCTTTCCTGCATAAGACGATTCAGCGCGTTGGAAAAACGAGAGAGCGATTACACTTACTAAGGTTGTACAACCGCGCACGGGTGTGCGTGTCTAATTTAGATAGGTAGATAAGGATGTGCAGGGCAAGAAACGGCGATGGGCAAGCTTACAGGAGTGTTTGCTACAAATGAAATACAAACACATCGCGCAATGATGAATAACGCGAACGTGCACACCCTAATAAATCTGCGTTAGCGATTGGAGCAATGAGAAAGGGGGAAAGGTCGTACGATGTGGAGAAAATTGTACCGGGAACAATAGAATCCGCAGTAAATGAAATTCGATGACGTTTTAAAGATCATAAAGGAAATGCTATGTAAGACGATGATCGCGAAGTCATGATAAGAGCTGATAAGAGTTGTCTAATTTAGACGGGTAGGTCAGGAGGTGCAAGGCGATGAACGGCGATGGGCCAGCTTACTGGAACAGCAGCTACAAATGGAATGCGAACACGATGGATAATGCGAACGTGCACACCCTAATAGGTCCGCGTTAATGATTGGAGCACAGAGAAAGGGAGAAGGGACGTACAAAGTGGATAAAATTTTAATGGGAACAATAGAATCTGCAGTAAATGAAGGCACTGAAAACCCGATGACGTTTGGATCAGCGATGAAGAGTAATAAGAACGAAGAACGACTTACGAAGTGGAGATAAGGATTGTACCCGGAACAACGAATCCGATGGAGTCGGCCAAGAAGGAGGGGGCGACCAGTCGAGCAGCGCCGGGAAACGAATGAGAGGCGAGCCAAGATCACTAGGGATAGGGTAAGTGAGCCACGCTCTCCAGGGATAGGGTAAGCGAGCCACGCTCACTAGGGATAGGGCTAGGGTCAGCGCCGTCAACGTAAGTGCCGAATTGCGAAGGACGTCTGGGCTCCAGTGGGCACAGTAGATACAGGAGTCTGACTCCATGAATCGCGCGCAAATGTTGATAGCAGGAGTCTGACTCCGTGCTATCATTGGAAGGAGGGGGACGGGGAGATGGTGGTGGTAAAGATAGAACAATGACAAACAGTCAGTCCGAATTCTAGAGCGTGGCTGTGCTTTGGTTGCGTTTGGCCGCAGCCACACTTGATCCGAGAACACTCTTGATCGCTCTTGGCTCTGCACCACGACCCATCTCCCGCCTTCCCTTACCACCGCGCGCATGCATGGAGTCAGACTCCTGCATGCTATAACGTCGGTATGATGTACGGAGTCAGACTTCTACATCTGCACGCGCCTGGTGGCTCTTCCTCGTGTTCACGATCTCGATCTCTGCTCCCCGTCGTATCGTCCAAACCACGGATGAATATAAGTCGACAAATTTCCTATCTATACTCTCCAGCCTGGTCTTTTCCGTCCTTTTTCTGCCTTTAACCGTATCCACTTCCCTACCTCTACCATGAGCGACGACGAATCCACGCAGACGACTTCCTTGTCTCTCACCGATTTCTACCGCCGGGCAAAGGTGCTCTACAATGAAGACCAGGCCGCATTCATCAAGTTTGTGCTCTCCGGGTTTGACAATGGAAAACGCTTCTACGTTGATCCCCTTCACCACACCTTGGACGAGGACGAGCCTATCCAAGTTACGCGCGACTACGACTCGCTCCTTGCGATCTCGGAGCAAATTGAAGTCGAGAATTACATCACTGTCTATCCAATCGCCAAGAAGGAGGATACACTCACCTCAAACGTTCATTTGCAGCACAAATTCACTTTGCAGGGGGTATGTTACTCTATTTTTTTCTTATACATCGTCTGACGAAACTTCATTCCCTAGGGTGGCTTCACAGAGAGTCTTCACAAGGTTCCGAATGTATGTCTCGGGTTCTGGGGCCCACACAACCACCTCCTCCGTGTATTTTTCCCTCGCCTTTACGACGCCAATCGCCCATCGCCGCTGATGTCCCAAGAGCAACAACAAACGTTCTACGAGCAAGGCCTTCGCCCAGCCATCGCCGGGCTCCTCCCAATCGAGGTCCTCGAGTGGCCACCTTCATACAGAGACGAATTCTGGCGTGCTACAGGCCGCAATGGTCAGCTCAGGTTCTCCACGAGGGTCATTCCGAAGGACACAGTCCCTCTTCTCGCTGACGCCATCCGTGCTTGTCTCTTGGCTAACGGCGTTCCATGGCATGAAGGTCTCGTCATCCTCCACCAAGTTCGTGGCGTCAAGCATTCGAGTTCTCATGCTCCTACCGCTTTCGATGCTCGAGATCAGTTGAGGGATTTCATGGACGATAATACCCTTAATTACCGCCGGCTCAGGAACGCCGCCACCTGTTACGTGGATGTCGCGCTTACTGTCATCTCCAACAACGGAAAATGCCTGGCTTGGCAAACCCACTCTCACTTCAACCTGGTACGCCACTTTTTGGGTGTTTCGACCGCGAACGCCGTTCGGATAACGTCCCTTGGGAGCAGCAAATACACCCGCGATATGGTATCTCACCTCCCCGAAGTCTCTGGATGGCGAATTGCTCCTGGAGTTCGAGCCGCAGGTATATACGATTGCCGTTACTTCCAAGGCTACAGCCCGGAAAAAGCGCTCACTGCCCGCCCTGAAAAAGGTCATCATGCGAAGTTCCTCGAATGCCCAGACGTTCTCAAAGGCAAGGCGGACGACTGGATAAACTCTTTATACAAGTTAAACCGCAACGCCATTGACTCGAATTTGTCTACGGCTCGAATGGAAATGCGGGTTCCGCTGTCGAAAGCAAAGCACGTTCTACTCGATATCGACGAGGAGCTTCTACGCATTTCTTTGATTAAGGTACATCCGACGATTTGGTGGTCAGTCATTCTTTATTTTCATTTACTCTTTTTCCCTGGACTTAAGTTCGTTTTTAGGGGTATTCGCGCCGTTCGAATCCTCGCATGTAAACTGATTCTCCGGTGGTACATGGAGGGCCACTCTTCGCTCCAAGGCCAGTCGGCCTCTTTGATTTTGGTGGCTGGCATCGTCTGGTTGCTCAACGGTCTGCACTGTGCACCTGACAAGGGGGCGAATAGCAAGCGCCTCCTGGACGCGCTCCTCCCTCATGTTGATCGTGACGGCGCTGACCCTGATATCCTTGCCTATGGATCACCAACCAAAGATGACGGCGTCGATAGTGGGGAGGAGGATATGTTGCCTACAATCTGCCGGCGTGGAGACGAAATGCACACGTGTCCTTCATATGCGTATGGAATGGTCTTCACAAGGATAATCCGCGTTGGACGTGATCACCCTGTTCCTCGTCTCGACAACGATGGCTCGGCTCTTCACCCAAAGTCCTTCGCGTACTTCTTCAAGGTTCCCATAGAGGAGGTTCGTAATGACATCCTCTCGTCCCAGCTCCGGCAACCTGCCAACATAAATCGTGTCTCGAACAAGACAAGGCGTACCCCAATTTACTTTGACTATGCCGCCGCTGAGGACAACGCTTACGTACGGCCGGTGGAATTCAACTTCGCTGCACAGGGTTACCGCCTCCAACCTATTCCTGTCGATATGGGGCCGGATGCTGAACCACCTGAGGAGATAGTTCGCGACGAAGAAGATATCGACGTCACACTCACAAACCTCTGGTATCAGTTTGCCCTTGACATTACGTCCAGAAGCAGTAACTGCAAAGGGGGGCACGCCGAATCTCATGTTATCCTCGATGCGGACGCTCGCATCCATGTCACACCCGACACGTACAAGAACCGTAACCTCGCGGCTTACTTCCGCGATTGCCAGTGGAAAGTGGTGACGGACCGTGAGTGGCAAGCCATCTTCGACCTTTTGTTCCCGAAGCCGGGACAGAAGCTGTCCCCTAATGCGCAAAATTACACCCAAATGCGGTACTACCTCGACTGGACAGGTATCCTCCAACGTACCGTTCCCGATGTGATATTCCAGATGAGGACCGCTCTCAAGAATAAGTTCGACGAATTCTATTGGATGCCCCATGCGTGTAAAGATCGTGTTTGGAAGAGTCGGTTTATGGCTTCGTACACCAAGAGCAGCGGCATAGACCGGAGGCTACCCTGCCCAGTCATTGCGATATCACCCCGTTCACAACCACCATTGTGGATACCCGCCTAGTTTTCTTGTGCACGCTGTACGTATTCTTCTCCTTCACGCTTTGTCCCCGTTGTAGCTCTTGTAGCTGTCCTCCTGCTGTCGCATTTGTCACTCGTTACCTGCCTTTATTGATTCTTTACTACGACATGTCAATACGTTTTCTGTAGTAGTTTCTGAATTAATTTGCTGTCCTTGTAATGACTCTGTGATTTACGGCTGAGTATAAGTTGTTCCCGGAACAACTACGACATGAAGAACGTGGAATAATTAAGCCACACAATTTAGATACATGTATAGAAACAGTAGTGGGTACATCGTAAACAGGTGAGGACCAGGGGCTATGACGCGAATGAGAATGGGAACGAGGTAACGGTTGGGCGACGATTAGATTGCGTCAGCATAGTTTGTCAGTCACCCTTCATCGCTGGGGAATGACATCATACTCGTGACTAAGTCCTGCGCGTTGATCCGGAAGCCATTGCTCTGCCTCTCTCCTTCCCTCTCTCTCTCTCTCTTGCCCATGTACGGAGTCTAACTCCTACATGTTACTATGTCGGTGCGATGTACGGAGTCTAACTCCTGCATCTCCTCTCAGCTCCTCTCGTGCTTTTCATATCGGTTCCTATCCCTGACCCTAGACCCTTACCCTGACCCTAAAGATTTTCCATACCGTATATCTCTTTTATAAACGTATTCGGTAGATATTAAAACAATATATTTACTTAATACATATGATTTCTACTTTCGAAAGTAAAATTGTTCCCGGAACAAATTTAGTTGGGTCCTCCATCGAGTCGACAAATCTGGGTGGGTCCTTCATCAAGTCGAGACCAAATTTGTTCCCGGAACAAATCTGGGTGGGTCCTTCATCGAGTCGACACCAAACTTGTTCCCGGAACAAATTTAGGTGCGTCCTCCATCGAGTCGATACTTGACTTGTTCCAGGAACAAATTTGGGGTGCGTCTTCCAACTCGACTTGTTCCTTGAACAAGTCTGGGGTACGTACTTCACTATTTCAGAGATCTCCTTCCTCAATTGACATTACAAAAATCGGACAAGAAGTTATATGCAATAAAATGGGGGCAAGGGCCTACAAGACGAAGATAAGATTTTGATACAAGGCGGTGCGGGGGGAAGTGCGTAAGGGCCGCAAAATGAAAATTACATAGCGGCAGCCCCTTAACGACGAAGGCATATATAGATGCAAGAAAAAAAGAACGCGGCGACTTGAGTTGACGCTGGGAGACTAGAAAGATTGAATCGTCAAGTTCAGCAATTACCAATCAAGTCCTAGAACAACAAAACTCACCTAACTGCGTGTTGATGGCGAATAGTACACATGCGGATGATGTGATAGATAGAATGCGAATAGTCAGTTATAGAGTGAGAGGAGAGTTGGATTCACCTTTGATGGCTTCGAGATATTTGATATGACCAGTGGCTAAACAATGGATACCAATACACTGAATTTGATACAAGGAAGAGTGAGCGTGCTTCGTTCGAGGAGAGAGATTTTGCTAGCCTTCTGGTTCGAGGTGGGAAGGGACTCTTTGAGGCGAGAGTACCCTTCCCTGAGCTCATCCATTTCTCCGAAATTCTCAGTCTCGAGTGAGGATGGATTTGGCTGGGTTCGTGTCGTGCGCGATGAATATCACTGGGGGATGATCAGATATGCGCGTAAAAATGGAAAGCACGAACACGTAGCGTAATAGGCCCTGCTAGGGGATGTGTTTTTCACTCTGCTGCGAAATATGTGACGTATTTCTATGAGTACACCAATAAAACGATACCGCTGTCGATCTAAAATCACTGGCGCCACAAGAAAAAGTGATGATACATGTAGTGTTCTACGAATCGCCGGTAATTCAACTAGAAAAATGTTAGTTGAAATTTAAGAAGCACAGATAGAGGAAACGCACACTAGCACCTCGCACTCCACCTCGAGATCCAACGTCTTCGAACCCGGTCCAGCCCCAAACTTTGTCCCCCCGTTGGCGAAATCCTTGCTCTGCTGGAGAGAATGGGCATGGATCGTATGGTGAGCGTGGCCGTCGGGTCCAAAGCCGCGGATGAGAAAGTGCTTTTGGCGATCGGAGCGGCTGAAATGGTGGCCACTCCTAACCCTCCTTGAGTGCTGAATGGAAAGGAAATGAATAAAAACGAAGACTTACATGACAACCCAGGAATAATTAGAATGGACTTGACCCTTCGTCCGGTTGAGGGCAGCTTCTGTGCAAGCAACGGCGAATTTGCGATCGATCCCAGCGCAACTCGCAGTGAGGAGAAGAATTCGACGAGCAGTACCTGAGATATCAGGTCATCCAACAAAAATATAGAGAAACCTTGGCGCGACTTACCGTACATGGTGGAGGCGACCGTGAAAAGCTAGGCGAACGGTTGAGTGTGAAATGTGTGGCTGAGGTGTTGGGTGAAGTGACTGTGGGATTTCGCGCGGGTAGGAGTACGTGAGGAAGAGTTGGATGTGGTAAGATGAGGAGCCAACGATGGGCGGTACGTTCGAACAGATAAGCACTGAAGAGTTGACCGTCGAAATTCAAAGTCAAAAATGGACCTCAGGGTTAACCACTCAATATTCACGCCAACGAATCGATATTCTGGCAAACGCGTATAAATTGGCATTTATCGACACAGATATCGACAATTTACAAGACCCCACGAGAGACATGAGCAGAAAAAAGGAGTATCGAAATGGACATGAGAGCTTGTGTTCTCTTTCGCTTCTTCATTCCGGCTTCCATGTTGGCGTCGGAATCTTGTTGCGGGTGTTTAGAACACTTTTGTATAAATTAGAACAGAACGCTTACCAGTTTTCGGGCCAGAGGAGCGCCTGAAATTTGATTCTATTCCCTTTTCATGTCGTTTGTCAGTACTTGAAAAGGGGAAACACGTACGAGGTAGATAAAAATGTACCCGGAAGAACAAGCTGCGCAGTCAATCTGTGCACTGGAAGAAAGACTACGTTTGGCAATTGAAAGAGTAACAAGAACGACAAATGACTTACGCAAAATTGTACCTGGAACAACAAATCACGATGGCGCCAGGTAACGAGGGGGGAATCAGTCGAGAAACGCGACACCATGATGGGGAGCTCGAGGCGGGCCACGCTCGCCAGGAGCAGGGATAGGACCAGGTACGACCTCGCTAACGTTGACGCAGGTGTTGGCTTGCAACGATGTAATGACTCCTAAGCGGTTAGGGTTCAGGGATTAGGGTACAACCATGTTCCGCTAGGTGCAGATACAGGAGTTAGACTCCATGCATCGTGTGATATCGATTGTAGGAGTTAGACTTCGTACAATCGTTGGAAGGAGAGGGACAGCAATATGGAGAGAGGAGGAACGAGGTGTGGTGGTGGTTGTGAAGATGGAGGCGTGAGGCCGGAGGCAATACAATTCCATTTGTCATCGTTGATTCGGGAACAATCGCCCTTGGCTCTGCCTCCCTACCGATCTCCCTCTTGCCGCCACATCCATGTATGGAGTCTAACTCCTGCATGTTATTATGTTGGTGCGATGTACGGAGTCTGACTCCTACATCTGGCTGGTTGTGCTAAGCTTGATCCGAGAACACTGTTAATCGCCTCCATTGAGTCGATACCAGAGTTGTTCCCGGAACAACTTTGGGTGCGCTCTCCATCGAGTCGACACCAAAGTTGTTCCGGGAACAACTTTGGGTGTGCTCTCCATTGATTCGACACCAAAGTTGTTCCGGGAACAACTTTGGGTGCGCTCTCCATCGAGTCGACACCAAAGTTGTTCCGGGAACAACTTTGGGTTTGCTCTCCATCGAGTTGACACCAAAGTTGTTCCGGGAACAACTTTGGGTGTGCTCTCCATCGAGTTGACACCAAAGTTGTTCCGGGAACAACTTTGGGTGTGCTCTCCATCGAGTCGACACCAAAGTTGTTCCGGGAACAACTTTGGGTTTGCTCTCCATCGAGTCGACACCAAAGTTGTTCCGGGAACAACTTTGGGTTTGCTCTCCATCGAGTCGACACCAAAGTTGTTCCGGGAACAACTTTGGGTGTGCTCTCCATCGAGTTGACACCAAAGTTGTTCCGGGAACAACTTTGGGTTTGCTCTCCATTGATTCGACACCAAAGTTGTTCCGGGAACAACTTTGGGTGTGCTCTCCATCGAGTCGACACCAAAGTTGTTCCAGGAACAACTACTGACAAAGGTCCTCCAATTAGACTATACCATTACTGACGCAAACTATGATAGTTTTATTACGTCGACCCTACACCCTCCTATTCCTAATCCCTACCCTGACCCTCGCCCTGACCCTAATCCTAATCCTACTCCTTATGATTATTAATCATTGTTCGCGGCTCTTGTAATATTGGAAACAATTTTCTACTTATATGGTCTATTTCGAGAACAGTTGACAGTTATTGTATGTAGTCAGTATTGCCTCGCAAGTTGTTCCGGGAACAACTACAATGTGAAGACCCCTCAGGTATTCAAGAGCAACCAGTAATTATTGTACAGGTGTTAGTACTGCCTCGCAAGTTGTTCCTGGAACAACTACGACCCTCCAGGTATTTAAGAGCAACTAGTAATTATCGTATGTGTGTTAGTACGGCCTCGCAAGTTGTTCCCGGAACAACTTTCTTCAAACGGGTCAGCTCAGCTTCATCTAAGGAGTCCACCGCTCACCAACTTCACATGCACGTATAGTAGAGTCGCACAAGTTGTTCCCGGAACAACTTTCTGAAAACGGGTCAGCTCAACTTCATGTAAGGAACCCGTCACTCACTGACTTCACGCGCACTTATAGCTGAGTTGCACAAGTTGTTCCCGGAACAACTTGCTGCAAACGAGTCAGTTTGCCTCGGTCAACAAATACATCACCTACCAACTTCACGCGTGCGTAGACGTCATGTCCAAGTTGTTCCCGGAACAACTTTCTGCAAAAAGGTCAGCCCACCTAAGTGGTGGAGGATTCGCAATCTTTGTTCGGACACCTTGGTGTTGGATGGTTGAGCAATTGTATTGCGTCTGGCGTTGGGGACGTGGAGTATAGCGTGAAGGTCAGTTAAAAATAAGTGGAGCTCCCCAATTTAGCAAAAGGAGCTTTTCGAGAAAACGGGGATCCGCAACAGGTATTAGAAGTTCGAGTTTACCCAAGGCGTCTTTCCGCGAGTAAAGCTTCTGGGAACACAAAAGAGCGCCGAGTATACGCAAGACCCCTTTGATATTGTGTACAGACGTGAGTATATGTCGGTACACGCAATTGAGCTCGGCAAAAGATATCACATTAACTATCCTAAGGACGGTCTCGAGGCGCTCCATAGTTCTATGTTGTACTGAGTCTACATATTTCATCACCGTAGTCGCATATACGAATTGTCTGAAGTCTGCTGCACGAGATTCTGCATAGTTTGTTGGGATGGCCAAGCGGAGGGGATATCGGTGCGAAGTGGATGGGATTACTGGATTTGCTTAAATTTCAACGACAGAAATCGCCGTATTTCGGAGGATTCGTCCAGAATGACCTTATGGATCATCTCCTGCAGGTCGTACGAGTTAAAAGAGTTTCGGATAGGGGTTTCGGGACGGCTAGCGACAAGGATGAAGAGTGGTAATTGTGGTGAATAAGCGCTGTCGAAATGGAAAGTCGAGGGTAAAGACGACCCGTCCCCGTTATGGTCGACGATAGATTTGGCGAGGTCGTCGGGGAAGATGGCAAGGACGGAGAAGAGCGCCTCCCGATGTATAGCGGGGGTAATAGGCCAAATAGATTTTTTCTTCATCGAGGCGACGCTTGGTGAAGTCAGGAAGCATACCTGCTCCGGGCTCGAGACAACAACGGAGGGCAAGGTGCGACTGAACGGAGAGACGACAAGCCCTGACTTCGTGTGATACTGCCTGGCTCCAGACAAGAGGAAACTTGCGTCGTGGGGACTGAGAGTTGGGCGACATAGTCTGTCGTGCAAAAGGTGATTAGTTGAATTTGCCACGTAGAAAACCGCGGAAGGGTACGTACGGTGTGCAGAGGAGTAGAATACGAGGCCAGATATGAAGGGAGAAATGATCCTGACCTACAATCGCAGCCTTCCTATCAGTGAAGATTCGAAACAGAACCGCATGAACGTACCACAGGCGGAACAATTGGAATCAGTCGCGAGAGGAACGCGAGAGATGGAGTACCCTCCTCAGTGGGAAGTCCTAACGGAGTTGATGAGCGAGTCTTGATGAAAGGATGATGGGGAGGTGATCACGATAGGGATAAAGGCCGACCAATCGATGAAGCAGGCGCGACCAGAGTTACAAGTCAGACTTGCAATTCTATCTCAAATGCAGGTCGTGACGATCCAGAAATGTTGAATTACGAGTCTGACTCGCAATTCTACGGTGGTGGAGAGGGCAGTGGCGATGGCGGTAACGGAGCTGACGGCGGTTGAGTGACAAGTTGGAAAGCACAAATATTCGTATGTTGGGGCTTCCAAAACAAACAAAACCAAGCGACGCGTGACTCCAGCGTCTAAGTCCAAACCAACTTCACATCGCCTGCCCATCACGAATGTGCAATGCATGGAGTCTAACTCCTGCATTCATCGACGTCAAAGCCCACTACTCAAGGCGATGTACGGAGTCTAACTCCTGCATTAATCAATGTCAGCGCTGATCCACTTGCCGTACGAGGAATTACACTGCCTACATGTGCGACTAGTCGTCATTCATTTTATTAGCTCTTACCCATGCCGACTCTTTACCCCGACGAAGAGAAGACAATGGAATGCTCAACATACCAGTTTCAAGATGGCTGGCTCTATAGCGATCAGCTTCACGCAGACGGTAGCGCCTATACCTAGTCTCTAGATGTCCAACAAGAAAAGAGAATCTATCCTCGAAGGTAAGGAAACCGTCTACTTTAGCGACGACGGCTGATATTTCCTATTAAGCGCTATCATTATGAACGCGATACTTAAGAGAAAGAAAGACTTGATCCAGGATTAACTTCGCATGAAACCTATTTCTTTTACTGATAACGGCCGATAATTTCGCATTAGAACTCTGATCTGTGCTGACAGAAAGTAAACACTGGAACACCAGTCCATTAATTAGCCTTGTGGAGAATAGAACACCCATGATGAGATACTCGAGAGAAAGAACGACACCGATCCAGGATTAACTTGGTAAGGAAACCATTTCTTTCAGTGATATCTTCTTATGCTATACTAGAATCCTTTAACGAGATACTCAAGACGAACAACGACTCTATCCTGGAACACAACAGAAGATAATAATAGCACGACGGTGGATCCAAATTCTATAGCTAGCTTTTGAACCACACAATGTCGATGTAGAGTTCGCTTCTTGTGGCAAAGGATGACATTTACATGGACGATGAGGGAGAATCATGCCGCTTGTCCGTATTATTACAAGGGCGACTCGTATGGTATAGCATCACTATCTAATCACGCAGGAGAAAAATTAGCAACTGACAATTGTCGTACATCTGTCAGGATTTCCTTGTAACTTGTAAGTTGTTCCCGGAACAACTACGACGGAAGACCCGCCCAGTTATTCTGAGAGCAACTGACAACTGACAATTAATTATGTCAGTACTGTCTCGCAAGTTGTTCCCGGAACAACTATGATGCGAAGACCCACCTATTTATTCCAAGAGTAACTGACCGTTGTCGTACGTCGGTACTTCCCTGTAAGTTGTTCCCGGAAAAACTGCGATGTGAAGACCCACCCAGTCATTCTGGGAGCAACTGACAATTATTGTACGTGTGTCAGTTGCCTCGCAATTTGTTCCCGGAACAACTGCATACTGCCTGAGCTGCCGTGCTCTGCCTTTCCTACCCTACCCTAACCCTATACCCTGACCTACGCCCTGACCCTATCCCTAATCCTGGCGCTATTCCTAGTCCTTATGATTATTAAATTGATACTCTGTTTACCTAGCGTCACTGTTCACGGCTCTTGTATTGTATTCCAAGAACTTTCACTGAACACATCAGAAACGAGTTTCTACTTATATGTTCCGAAAACATATTATTCTATTACACTAATGGTCGTCGTACTCTAGTTATATTACAGTCTACTTGTTGTATCCGAACCTTACATTGCTCCGAGATTAAGTCGCGTGCACATAGAACCAAGTCGTGCATGTAGACTCGCCATCGAAGTTGTTCGCGGAACAATAACTAAAAATCTATGAGCCCAATTCCAAATAACATAACGACCACTCACCTTGCTCCAAGATCAAGCCATGCATCGACGAGAATGATACTCCAGGACTAATCTAGCATAAGTATCACCGTTGCCGCCTTCATTTCATTTACTCTCTGCACACGTTACTTCAAGAATCAGAGTCATTTATTTTTTCAAATGAAAAAAGACTACAAAAAAAACACGGATACGCTATATACAGCAAGGGGGGCCGCAAGACGAATATGATGACTTGATACAAGGCAGAAAGGCATGGGGGAGTGGGGCGCAAGACGAAGATTACATTTTGATGAGGCGCCGACCCCCAAATGACAATGGGACATATATAGATTGATGGAAGAAAAAAAAAGGCAATGTGGTCAGAGCAGTGTTGAGACGAAAGACTGCATTATTGACGTCAGTAATAATAATAAAATAAGTCTAAGAAAGAGAAACTCGCCTAATAAACTCGGCTGCTGGTCGAAAGGAACTCAGCCGCTAACCGCTCACTTCCTGCAAGAATTCCCTCCGTGGAAGCCCGGCGGCGCCTTAACGACTGTTTCCAATATGTTCCGGTCTGGAGCTGGAACTTTCCTTCGTTGAAGGCCGATAGCCGACTCTGGTACCATTCCTCAGCCAAAGGCAGCCATTGATCGCCAGCTAACCCTGACGATAGCCAGGTGCCATGTTTAGGAAACCAAGACAAATGCGACTCTTGCTTGTTGTGAGAGATTGATGTCGACTTGACAAAGTATACACCAGAGACGACGTCAAGCTGCTCATTTCCAACGGCGTCGTCGACAAAATCACTGTTCCCATCCCTGCCTACCACCTCCACGTCAACGAGATTTGGACCATCAAGAATGTCGTAGTCTGGGACAACTTCTGCAGCTAACCTCCCCACGATTCCCCCTAGCAAACGTATGGAACGCCCATAGCCAGATCGTAAGATATCGTCGCGAGCAGACTCATATGCGATCAAGTCCTCCTGCGTCGGTGAAAAGCCGTGGGGCCGCGAACCAAGTCCTTTAATTTTCGACTTCAATGCCTTCTTGACCGGCTGGTGCTCCCGCTCCCGTTGAACAACAGTACGGAACGGTATACCGAGCTCAAGTAATCCTCGCCCAATCTCGAACATGGTCCTCCATTCGCTGCGATATACGAGGAGCACTGCACTTGCGCTTGTGGTTGCGACGAACCAGGATGATGGATCCTGCGAGCCTTGAGGAGGCCGCAAGATATACAGCTTCCTATTTTCGTCGATAGCGTTGGAGACACATTTAAGGTCAATAAGTCGCTTATTGCAAAACAACGACGAGTTAGCCACCCTGGAGATGTCCCAAGCACTAGGTAGGTCGGCATATGACGATTCTGCTCTGAGTGCAGTGTTGTAGAAGTCGACGATGGAGGTTTTTACAGCACGAGAATCGGTGGCCTCGTCCTGCTCGTGCAGGAGGTTCTTAACCGCCAAATCCCAGCGCGTTTGCTCGAGGCGGAGATGGCCTTCGACGTGAAGTTGAGGGTTCCAACTTTCCTCTTGGACCGCTGTGAATCCGTGACGTTGACGAAGGTACTGCAGCAACGTTAGGAACACGAAGTGGAATGTCGCGTCCTCAGGTTCTGGATTTCGCATGGATATGTCGCGCACGGCCTGCAGCATCACCGGTCCTACAAGCTCGTGAGTGGGCTTAACCAGCTGGTTCCGGGAAGTGGGTACAACGTATTCTGGATAGTCTTCGTCATCCGAGTCGTCGACGCGAGCGGGCACTTGGCCATCAGGGTATGCAGGGAGATGTGGGCAGAGGTCCCATTCGTTCTTGTGTGGCCAAAAAAAGCGCTGATGGGGCGTACAATCACCCCATTCAAAAGGGGCGACAGCTCTAGTGAGGCGAGTCCGACGATAAAAAGTCGTCACGACGGGGTCTTCTTCCCAGAGGAAGGTGACGGATTTGTTGGTGGGGCCGGTCTGTGCCGCCTTTTCTAGATTTTCGCGAGTTTGCTTCTCCTTGTCATCTTCGCGCTCCTTTCGGCGCAGAAGCTGATCGCTCTTGCGCCGGTAAAATTCTTCCCATGTCTCCCCTGGTCTCTGACCGCTGCCTGCCTCCACACCGGCCGTGCGGTCGACGTCAGGAGCAGCAGAAGGCGGCTCATCAGGATTGTCGTTGTTAACAAAGGCGTCGGGGTTGTCAAAGGTAAAATTCTCGAGCCCATGACCGTCATCATAGCCGAGATCACCAGTGGGCAGATCAGGAAAATGGAGGGTAGGCCCGAAAGCGGGTATATCGCCGCCGACGGTTGCTGTATAGGTGTACTCGTAAGGCAAAATAGTGTCAGAGAAGGCAATGACTCGCTTTCGCGCGAGTTCAATGTACTTCTGAGGGGGAAAGTAAAAATGAATTCCCCCATCGGCAACGTTTTCCGGGTACTGGGACCTCCCCCACAGCAGCCAAAAAGGGACACTCGCGCGAGTAAATTGGCCTAGGAATTGACCCCAAAATGTCATGTAAGGACTGAGGAAACCACCAGGTCGCAATCCCGGCGAGAAATTGCAGACGATGGAATCCTTCAAGTATTGCAACCAGACACGAGGCAGCGCATCTGCCTTGCGGTCGGTCAGGAGAGCAAATGCGGCGTCGAGGCAGTCGTCCTCGTTCTCCGTTAACCAGAGCGACAGAACAAATGTGGTGAAGGCGGCGAGCATGGTAAACGCCGTAAGGGACTTCTTCGCGCAATGAAGGGTCAGCTCATGGGTTTTATGAGCTTCGCCGTAGCCGTATTCGAAAGGCCAACGGGGGTAGGAGAGGACTGGAAAAATTTGATTTTGGGGGTGTGCAGAGTAAAGGGTATGGACGACTTCCAAGAGGGAGGTCTCTAGGTTCTTCCAACGTGATCGAATTGCGGAGTCCAGGATAAACATAGGCTCCCCGTTGCGTGTGACAGTCGTGCCGATAGATTTGGACAGGTCATCGGGGGAGACGGCAAGAACAGAAAATAACGGCCCACGATGGATGGGCTGGCGAGGATAAAAGGCGAGGTAGATCTTATTGTCCTCGAGGAGGCGCGGCTTGCAGAAGTCATCCGGCCTATTCGACTCTGCGCTCGAGACCACGGCGGAGGGCAAGGTACGACTGAAGGGGGAAACGACGAGTCCAGATTGCGGGTGCCACATGGCGTGCCTCCAAATCTGGGGAAGCTTGCGTTTTAGAGGGTTGGATTCGGATGGCATAGTCTGAATATAAGTGATTAGCTTGATTTTTCGCGTCAGAATTCTCGTAAAGGTACGTACAGTGGGTCTAAGAACAGAATACGAATGGTTTTGAAGAATGAGATGAACGTGGCCTATGATTGTGGTCTTCCCGTCAGTAAAAGATTGAAACGGAATTGGAAGAACATACCAGAAAGGAGGATCAAAGAACGAACGAGCGTCGACAGAAGACGGCAGTAGGGATCCTGATAAAAAATCCTCCCCAGTCGGAAGTCTTAAAGGGAGTCGGCGAGCAAGCCTTGACAAAAGAACACGGGGGACGCGATCGCGATAATCGATAAATCAGACGCGACCAGAGTTACGAGTCTGACTCGTAATTCTATCTCGAATGCCTGTGGTGACGATCCAGGAATGTTGAATTACGAGTCTGACTCGCGATTCTACAACAGTGGAGAGGGTGGTGGCGATGGCGACGTGGTGGTGATGGTGGTTGAGCGATATGAGTGGTTGTGTGATGAAGCCGAGAGCTTTTGATGCAAACAAAGCCAATCGATATGGGTTCGCTGCGAATCTCCCAAGTTCACCTCGCACGCATAAGTACTGCGACTATGCAATGCACGGAGTCTAACTCCTGCATTCGCCACCTTCGAAGGCCGCTCTGACAATGATGTACGGAGTCTGACTCCTGCATTCGCCAATGTCGACGCCCGCTGCTCATAGCAATGCACTTCTGCACTTATGTAAGTCAACACTAGTTCACGCGAGGTGCGAGAGCCGCATCTATAACTAATTGCGACTCTAAGACTCACTTAGAATAATTTGAATTGAGTGGGCATCACCATCTCCTGCGCGCGTGTAAGCTAGTCGGCATCCCTACTCGATGTCGCCGTGTACTGTATTTATATTCCAAGAACAATCTTATCGAAGCTCAGGCGCGTTCGAAGAATAAAATAAAAATCATTGACGTCTAAATGTGTATATACAAAGACCACATTCCTCCCTCGTTAACTCCTCTTGCCCTTCGTCGATTTAGAATACGTCCTGACTGCCGACTTGTAGGGATTATCGGATTTGTGGGTCGCGGGTGGGGGACTGAATTCCTCTGGTTGCTCTTCGCGTTGAACGTTTATGGCGTCTGAATATTTATCAAGTTAAAAAGTATTGTTAAAGGAGATTAGTACTTACGGCGGCCTGGGTATGGTTTGCTTAATGTAGGTCTTGACGGCTTGTGTTTCAATGAAGATGCACTCGGCAAGCCAGATGCCTTACGCGGAGCAGACTGTGCTCCTGGAGCAGTACGCGAGGGCTCTGATGACTGAATAGTAGTAGAGGTATTTCGAACGGAAGGCTGGGAGGCAGAAATAGCGGGGGGTTCATTGTGAACCTGGTGCGAACTTGAAGACTGACGAGACTGAGAAGGAGGACGAGAACGAGGCTGAGAAGGAGGACGAGAACGAGAGGCAGAAGGAAGGCGAGAGCGCGGACGAGAGTGAGAATGAGAATGAAATTGGGGATGAGGGGGAGAACGAGAGGGAGAGAGAGAATGCGGAGCCGAGCGAGAGCGAGAATGAGAGGGGGAATTGGAACGAGATCGTCGAAGAGACGGAGAATGCGAATGAGGAGATCGAGTAGGCGAAATATTTGAAGGGCCAGGTATATCGTCGAAGGGGTCATCAAAGTCAACATCCTCAGGCAGGGCTGGCGGCGAGGCGTAAGGAAAATCAGGAGACGAGACAACAGAAGGTGAAGATGGCTCCTGAAGAGGCGGACTGGGAGGTAAACGAGGGCGAGAAACCGATATGGATTGCTGAGGGTTCACTGCCTTGGTGTGTTTCGAACGCGAACGGTGGGCAGGCTTGTGTTCAAAAGGAGGCTCTAGTTGAACATTGCTAGAAGGGCCGGGCCGACTAGCTTCACTCGTAGTCGGCCGTTTTTCAGGAACGGAGAGGTTCCGCTTCGGTGGTTCAGGCAATCGTGAGTCTTCTCTGGCGCGATTTTTTCCATGAGACGATTTTGGGTTAGTAGGCCGCGGGTTGGAAGTATTGTCGTGATCTTTAGATGATGCGGGCACTTGACGAGTTCGGCTTGAAGAGGACTTGGAAGTTTCAGCAGGCAGCGGGACAGATGAAGATGCAGCGGGTGGTTTGGGTTGAGAATCGGCAAAAGAGAGGGTATTCAGATGCGAAGAGAGCGAAATATTTCTCTGTGTCGCTCCAACAACCAGCCGGCTCTCGTTTTGAGGATTGACTATGGCGGCATTGGATTAATATTTGTCAAAAAAGGATAGAAAATGTAACATTACATAGCTGGTCGTCGTCGTCGTCATCTAAGACTGAAGAACGTGCTCGTCGGGAACGTTTTGGCTGTTTCTCTCCGCTGCCACCTAGTTTCCGACTTCAGTTATTGAAAAGAAATTTGAGAAATGAATGGGACATACCACTAAAGAATTGTCGATTTCGCCTCTGTCCCGCCTGTGGTGTTCTCGGAGCATGTTGATTGGAAGGGGCTTCGTCGTCGACGTCCCGAGGAGAGTCCGGGCGAGATGCTGATCCATCAGTAGTCCAAGGGCTGGGGCCTGTCCCATCGTCTAACGTCCCAACGACGCCGAGTTCTCTATCCTCAGATTCCATGTCCTGATCCTCATTAAAACTCTGGTCGTCAACGCTCAAAAACCCCGAACTTGTCGAAAGATCTCCAACCAGGAGAGATGCACCGAGGCCAGTCAATTCATCATCAACATCCCTCATCTCGATATCGTCCAGGGATGCACTAGCGCTATCCACTTCCCTTTGCTTCCCCTTCTGTTTCTCAGACATAGGGGGGATCTGCGGGCTCTCCTGCGTCACCATCTCTTCCTCTGACGACGATTCCTCCTGATTTCGGTCCACCATGACAACATCCCCGTCGCCCTGACGTGCGCTATCGCCAGAAATACTCTCGTCAACTTTGCCATGAGATGCGGCACGGGCCATGTGTCGGGCTACGATTGCTT
>Ga0307517_10003890_pt1 | contig 23151 bp, 30 predicted proteins | sample 23_EM_MG_FD_194515 | JGI IMG/M metagenome (GOLD analysis project Ga0307517, IMG submission 194515) | Populus trichocarpa ectomycorrhiza microbial communities from riparian zone in the Pacific Northwest, United States - 23_EM | ecosystem: Host-associated > Plants > Roots > Unclassified | place...
AGCTAATGTACATACAACACAGAGCTGTCGCAGCGCATCCATCTGTCTGATCCATCTTACCCCAGTGCGGAGAACTTGGCTACAAACACGGTGGGCCACGGAATCACAATGTTCGCAAAGCGTTATAGGGAGTGGCTTCCGTCTCCAAAGCAGGGTGACATTCTCATCTTAAAGGGGATTAAACAAGTCAAGGTTTGTCAGTATTTTGCGCTCTTGCGTATTTTGCTGAATCTTCTGTTGGTAGAATAACCAGTTCGGAGACCACGGTTCAGTGATTTTTGGGGATAAACTCAAGTGGGCGATATACGACCCGGTCGCAGAGTCTGTCACGCACGGCGAACTCGGTGATGCGCCGCGCGAGTCCGGAGCTGACGATGGTAGGGGGACGGTGATAAAACCGTTCTACGAGCCTGAACCAGACGACCTTCTCTATTGCAAGCAGTTATCGGAATGGTGGAAGACTGTTGAGAAAAAAAGGGCGGAAGAACACGATGCGGTGGCTCAGTGTGGCAGCGTCATAACACGGAAGATTGCCCATCGGATCCATCGGTTGATTTCCGAAGCAGACCATGAATCTGAGCCCGGTGGTTACTTCGACTGTACGGTTCAGGTAACACACTCTCCCTACACATCCCGAGACACCATATCTCAGCACATTTGGAACAGATACTACGTGGCTTCAAGAACGATAACGGGGTATACAGCCTCTACGTCACAGACTTTACCGAGAACCAAGCTCTAGCCAACAACGACAAATGGCCCAAGGGGCGGAGTGGTATGGTTCTCAAGATCGAGATGTGGGACGCTGCTGCTTCCAGGGGCCCGAGCCTCAAAAATAAAGGGTACTACCGGCTCGAGAACTGCCGTATGTTAAACCAAGAGAATTACTTGCAGGCAAAGATGGTGGAACCGAAGATACGGGAGTTGTCAACGGAGGACGAAAAGGATATGGCAGATCCGAGGTTCGCAGAGCTCCTCGAGTAGGTGGTTTCTTATTCGTTCGCAGCTGCCGCATGCTGACCAACCTGTAGAAGAGAGGCAGAATTCGAAAAGGGAAACGACGTACCATTGACGTTGGAAAATGCTCCTGACGAATCGTTCTTTAATTGCGTCGTTGAGGTACGCACGAGAGGTTCATATGGTTGTTCCTAATGGTGAATATTTTTACAGCTCCTGGACAGGACCAGTGACGGAGGCGATGTCTTCCTTCATGTGACGGACTATACCCTGGTACCGGAGATATTCAACTCGGTGTTTTCCCAGGAGCCGAAATTCGAACATCTCAGAGGGTGCGTTGTCAAGGTTCGGGTGAGAGGGTCACTAGCGGAGAGAGCATCAAGCATGCCAATGGTCAATTCGTACTACCTCCTCGAGAAGTTACGTTTCTGGCAGACGGGAGAAACCTGGGCTTGTGATATCAAAGATAACCATGGGCATATTCGGAAACTAAACCCCGCAAACGCGGAATCCAATGGAATGACAGAGGTCAAGAGGTACGTTGCGACTGAGTGTAACAGTCTCCATGGTGTTGACTGGATTCCAGACGTAAGAAAGAACTGGGATCATCTGTGACCGGGTCCGATACTGCTTCAAGAGCTCGTTCGTTCGCGACAGATCTTGGGGAGAAGCCAATCGCTGCCACCACGGGGATACCTGTAGGGGACCTGGTGGGCCCTTTAGTAACGGTCTCCGTGTTGCCCCCGAAGGAAGAACTGCCAACATACTTTGAGGTAAGGGCGAGGATTCTGGACTTCTACCCGATTACCCTGGACGAAGAGAATTGTTTGTTACGCGTGTGTGGTGATTGCAAGAACCTGTCAGTTCCCTGTGTTACCTTCCTGCACCAATTCATGCTCAAAGTGTCGTTGAAGGATCGCGAAAACTGCCGAGTCATGCCTAGGTTGTTCGAGCCTGATGCATCAAGCGCCTGTAGTATTCCGTTATTCGCTTCTTTTGATGCTGGGCACGGAAAACGGAGAAGAACTCGTGGCAACAGCCGGAAACATAGATGTAAGCCCTATTTCGACGATCGCCCTCTATTGCGTGATCCTGATCCGCATTCAAACAGAATGGGCTCGTCAGTGGAATAAACGGTCAAGATGAAGACGATGCTTTACATCAACTGAAGACAGGGCTGAAGCCACTGGTCGGTAACTTATTTGAGATCCACGAACGTTGGCTTCGCCAGGAAGAGACGGATCTCCAGCCCGGTACCCCGTTGGTGAACGTTGGGCTCAACGCTTGGGAAGAGGAACGGGACAATGAGACTGTTGTACGATACGCTGTTCAGGACATTACGACTTTATAACTTGCTATAGCTCATGCAACGTGCGTTGCTTCACCTTTGAATTTCATAGTTTGTATGCAGCATCTGCCTTGTGCTTTTGAGACAATGCATAGCCCGCCTTTGTGGCCCCAGAGTCCGATCAGGCGCAGCGAGCGGTGACTTGGATCAACGCTTCCTCTCTCTTACCTCCCATCCCTGCATCCCTTCACGCTCCTTTCTTCGCCGACGAGGATGCGTCTCCCACTCGCTCTGGTCCTACTTCTCTCACACTCTTTCGTTCTGGGGGCACGACCGAAAAAGCGTTTCTACCACACCCACGACTACTACGTATTAGAACATGACCCCTACGCAGGGGCTTCTCTAGAAGATTGCGCTCAGGCGTTGGGCGTGGAAGTTGTCGAGCAGGCAGGAGAGTTGGTCAACCATTGGCTGGTACGGATACCGAAGGGTATACAGAAGCGGGATGGTGTGGATGACGTTTTGTATTCTCTGGCGTCGTTGCGATCGTTGGCGTCGGAAGACTCTTCGCTTTCAGTACGGTCGACACCGAATCTACACGCAAGGGAGCTGTCCTCTTCAGTACGGTGGTTAAATCGACAAGAACTTCGCCAGCGTGTAAAGAGAGCTCCTCCACCGATACAACCGGACACAGAATCTCCCAGCCCCGTCAAAGCCGTCGCCGAGCGTCTGGATATCCACGACCCCTCATTCCCCCGGCAATGGCACCTGATAAACACTTTATATCCCGAACATTCGATGAACGTCACCGGTCTCTGGGACTTGGGCTTCACAGGAAAAGGCGTTATTTCCGCCCTCGTAGACGATGGACTTGCCTACGAGCACCCTGATTTGGCTGCCAACTTCGTGCGTTTTACTTTTAAATCATACCCTTCCCGGTCGCTAACATGGGTGGACCAATAGTGGGCCAAGGGCTCTCACGATTTCAACGACCACGAAGACCTCCCTACCCCCAAACTGTTTGATGACCACCACGGAACTCGTTGCGCAGGCCAGATTGGTGCCGTTAAAAATGACGCATGCGGTGTGGGTATTGCCTGGGACTCCAAAATTGCTGGCATTCGGATATTGTCTGGACCCATTACCGACGTCGACGAGGCCGCGTCTCTCAACTTCGGCTTCCAGGAAACCTCGATCTTTAGCTGCAGCTGGGGACCTCCCGATGACGGAAAATCGATGGAAGCGCCCGGCTATCTCATAGAAAAGGCCATCGTGAACGGTATCACCAATGGACGCGGTGGGAAAGGCTCTGTTTTCGTTTACGCGAGTGGAAATGGTGCATCCCACCACGACCAGTGTAACTTTGACGGTTATACGAACAGCATCTATTCTGTCACCGTCGCGGCCGTCGACCATCAGGGTCTTCATCCATACTACTCAGAATCTTGCGCTGCAAACTTGATCGTGGCTTACAGTTCTGGAGGTGGCGAAAATATCGTCAGTCATTTACGGGATCCCTACTTCATGTACTCACCCCGGGGATAGGTGACGACAGATATCCACGACAGATGCTCGTCTGGACATGGAGGCACGTCTGCTGCGGCTCCTAACGCTGCTGGTGTTTTCGCGCTCGCGCTCGGTGTTCGGTGAGTGCCCAAACCACCCTACCGAAGGAGAAATAGCTAATGACTATCTAGGCCCGAATTAACGTGGAGAGACGTCCAGCATATTGCCATCAGGACCAGTAGGGTAGTAAACCCTAATGACCCGGACTGGGACAAGACCGCCGCTGGTCGATCCTTCAGTTACAAGTATGGTTACGGTGCTCTCGATGGATATGCATACGTCACGGAGGCCCAAAAGTGGGAGCTTGTCAAACCACAAGCTTGGATACACCTTCCCGCCATCCAACTTTCTGGAGGTGTCATGAATGCAAACTTTGAAATGAGCGGAGGAGAGTCAATCGGTCCCGGAGGTATCTCCAGCAAGATCACGGTCGCTACGGATACCTTGAAGGAACACAATTTCGAAACCCTGGAGCACGTCACCGTCAGAGTATGGATCGAGCACTCGAAAAGAGGTGACGTATCGGTGGAATTGGTCAGCCCCAATGAAATCAGGAGCATGCTTGCTGCGCCGAGACCAGGCGACACCGCCGACACCGGTTTCCCGGGCTGGAGGTTCATGAGCGTCAAGCATTGGTGAGTGGCTTAGGATCCTTTTTGTATGCGTTGTGCTCATCTTTGACACAGGGATGAAAGCCCTGTCGGAGATTGGACAATTAGGGTCTTCGACAAGGAGGATCCCGGACACGAGGGAAAGTTTCTGGGCTGGACTATGAGCCTCTGGGGCTCGGTCATCGACCCTGCTAAGGCCAAGGAGTACATCGTCCCTCAGATCGAGCACACCCTTCCACCCGACCACGAAGCTGAAAACCCTGACTCGTCCACTACAACAAAGGTTCTCCCCAAGCCCACCGATCACCTTCCTGGTGACCACGACCAGGCAGAGGGGGAGGCGACCAAACCCGCATTCTCGCAACCCACCAAAACCCCCGAAAACTCCACCAACACCTCCACGTCTACGACTTCGACCTCAATTGGAACGACAGTGCCGACTATGGATCAAGGCCTGACTTCCCAGTTGTCGAATTTGTTTGGTGAACAGGGCTGGATATTTGGCGCTGGTGCCGTTGTTCTTCTTTTCGCAGTCGGTGTTGGCATCTTCTTCTGGAGGCGGTCAGTCAGGAGGAGGCAGAACTATACATCGCTCCCTGGTGATGAAGTTGCGATGAGCTCCATTCGTCACGGACCTAGTGGGCGCACCCGCGAGCTATATGATGCCTTTGGGGAAGTTTCAGACGAGGGCGAGGACGAGGACGAAGTCGATGAACGAACCGTACTCCACAGTGACCATGACCCTAGAGGTGGCCTTGGGTTCCATGCTGGTTTCTTGGACGATGATGATCCCCAGTCCGTGGTAGCTCCATACAGCGGTGCAGCACCATACAGGGACGATCCCGCTGACCAGTCCCGTCGTGGCAGGAGTTCACCAGGGACAGACGAGAGTTGGGAACACGCCTCACCGGCTCGGTAACATAACCTTTCTTTACCATAGTTAATATCCCGGAGGTGTATGGCACTTATTTACGAGATTATATAACGGACTCCTGTTCTTAAAAGGCGACCATCTCAGCGCGGGCATTGTAAGCTTTGAACTTCGTGACAATCTGTAACACCTGTGACAAACGCGTCTTGCCTTGAACTCGGCGCGTCCACCCGCGACTTAATATCTCCCCTCCATTCACCATGTCGCTACCCGTGGTTAACCTCGGGATTAATTACGGAGATGATAAGGGCGAGTCCTGCGGCATTTGACTACAGGAAACCTCATTCCAAACATCCATACAGAGCAGATCACCAGTTTCCTCTCGACATTTAAGGGCAAGACAGAAGAGATGACCGCTGGACTGGCTGACATCCATCTGGATGATACCATACCCTCAGAGTCCGTCGGATTGAAGTATATGAAGCAACTGGTTTGTCGCAACCCCCTGCATTCCTTTCGTGTGGCTGATGCATGCTCTAGCAACAAATAGCCAATCGAGAGCAGGACATGCTCCTTATAGACCTACAAGACCTAGCAGAGGTTCGCTGGATGCCCCCATGTGTCATGCTCTCTCACCGATTCCACTCCCTCAATTAGCAAGGCTTGGATGACCTCGTCAGCCGGATAGAAAACAACGCGAAACGCTACACGGGTTTATTCTGTGACGTCGTTGACGCGCTGATGCCTGTTCCGACGAAGGATATCAGCGAGCACGACGAGGTAATTGATGTTATCCTCCACCAGAGGCGGGAGAGGAACGAGAGAATGCAGGGAGAGAGACTGGACGGGGTACAGGACGGATTCCCGAGTCATCTACTGCGAAGATAGTGAGTAGGATGTTTAGGGAGGCATTAAATCCGATTCTTACATGACTCTAGCAACCTCTATTTCAAACCTCTACCCGAGCGTGCCGCCATGGCCGTGCGGGAGGTTAAGGGAGCCCACCTCGGAAAACTGATCACAGTACGGGGAATTGTTACTCGAGTGTCTGAAGTCAAACCGCTCCTCCTTGTCAACGCGTACACCTGCGACGTCTGTGGCTCAGAAACCTTCCAGGAGGTGTCCAACAAACAGTTCACGCCGATTCGGGATTGCCAAAACGTGGATGAATGCAAGAAGAACGGTATTCATGGTACCTTACATATGCAGACAAGGGCCTGTCGGTTTGCTCCTTTCCAGGAAGTGAAAATACAAGAAATGGTAACCCAATCCCATTTTGAGTGGCCATTCATCCTGACGAGACGCAACATTGGCATTAGACAGACCAAGTCCCTGTTGGCCATATCCCTCGGTCCATGACAATCCACCTGCAAGGTTGCCTGACACGTAGGCTAAGTCCTGGCGACGTGGTGCACCTTGGAGGTACCTTCCTCCCTGTTCCGTACACCGGCTTCCAGGCCGTTCGCGCTGGTCTCCTTACCGACACGTACCTTGACACGCACTACGTCCATCAACTGAAGAAGCAGTACGACGACATGGAAGTCACGCCTGCGATTGAACGGGCTCTATGGCAACTCAAAAACGATCCTGCCCTGTACCAGAAGTTAGCACAGAGCATTGCACCCGAGATCTACGGTCATACGGATGTTAAGAAAGCTCTATTGTTGCTGTTGGTCGGAGGTGCGACAAAAGCTATGGGTGATGGTATGAAGATCAGGGGTGACATTAATGTCTGCCTGATGGGTGACCCCGGTGTTGCCAAGTCACAGCTGCTAAAATACATCTCAAAGGTTGCTCCGCGTGGTGTTTATACTACCGGAAAGGGTTCGTCAGGTGTCGGTCTGACCGCTGCAGTCATGAAAGACCCTGTAACCGACGAGATGGTGTTGGGTGAGATCCAATTTTCCCAATTCCCCATCTTTCGTCCCGCTCAACGCTCGTTCAGAGGGTGGCGCTCTTGTGCTCGCGGATAACGGGATTTGCTGTATTGACGAATTCGACAAGATGGAGGAATCCGATCGGACTGCCATCCACGAAGTCATGGAGCAACAAACGATCTCGATATCCAAAGCTGGTATCTCCACGACATTGAACGCGCGTACTTCGATTCTCGCAGCCGCCAACCCTCTGTATGGACGATACAACACCAAGATTTCTCCGGTGGAGAACATCAATCTGCCTGCCGCCCTTTTGTCCCGTTTCGATCTTTTGTTCTTGATCCTTGATCGACCATCAAGAGACGACGACGAACGGCTCGCTCAGCACGTTACGTATGTGCACATGCACAATTCTCACCCTCCGCTCGAGCATGAACCTGTGGACCCCGTGTTAATTCGGTATGTAATGGTTTTTGTAGTGGTTGAAGACTAATTCAACAAGACGCGCTGCAGCCATTACATCGCTCTCGCCAGACAGAGGCGACCTACAGTACCACGTCACGTTTCGAGCTATGTTGTGGAGTCCTATGTCAAGCTTCGGAAGGCCTCTAAAGACGAGTCGGAGCAACGAAAGGCCCACACATACACCTCCGCGCGTACATTGCTGGGAGTCCTCCGTCTTGCCCAAGCCTTAGCCCGGCTACGTTTCGCGAACACCGTCGAACAGGCTGACGTCGACGAGGCCCTGCGGCTGATGGAAGCCAGCAAAGAGAGTCTCTTAGAAGATGAGCATAGAGAAGATGGAGCTGGCGGCGATAGATCCACTGCCAGTAGGGTCTACCGCCTCATCAGGGACATGTTCGACAAAGGCAACAAAGGAAAAAAGCGGCGCTTCGTGCGGAAGAAGAGGTTCGGCAAGGGACCGGATAGGGAACGAGATATGGATGTCGACGCGGACAGTGACGATGAAGACGAGGGCACATTATCCATGGTTGACGTCCGTGCTCGAGTTCTGGCGGCCGGGTTTACGGAAGTGGATCTGATGGGCACCATTGCGGAGGTGAGCAAACTTTGCCTCCCTTCTCAAGAAGAACACTCATTAACGGATACTGAACCCTACAGTACGAGGGATTGGAAATTCTCATGCGAGCCGCAAATGGTACTAAGCTACAAATAATCAACAGGACTTAGCGGCTCCGTTGTAGGCGCAGCCCATCATCCTATGTCCGCCAATCGAAAACCTACTTATATCGTTGTACCTCATTTTGTGCCCTGCTTTCCGCGGTTATCCACGTTGTTGTCTATCTCTCAGGAATATCTATATTTTTTGCATCACCCCCCGCAAAGTAAGCTAATAGGCTATGAAACAGGGCTGTATGGTATGAAGGACCCGACGATGCCATGCCACAAGGTTTGCACGGCGGGTGACTTCGAGTCGGATTTGGTATGATGAGGAGAGAATGGAGTGTACGTATGCAAACACGAGGGCGTCCAACGCTGTGGGTTTGCTGTTGAACATGTGAGACCACAGCCGAAGGCAAAGGAAAAAAGAGACCGACCTTGACCCCAGGAACCACTTGTCCTCCGCCAGCCGGTCAGAGATGGCTTGTACTGCGTTCTTATACTCGGAGTAAACACCCAAGGCATCCACCTGGGTGCCAGATGGGGGTAAGATCGAGCTCAACCCACTAAAAGGAGCGGGGGGTTGAGCGAAAACGATGTTGAGGGAATGGGTGGGTGGTTGGAAGGATGGAGGGGAGGCGAGTTTTCTGAGTAGGGGCTTCGGCGGTTGTGCCAAAATCTGTGAAGGGGTCAGGGCCCATTAAGGAACACAATGTACTCTACGGACCACGGCGGCATGAACGGTGCCCTCAAGTAAGGATATCCAGGCCTCGCTTTCAAGTTTCGCTTCTTCGTTGTTGAAACCGTCCAGTCCGTCTACTGGAACTTGGGTGTCAACCCACCCAGGTATCATCTTACGGTCTAGTAGTTCGTAGTCTGCTGCGGACTCAGAGTACGTGCAGAGGTTCGGCAAGTGACCGTCGATCCCAGCATCTGGAGGGAGATCCCATCTCACTGAGATGTTCGACAGACCACGCAGAGCAATGTACGCCTGCCATTTAAGACACTCAATGTCGGAACTGAGGAAATTGGAAGCCGGATCAATAGGCGGATGAATCCAGAGCGTCGGTGATTTCGAGCAGTTCTGGCGCTCTCTTGTCTGGATTGCTGGGTGTGTGTGGAGAGGGAAGAGAGCGAAGAAAGCCTTGAGCGGAGGCGGAATTGGGATCACGCTCGTCATGAGGAAAGAGTGAACTTGGGATTGTCAACAGACGCGGTGTGCGTGTCGATCACCGGCTTGGTCGACCCAACCTACATGTCTCCTTGAGCTGAACACCTCCTCCCTTCGTCTCCCCTTTTCATGTCTGACAACAGTTCTGGCTCTTCTCTCCCCACTTCGCCCGTTACGGTGGTCCCGGATTCCCCCACCAAGCGCATTCGCAAACTCGCGTGGGACAACCCACAGCGGAGAGGCCCCGCTAGTGTCGTATCGGAAACCACAGAAGGGAACGGGGACCACTTTGGTTCAGCGAACCTCCCTTTTAGCTTCTCTTCGGCTTCGCTTGCGATTTCGGCTGTTCCACAAGAATGGAGTAGCAGCAAGCACGGGTTTCACGGTGCGTGGCTCTCCAGCCTCGCAGTATTCTGGTCTTTACGCCATCCTTAGCAATATCTACCGTCGTTAATAGCCCTCACAAACGGTCCGCTCCCCCGAAAGCTCATGCGCCAGTACCTGCCGTCACTCCAGTCGTTCTCCCCCGACCGAACCACAAGATCCTCGATCAGTATGCTCAGAATGTAGCTTCTGACTGGAATCACCTCCTCCAGAGCAGGCTAAACGTTACCGAACAGTTGGAAGGTTCCCCAAACGATTTAATTGGAACATTCCAACAAGTTGGGAAGGAGCTTCCTCCTCTCGACTCGGTTCCATCAGTCTTCTTTGACCCACAGTTCAGTCTGGGGAACCCTCGCATGTTCCGCGCAGTCACAGGTCAAGAAGAGGATCAACATCCGCTAGACCCTGCCTCGCTTGCATACTCCCTCCCCTTGATAGAGAAGCTATCCCACCATGCCGATACTGTCGAACAACATCTCGTCCTCGAAGTCTCGCTCCGAGCTTCGTCATTTTTCGCTGCCTTATCCAATTTACAGGACCTACAGACCGAGTCTGAGCAGTGTACTCAGCGAATCGCACAATTGAAGACGATGTTAAAGGAGGTTGATGACAAGCATGCTAAGCGTGGGCTGGAAGTCGTTTACGCCGAACACAAGCTTCGAAACCTCGAAACGGTCAGATCTGGGGTGCGGGTGGTAGCAGGCGTAGTGGAAATGACTGGCGTACTCAAGGGTCTGGTCAGCGCGGGGCAGTGGGGAGAGGCTTTGACTGTACTTGAAGAGGTTCATAATCTCTGGGATGAGAATTCGACGTCCCACCCCCCTGTCTCCTCGCAAGTAAACCCGGAACGAGTCCTTTCCCCTGTACAAGAATCGCCGCGTGCAGAAGGCGACATACCCCTTCCTCTGAGTTCGTTGACCATAACCGCCCGCCCGTCAGACGCCGGAATCCCGCTCTCGTCACTGCGGGCGTTCTCTTCCCTACCGGAACACCTACAGGCATTGACACTCGAGATCGCCTCTTCGCTGACCACAGAACTGGTCGAGGTTCTACGGCTTGATCTCGTTGAACGCACACCCGAATCACCCTCTCGTGAAGCATTAGATCAGTCTTTGAGAGACCGCCTGCGGCCACTTCTTCAAGGACTCCTCCGCACGATGTCTCTCAGGGAAGCAACACTGCCGTGGAGAGACGTGGCTCTGGCAGAGGTACGAAATTGTGCCAAGCCCGTGGGTCGTATCCTGCCTCTTCCGCGATTCATGTCATAATCCGTGTCGATAGTTCGTAGGTTCCCAAGAACCAGTGGATGAAACCCCTGAAGCGGTTCCTAATCCCGAGTGAGTCCAGTTTCAATGCGAACCACCATTTAGTTGAAATATGGGCCAGCAACGAAGAGATCCAGATGATACGCTCCAAACCCCACGAAGAATTCATGCAATTATTGCGTTCAATGTTTGCGACCCTTCTGAATTGCATCGAAGGGTCGCAACGACAGAATGTAATATTTATGGAAGTTCTAGAAGCCGTACAGTCCGTTCGTATGGTCCCCCAGATTCCTACCGCTGACTGACCCTCCGAATAGTTCACCCAGGTATCCCATCGACGTCGAGCCCATACGAGAAGAATTGGCTGATGTTCTTTCGTCTATGACGGAACTCGCCAACGTGCGGGCGTCCACTGCCATCAGCGCCCGCTCCGAACAACACATTTCACTGCCTTTGCCAGAGTTCCTCGACCTATTTAACCATTCATGGAACTTCGTGCTCAGGTGTGAGGTTATCTGTCGTAGGATGATTGTCGGTCTCCGCGGTGTCATCGTCAGTCAGGTATGTTGGACGCTGGGACCACCACGTAATTTCCATTGTTGACGCAAAACAGGCGAAATTATTTCTTCAAGCATTCCACCAAGATCGAATATCACGTTCGGCGAGGCTAGTGGAGGATGAACAGTGGAATCCATCAGAAGTCCCACAAACGGTTCAACACTTAGTCAGGGCGATCGTCGAGGCCGCAGTCCGCGATCCACCAGAGCTCGTCGTTGGGGCGGATCCCTCACCCATTTCCGTTCCGGACTCGCCCACTATGGCCAATACCCCGTTATCGCCCACCCCCACCCGAGTCAGCAAACACCTTCGTGTTGAAGGGATCAGCTACTTCGCTGTATCCGCTACGCTCGAAACCCTTATCCTTCTGCTAGATTACTTCAAGATCATCATGAATTTGTCCATGTTGACAACAGATACCATGAGCAGGATTATCGAGTTCTTGAAAGCGTTCAACTCGAGGACCTGTCAAGTAGTCCTCGGTGCCGGTGCTATGCGATCTGCGGGTTTGAGGGTCATCACAGCCAAACACCTTGGTACACTTGATTCGTCTTCACAAAGGGGCACGTCTGTTAACACCCTCTCCAGCACTGGCATCTCAGTCCTTGTCCATCGTCATCGCACTTGTGCCGTATGTCCGAGAGACGTTCAGGAGGCACTTGAGCCCTCAACAGGCAGTCATGCTGACCGAGTTCGATCGACTTAAGAGGGTATATGCATCCTCCTCATGCTCTACGTCCACGCCGCTTAACCATCCATTCGTTTAGGACTACCAAGAACATCAGAATGAGATCCACGCAAAACTTATCGCCATAATGGGTGACCGGCTGGCAGTACACATTAACTCATTACAGTCAATAGACTGGGACACCCCTCCCACAAATCCTGGGATCAATGACTACATGGAAGTTCTTGTCAAGGAAACCGTTACACTCCACAAACTGTTGTCCCGGTATTTGTCGGTCCCCGTTGTGGAGGTCAGTACCGCTCCTCTAGTGAGCTAAAGTAAGGCTGACAAGTGGACTGTCCAGTACGTCATGTCACAGGTTCTGGCCGCAATAAACCACAACCTTCAAGAGGAGTACACCGCTATCAGGCTCCCGAACCAAGAAGCAAAGGACAGACTTCTGGCGGATGCGAGGTTTCTGCACGAGAAACTCTCCGCGCTGAAAAACATCCCGGGCGCGTCAACCGCGATGTTGGTCACGGTGATTTCGGAAAAGATCCCAGCTAATGCCCCAAAGAGGATTCCCGCAAACCAGCGTATCAAGGGAATGCTTTCCAGATCAAACAGCAACACGCAAGAGGAGACAACCGCCCCTCAACCACACATGAGGAGCATCTCTCCCTCGCCAGCTCCAACATCCCAACCGGGTTCCCCTGTTCCTCCCCGTCTGGTGCGCCCTCCGACAAACGGGACTAGCACCACTAGTCGACCAACAACTCCAGTCCCATCGCCACCGTTACCACCACTGCCATCGCAAACCCCAGAGTTGGCCTCCATAACCCAACCCAACGGGGTAAACGGGCACTAATGTGACTCGCGGGATGTTTATACTGTTTATCCCGCCGTGGTTTGTACATAGTAGTGTGCTCAGTTTGGTAGAATCGCCGTCCCCGTTGCTTATTAAATTCGGTGTGGGGTCCGAATCACGTTTTCTTTAAAAGGGAACTCCGGCCCGTAGCAGCGCCGACCCTGAACATTTCGCGACGCGAGTCGCGTCGAATGTTTTCTGTTGGGTTGAATTTCGCGTTTCCCACGCTTGATGCACCCCACGTCCATTGTTCCTTCTGCTCAGGGTCATCCGTCCAACCTCCATCACTCGCGCAAAGGAATGACTGACCTGTCCCCTGGTTGGTCAATTATTGCCGCCCAAATTAGGGTTATATTAACATTGTCTGCTAGTTGAGTACGTCCCCGACGACAATGAACTCCTAGAATCTGAAAATCTGGAGATCGTTGGGGAAGACCCTGGAAATGGATCCTTGAGGACCGGGACTGTCCCTGTCAGGATACTCACCGGATTTTCGGTGTTCGACATTGAAACCGGATGCCTGGTCACCCTTCGTTCGCTCTTGGCACCGAGGGGCTCGCCGCATCTCTCTTCTTACTGTGCTGTTGGCTATGTCCTTCCTGCCATGGAGAATGTGGTTGATGATGCCGAGGAGACACCAGACCCTGGCCTTGATGATTGCCAGTACCTTAGGCTCTCTTCTATCCACTCTATGAGTCTCTTCGATTTTGACGACGAACACAAGGCATTAGATAGGTAGTCTCTGAATGTTAATAGTGGTGGACAGGTCCTGATGGTTTTTTTTAGGAGGATCTGGCTGGAGACCAAGCATGCTTGGTATATTGTTGGCAGACCATCTCCTGCCTATGCCCAACTCTTCAGGGAGTTTGAGCTTGCCCATGAGCTCACATACATGCTTCTCAGCACTTGTCTTCAGGGCAACCAGGTCATTGCCTCCACCTTCAAGAAGAAGATTCGAATGGAGTATCCCCCTGATGTAGTAGAGAGCTTTGAGGATTGCCTGAGGGATGATGACAAGGTAAGTTAGTGGTTTATGATTGGTGGGCATGTTGTTAATGATTTGTAGGCACATCTCATTAGGCAGTTCCTGATGGACTTCCCCTATCAAGGAGTAATTGACACTCCCTTGATCCAAGGACTATTCCCTGGCATGGAACCTGATGAGGAATTACTTGAAGACATTCCAGTCCTTGATCAACCACCTGTGACAGTCATTACCCCCAGGGTTGATCAGGTTTGTGGGAGGCTCTTCAAGTATTACCAGAATTTTAGGGTTGAGGGCCATTCACTTGTTGGAGTGGGTCCTTCTGTGGAGAAGAAGGCAGTAGAGGTTCATGGAGTATCTCCAAAAATCAGATGGGTTTCAGATGAGATAGTTCCTGGATACCACAAGTCAGTCAGGGTGGATGATGAACTCTATCAGGTAATGGCATTATCTGGGTATTCATATATTTGCTCACAGGGTTGTAGGTCAAAGATATTGTCCTTGTTGAGCCTGATGGTGATCATGACAGAACTGGGGCCACCACTGTTTGTGGGGGTATAAATTCACTTGCAGATCAGTATTGGTAACTTTGTTGTTTCATTCCTATACTACTCACTAACCACCTACTTAGGTTTGCACAGATCTGGTATTTCTACCAGGATCCTCAAACTGAGGAGATGATGTTCCATGGCCAGTGGTTGGAGCCTGGATCTCATACAATCCAGGAGGAGGCTGCCCACCCCAACTCCCTCTATCTCATTACAGAGTGTGCTGATATTCCCATTGGTGCTATTGTCAGCAGATGCAACATCCAGCCCTTCCATTATTCCTTTCCCCTCCCTGCCTTTGATATTCACCAACCCAATGATTTTTTCACAAGGTATTCCAAATATTCTAAATATTTGCTCTGGATTGACTAACCTACTCTTAGTTTTATCTGGGATAAAGACCACTGTAGGTTTATCAACCCCACAGAAAAGGCCTTGGAGGATGCTCTCAGAACCTCTACTTCCCCAATGCCATGTTACAGTTGTGGTCTATCCCAGCTCGAAACCTTAGCCCAGATCCCAACTCTCCTCCATTTCCCCCCCTCTTCTCCCTGTCTGAAGTACCTGGGGCACACCTTTTATCCTCTGGATTTTGTATATCTCATCCCAAAGGACAATTCTCACCTCTATGACATTGGGCAAATCCTCTCTATTCCCAGTTCAGAAGAGATTCAAGTCCTGAAATATAAGAGACTTGATCAGCCTCAAGGACCTTTCAGTGAGGTGTGTGCTTGTTGTCATGTGATTGGCTGAATTTCACTCAATGAATTATGATAGGTTACTCTGGTCCCAATTGCTAAGGTCTCAACCTTGCCAAGTGAGAAGCTGGAGGGGGTCTGTTGGGCCAAAAGCTACCACTCTATGACAGAGGATGAGCATGTTGCCTGGTGTTCTCTCCCAGATCACTATGTTGTCCATGGTGCAGACCCTAAACATAGTTTGGGTTTCCAACTACACCATGACTTCCTATGTAGTGGGACAAGATTCCTCCAATTTCATGAGCCTCTCAGGGGATTGGAGCTCTTTGCAGGTATGTTCATTTTATAAACACAGCTCAGGAAAACACTTACCCAAGACAAATTCAGGTGCAGGTGGGTTTGGAACTGGACTTGGCCAATCTGGACATATCAAGACTCTATGGGCTATAGAGTGGGATGAACCAGCTGCCAATACATACAGGTCAGTTCAGATGTATGGAAAGTTTTGTATTGATGACTAAGTGATATACAGTCTGAACCATCCAGATACTCAGGTCTTCAATCAAGATTGTAACCTTTTTCTGTCCCATGCAATCAATCACTCCCCACTTGAGGCTCTGGGTGGGAAATTGCATCAGTTGCCACGCCCAGGAGATGTGGATATCATTTTTGGAGGTGTGTTCTATGTTAATCACCCTCCACCTAACCCTGAACCCTTCTTATAGGTCCCCCTTGCCAAGCTTTTAGTGGGAAGGCAGTGAGAAAGGTAGGGTGTATTCAGATAAACCCATCTACATACTGATGTTCCCACAGAGACAGGATGACCCAAGGTAAGTCTATCCTAGTTATGGTTGGACTCTCCTTCAAAATCCTCCAGGGTCACTCTTGTCTGCAACATGCTCAGCTATGTGGAGTACTACCGACCAAAGTACTTCATGCTAGAGAATGTTGGGGGGATGATGAACCACCCTCTAGCTGCTGACCTTGTGAATAAGAGATTTGTTGGTGGTGTACCCCAAGGCATGCTTAAGCTTATCACAGCATCTTTGGCCTCCCTTGGGTTTGTTTACTTCTAATATTGCTATCTGATACTGAGAGGATTCTATAGGTACCAGCACCAGATTGCTCTACTGCAAGCTGGTCGCTATGGTGTACCCCAGAACAGGGAGAGGGTTATTATTCTTGCATCCAGGGGAGATGTTCCACTTCCAGATTTTCCCCTCCCTACCCATATATTCAACAGACATGCAACAAGGAAGAAGCTTGCAAATGGAGAGCAGCTCCAACCCATCCAAAGATCTGGAGGTAACCACCCCTTCTCACATGAGTGTCTATGTGCACCCCTACCTGCAGTCACTGTGGATAACTACCTAGATGACTTGGTCAGCATCTCACTTGCATATATTAGAATATCACTGACCTTGCTCTACCACAGCCTGCCTTCAACTGGTTTGTAATCCAGCATTGCTTTATTCTGTCCTCTGACCCCCATACAGGGATGAATCAACCCCTACAAGTCAGATTGGCTACACAAAATCTGTACAATACTCCTCTCCTCCAAACAACACCTACCAGTACCACCTGAGGGGTGGAAAGTCAAGGGTGTACCAGCATTACACAAAGAAGTGTACACCATTGACCACTGAGAGGTATGTGGGACAACCACAATCCCATTCAATTTATTTACCTAGACACCACCAGAGTTATCAATATTCCCCATGAGCCAGGTGCCAACCACAGTGACTTGCCAGAGGATCTGCAATTTCTTCCAGAGTTTAAGAATGGGAAACCATACAGGCGCTACACTCGTCTGTGACAAAATTGTGTTCCTTGGGAAAATACTGAAATTTCCCTCCACAGAAACCTTTGGTAGGCTTGATGGCAATGGTTACATTGCAACTCTTCTCACAGATGGGCCAAACCCTTCGTCGATTGTGAAATCAATCCACCCACATGTGGGTATTTTGCCATGCCAAATCCGCATTACTAACCCCCTGCTCCAGCAAAACCGGGTACTGACTGTGAGGGAGTATGCCAGGTTGCAGGGATTCCCGGACAGTTATGTGTTTGGGGATGTATCTGACTATTCAACATCCGCCGCGACCGAGGTACCATTGTAGTTCTCCTCTTCTCTTGGAACACAGGCTAATGTTCCACCTTGAAACAGAAATTCAGGCAGATTGGCAATGCTGTTCCTGTCCCTCTTGCGGCGGCCCTTGGGAGGGTAATTGGAAATGCCGTCGTTCGGATGTGGAAGGATGAGGATGAGGAACGGATGCGAGTGGATAGTCCGGAGTTGTAATATACGTGTTGTTTGTGCAATCAGTGTTGTTTGTTATTATTGTAGACCGCGTCAGTCTTCCGTTTCGAGCCTGGGTTCGAAGGAATTCAATCCCCTCCGGAGCCCGTAACTCCAGCGACACTCCGGCATAGATTTAGATTTCTATATAACAAATCGACCCTTAGAACCTCAAGAGATACACCCTGCACATACGCCGTCGTGCATCGCACACCACCGCCCCCCATGCCTCGGTGCTGTCGCCTGTGCTCGCCCGTGATTCATTCTGATCAACCTAGTTCGGGACCGCATGATCGCGCTGTCGGGTATATCTGAGCAAGCGCTACGCCTTCTCCTAACTCACCCTCAACCACTACCTTTCATCTTGCACTATGTCTGCTTCTGTTGTCACCGCCAATACCAATACGACAAAGTCCAAATTCCACCGAGGTGGCGGGGGAGGGAGCCGAGGCTCTGGAAGACGCAGAGGAAGCGGGCCGGGTCAGCGTCGGACGTCGCAGAATGATCCCGCATCTACCGAGAGTACAGGCGCTGCTGACACTCCCGCCACACCGACTACGACCACTCCGTCCGTTACCAAACCAGCTATTACGGCAGAAAGCACGGATACTACGTCTCAGGACGACGATTCCGGAACGTGTTGGATCTGCGCGGAGCCCGTGAAGTACTACTCAGTCTCGGAATGTAATCATCGAACCTGCCACGTCTGCGCACTCCGATTACGAGCACTGTACAAAAGGCAAGATTGTACTTTCTGTAAAGTGCGCCTTTGCTTCACGTACAGAGACGAATTCGAATTAACATATGATTTTTCTCCCCCGGTAGGAATCCCAACCTTCCTTGATCTTCACGACATCCCCCACCGCAACGTTCGCGTCGTTCAGACCAAACGATATCCCCTATAAGGATGCCAAGTTATCCGTCTTTTTTGAGACACAAGAAATGATGGAGGATACCCTTATCTTGCTACGTTTCAACTGTCCGGATGGGAGCTGTGATTATATTGCGAGTGGATGGAGCGACCTCAAGTTGCATGTTAGGGGGGCGCATGGCAATCTCATGTGGTATGAGCGTTTTCCTTCTGCATAGTCTGGGTGTGGCCTGAATCAGGCTTAAACAGCGATCTTTGCATTCGGACGAAAAAGATATTCGCCCACGAACATGCAACATATCTTCCAAACTTGCTACCGTACCACTTACCATCTATTCGAATCCACGGGCAACAAAAACCTAAAGGCGTCGACATCGAAGTTCACCCAATGTGTGAATTTTGTCGGGAATGTACTCTTGGTGACGACGAATTGTACGCGCACATGCGGGAGAAACATGAAGAATGTTTCATCTGCAAACGAAATGGGGCTTTGCACAAATAGTGAGTATGCCTCTTACGACGCATGAATGCTAGTAACTGATTCCTACTCAGCTTCAAGAATTACGAGGCGTTGGTATGTCCTCGCTACCGAGCAGTTTGGTCGATCGACTAATCTGGCCCGCAGGAAACCCACTTCATGAAGGAACACTACCCATGCAAACAGCGCACTTGTCTTGACCGGAAGTTCGTCGTGTTCGGCACCGACATGGACCTGAAGGGACACACGGTCGAGGTACATGGCGCAGAGATGTCGTCGAGGGACAGACGTGGTATACGAAGGCTGGAGACGGATTTCGAACACGAGGACTATGGAGGGCACCGTCGGAGAGGCCCGGGCGGAACCCGCGAAATAGGCAGAGACCCCCCACCTCAACGCCAACCACCAAACGTGCGTCGACGGGAGCTTGGTACAGGATTGACGGTGGACACCCCTGCACCTAATAGTTCTACGCCGCCTCCACCCGCCACCATTCCTGCTCCCCCTCCGGACGCGGATCCCCTCACAGCTGAGTAAGTAAACGCGATGCCACCGCTCAGGTTTATTCTAACAAGGTCACAGGAGGTACAACACCCTGTACACGAAGGTGGCTTCAACTGCGGCAAACCCACCACGAGCAGTGGGTGCTGTTGAACTCTCGTTGCGATCCTATCGTAACTCGGAATCGACCGCTCGAGACTTGATATCGTCGATTTGGAACGTTTTAGACCAGAACTTGGACGCTTCTGCCACTTTTGTCAACATGATCGTGGATCTCCTAGATGAAGGAGACAAGAAGAATGACTTGCTCAGCGCGTGGAATGGTTTCAAGATCGAGGTGCGTTCATCCTCACCGATCATCTGTACTAGAGGCTGGTGGTTGAGACTCGCCATCAGCAACGGGGCCAATTCCCAGACCTCGTTCCGACTTCCATTGGCACAGAGTACGCGGGTATCGCTGGTGGAAGGGTTTTGAACGCTAAGCACCAAACGTCCCGATCTTCACGTCCACGACGGCAAGTCCTGGATCGCGTCGCCGCTGCGGCGTCAAGTTCATCCCGGTCACAATCACAACCCACCAATCACTTCCCCACCCTTGCATCCACCTCCCGGCCACCGCCCAAACCGACCCCGGCACTTCGCTCTCAACAGAAGCCAGCATGGGCCAACAACGGACAGGGCTCGAATAGTGGTTTTCGCCCGCAAGTTCAGCAACCCGTGTCGATAAACAAACCCCAACCAAAGAGAACGCAGGCCCCGCCTCATTTATCCAAGTCTGCGTTCCCAGATTTACCGACTGTTGCACCGAAAAAGCCACCGAAGGAATTTATCTCCGGCAACAAATCACTCAAAAACATCCTGGGGGATACGCTTCCGGCGCAGTCGGCTTGGGGACAAGGATCTTCGACACACCCATCCTCGCCGCCACCCGATCCAGAGCCCGAACCAACGCCCAGAGGAAGGAAGGTGAAGGGAAAACAAAAACAGACTCTGTTTACGCTTGGAACCTTCCCGACGTGATCTTGTTACGACCGTGTATTAGACAGAATGATCTGAGGATATATCCTATGCCCCGAGACTTCCCTAGGGATAAGCTGAAGTGATATGAAGCTTTGGCGGCCAGCCGCTTGTATCGACCATCTGAGAGGATCGTTGTGAATGTGAATCGTGTAAGCCCGCAAGGGAAAAATTGCAGGGATGGTTCCCAGGCAGTACTGTTGTACAAGGTGTAATCCGGAAGGGGGGGGGTAATTAAAGAGCAGGGAGACGATACTTTAATGTGAAGAAACGTCCAAGAGAACCAGAAAATGATGAGTGAGTGTCTCGATGTTGAAGCCATAACCACAATGTCCGGCGAAGGGTGCACGAGAAGCTAGTAACTGCCCCAACACGATCAGAATCCTCGGACAGATATTGTCCATGCAGCGGAGCTGAGAGGTGATCACCTCAAGATCGAGCTAATTCTCCTGGGCTGTCTCTTCGAAAGGGATCCGTACCCGAGGTTCGGGCCAAAGGAGGATGGGTTAAGTCTCGCCTTCCGGAGCTCCTCGTCGATCCGCCACATTGCCTTGACGAAAGCGGCAACGTCCAGTGAGCCAGTGCCGGAACCTTCGCAACCATTCCTACACACAGCACGAAACGGGGCGCATCAGAACCCGAGGGGCGATAGAACGAAATAAGGAAGTAGAAGGGGAAGGGAATGTAAATCGTACCAGATCGCCCTCAGCTTCTCCCGATCCAATTTCGAGCACATCCATATCTTCCTGACGACCACGCCCTCCAATCGGTCATCTTTCCCTCGCTCAATCATCCCTCCACTCCCCGCACTCTCTATACTACCTCTCCTAGACCCTGGTTGAGAAGGCGGGAGAGAGGGCAAGTTCTCGTCAGGGTTGGTGATGAGATCGACCGAAAGGCCTCTCCACCCGGCTGCCTTCCTAGCTTTCTTGATTGACGTCGGAGATGAAGTTCCTACCCCAGGGACACCGAGCAATCCAGGGATCTGTTTCTGCGACCTGTCGAGTTTTGCTTTTTTCCGCGCGTCAACGTTGGCGTAGAAGAGCTTCTCGTATCTATGCCTCGCGGAGGCGGGTATTGGGGGTTGCCGAGAAAATTTGTTCGAAGGAGGATTCAGAGTGCCGACCGCACCATTGTTCAGGGTTGGCGTGTGCGAGCTAACACTTGTATAAGATGTTCCAGTGGTTGCCGTGCTCAAGATCGATGACCTATCAGAAGCGGCGGTTGACGGGGGAGACGCTCTGGATGAGGTGATAGTTCGAGAGGGGGTGGGGGAATTCCTGTGGTGTGGGGGAGGTGGGGGAGGCACCCGACGGCTCGACGTCGTCGATGATGAACTTGGCATCCTGGTGAGCGGAAGCATGGGACTTCGCGGCGGAGACGTAATTCGGGTCTGTGTCTTGGACGTTGCAGTCGCAGAGGCGTTGGTCCGTGACTTGTTTGGGCGTTCGGGAAGTCGAGGGGGGATCTGGGGTCTGTTGGGAGGAAGACTTCCATATGCGAAATCATAACTGTGAGAATCTGAGATGGTCGAGACATTTTCGAATGACTCGTCCAAACTACCGCTGTCGTCGCCTCCTCCATAAACGCTCCCGTTGTTGCCGCTCCCATTTGTGTTACCGGTGGCGTTTCGGTCCATGGGATAGGTGAGCACGAAATTGGTAACAGAATTTGGTGTCCCGGTATCCCCGCCATCGGAAAGAGAGACGGAATGAAATGAGGAGACGGAAGACGCAGGTGCATGCCTCCCTCGACCGTTCGGTGCGGTGTCTAACTTGAGGAAAGGGGGGTAGACGTGCTGTGGTTCCACAGTCAATGAATCAGCTCTCTTCGGAAGTGGCAATGTCGGAGGAGTCGGAGAAACGGAGGTCGATGAAGGCGGATCCCGTCCAGCCAAATGGCCGGACCCGATGTTTTTGCCGTTCGTGGGTTTGTTGGAAGGGATCTTCTTTGGTGGAATCGGCGGGGCAGACCTGGATTTCAGAGGGGCTGTGTCTTCCAGTTGGATCAAGGGGGCGGTGGTATTTGTTGCTGCGCGTGTACTGGTAGACCGGTCGGGCATATCTTTCCTCCGGGGGGGCAGGTGACGCGTATTGAGGGAAGCAGGGGGGGAAGAAGGGGGTTGCCACCGGTGGGGAGCAGTACCAATCGGTCCAGTTCCCGTCCCTGTCACTGAACTGATACTCGGGCTCTCCACATCGACGACCCAATCGTTCAAGTCCAGCGAACTCGTCTTCCGTCCAAGGTTAGGTGGTGACGGTGAGGGTGAATGCGCATCGCTCCCGCTTAACGAATGCACCCTGTTCAACGGACTCGGACCCGGCAATGGTGCGATAGTCGAGAAGGTATTGGCGGTGGGTGAGATCGGTTCCTCGAGGATGTTGGTGACATCGCCCGGAGTGTCTGCGTCGTCGATGAGCTCCCCAAAGTCATTTATGATTTTTGGTTTTGACGAGGGCGGCTTCTGGACTTTGAGAGACTCAAAAGCAGTTATTCTCGACTGGATGGACGTTGAGGGAGACATGATCAATTATGTAAGCGCGCAATCA
>Ga0307517_10003891_pt1 | contig 23149 bp, 7 predicted proteins | sample 23_EM_MG_FD_194515 | JGI IMG/M metagenome (GOLD analysis project Ga0307517, IMG submission 194515) | Populus trichocarpa ectomycorrhiza microbial communities from riparian zone in the Pacific Northwest, United States - 23_EM | ecosystem: Host-associated > Plants > Roots > Unclassified | place...
GATTTATGTCTCGGATTTAGCAAGATATCTTGAGTTGACTTAACTCTAATTAGCTTAGTTACAAGTTTATCATAACTGATATTTTATATTTGTTTTAATCTCATTTCAGACCTAAATATTATTTTATATAAAAATAAATAAAATAATTCAACCTCCAGCAAACGAATCACGGACATCAAGTTTAGTTTTAGTAAATTTGAAAGAAAAAATAGCTGTGCTTTATTCAAGGGCCAGCAATAGCATAGCAAAATATGGTAAGGCGATGGTGGCCAGGCCGAGGAAAGTGGCAGATGATGCCACAGGCCAATATTAAAATTGACAGATCACCACACCATAATGATTTTTGGACTATTTTAAAGTTTATGCTCTCAATTTGCAGCAACCGTAATTTCAGAGTGGTTATAATTTGGATCATCACATTTTCAAGCTACGGCGTCTGCTGGGACCTGGACCACGGACCATTTGGCGACAAGAAATAAAATTCTATCTTTTTCTTACACCATTGGTTCCGGGAGAGCCTACGTGTCATGAAAATACTGTTTAAGATGTATTGTGATTTCATGGTTATTTGATCAAGGGGTAAGATAAAAACCAGGGAGATCATGGCTCAAATCTCACCTCCTACACACACACACACGGATCTTCCTCCATTATTGCGGGCCGTTAACTACGCCTCCGAGTCCTGTTTCACCATAATTGGGTAACTTGTGCCATGCCTCCTGATGGCATAAAATGCTCTTTTACTGTATTGTTAAATGTGTCTTCGCGTCATTTTCCTCCCGACATATAGTGTGTGTTAATATTAGTGAGTCAGTCGACTCCTTTTTTTTCTACCTTAAAAAAACACAGGTTTTTTTTTTTTTTTTGATATTTTAACTTTAATTTTTATTTTTTTTATTTCAAATTCTACACATCTAACCTATTTTTTTTATATATTAAACGTTTCATAAATCCAATATTTTAAAAAAAAACAGACAAATAACACATCATCAATAACCAATAAAGATGACCAGAAAATCAAGATAGGTGATTTTTTTATCTTAAAATTTATTTTCCAATCATTTTTTAACGGAAAACTCTGGAAAGACCCAAATAAACTCATTTATAAACTCAAAATATTTTAAAAAAATGACAAAAATCAAACATCTACTCATTTAGGCAAGATGAAGACCAGAAAACACTCAAATCCAGTGAGTTTTTCTCTCCCTTTTCAAACCAAAAACTAAGAAAAATAAAAACAAAGTTTTGGATCAAAATGCAACTTCCAAAAACTAAGAGGGTAATAGAAGGAAAGTTAATATAGGGAGATCAAAAAGAATTTTGTTGTGCTAATTTTAGGTTGGACATGTCAATTTACCTTCTTTTACACTTTGATTATATATCTTTTAATTGTGTTTTCCTATAACAAATAATAAGAAATCATTTGTTAATTTAGCAAGGATCCAATCGAGTAGAAAAATTTGGAAAAAAAAACACCAACTGTTCATTCTTGTTCCTTTTCCCCAAATCTTGTTATAACTATAATTATAATATAATGTCAAATCATGAAATATGATCCAGTCCCTCCTGTGAGATTGTATACACGGGAGGTGTATCGTTTGCAATTGCATAATTAACTTTGTTCGAAAAGGGTGGTTTTGAAGGTGCGTGGAAGGTTTAGTTGCTTGAGTAGCCATGAACATATTACTCGTCCTTTTCATTTTTTAAATAAGCTATTCTCTATAAATTTACTATTTTCAGAGCAATGGAGATTGGAGACATACTGGTTTTGTCAATCCAAGGCCCATCAAACCATGCCCAGAACAGACAATTTCCCAAACCTTCTCTTCCTAAATAGGCAGTGCCACAAAATATGTTGAAATTTTGAGTGATGCGAAAAGCAACCTAGATATGTTTTATTCCGAATCAAATGGATTCATAAATAATTTAGTTGTACATTATTATTTCAAATCATTACAACAAATAATTTCAAGGCTGACGAGAGACGGTGAGCCCCACAGTAAAAAATTACGCTCTGCCTAATTGTTATAATTAACATGCAGAATGGTTAAAATCTATCCGTAAAAGCCCAGGCAACCAAACAAAAATGATGCAAAAATTGAAAAGAAAGAGAGAGAGAGACCATGATCGGGTAATTCCGTACCAGAAAAAAAGGGAGCTCGTGTAATGGCCTTGAAAATGGGCAGTAGCATGGCATTTATCAATTTGGTGGCATTGAGTTGAGGTTATAACCATACTCTCCAACTGTTGATTGTCATGATAAAGCTCAGAATGATCTCCCGACACTTGGTATTATGTCCAGAGGAGTCCATCAAAGCCAACTTCCAGATTTGTAACCGTGCTGTTGCCAAAATCCTGATCTACTGCCTGGTTGTCTTCTAATGAATCCACATATGGCTCTGATAGATCAGAAGATCGTTCAGATGGAATTCCATAATCTTTGAGAATGTGGGATGAACAAGCACTCGCTGCTTCCCTCTCCAGCACAACAAGGTAATTGTCTTCAAACTCAAAAACTAAATATCTGTTCTTGCATGCTGATCAAACCACAAAACCATGAGAACAGAGGTGAAAAGGAACGGGAAACAGAAAACAGATAGGGGGCAGTGCCACTTACAATCGACAAGGTGTGCTAGGTGATGAATGTTTTTTATTTGAGTTCCATTGAACTTCAAAACCTGCAAGTGTTTATTGTTCTTAGTATATGCAAATAAATTGGCAAGCAGATGCGACTAAAAGTTGTTAGTGGTTATAGATAACTTGCCTGCTGATTGCTCATATCCTCGTATCCAAAGTTGACTTCATTTGCTAAGACCTGTCAGTAGAAAGAAAATGTTCAAGGCAGCGACAGACCAGGATGTTAAATTGTTCAATATAACAAAGAATCTAGGCAATGAGATATGATCCTCCATCAGAAAAACAAAGATTTAACACGTGCAGAAAACTTGTCACTGTAATTAAAGCACACAAGATAGTAACATCACATAAAGTTGCTGAAAGGATTTCAATTGATGAGAAGTATAAAACTTACCTGTGATAGGATAACAATCTGCTCCCCTTTGAACCTTGCCAGAGAATAACGTGACTTGGCTAGTAGTTTCAGCTAGGAGAAGATAAAACCAATAAAATTAAAATCCAAAAAAGTGTATTGGACACAATGTTAAAAAGTGTTGAAGCAGTCTGTCACAGGACTAACCCCTATAGAGCCCTCGCATTCCTCCCTGCCAACAAGGGAGCAAAATCTCACGCATTAGCATATTACTTACAGAAAGAATACTATTATAAACGAACAGGTTATTACATTACTGGGTGCCTGGAAGTATAACATACTCTATCAGTGGTTCTGAAAGGGGAGTAAACACCAAACCAGCAATTATTAAATACGAAGGCTGACCCCCATCAACATGATATGGAACCTTGAAGCAAGAAGATATGAATCCAAATTTGTTGACATCTAAATCTGAAATTAATCTGATACAATAACTCGAATATAATGTACAGAGCCAGGATTCTAATGGCATACCAAATGCACTCTAGGATTAAGAACTACTTGAACTTTCATGAATGACCCAGCTCTAATTATGCCAAGCTCTGCTTCATCGCCTGCGAATCTGTATAAAAACATTATTCATTATATAATGGAAAAGTATGAAGCCCAAAGAACATTGATTATATGGATGTTCAAAGAAGAAAAGGCGGGAACAAGGTTATGAAGAGACTGAAAGAAAATTCCAAGCATGAAATAAAGAAACAATAACTAGAATTACGCCCTTTACTTTTGACTAATAAGATAACGGAATGCAATGCGCTCATTTGATCGAAATGGCACTGTTCCTTCACACCCCACATGAACATCGTCAAAGCTCACAATCACGTCCCCCTGAAAAGAACAACTTCAATCAAAATTCTCAACAGAAAGAACAATTAGAGGTAGAAAGAAAAATCCATTTCAAGAAGAGATCGCTTGTTCAAGCTTTTAGTCTTATTCATAGATCAAATCATGCCACTAACCCATGCAAGAAAATGAGAAGGATTACCAATTCACACACAAGGACCAAATCTTGTGAAAAAATAAAATTTCCCTGTTTAGAGTAGCTTTTTTGTGTGGTATAATTAGGAACCTTTTTTATGAAAAACAATGTATTGCTATTACATTTTCTTTGATTCAGTATTCCTTTATCCTATTGCAGTTAGCACACTAAAAAATGCAGGATGGATATTTATTTATAGATTTGTTTGGATGTACATATTGAGAAGCACAATAACAATAAAATCCAAGGTTTCCTTCCCGGTAACATTTTAGCAAGAATAGACTGTGCAATTCAAGTAGAGCACGCTTTTGAAGCTATAAATGGCCACTGTACCTCCTTTAAGACTCTATTTGCATCAGCGGTTGGTTCAACTCTCCGTACCAACACACCCTGCACAAACCAGACCTTATAAGGGAACTGCTTAGCAGATTGCACGAAGTTGCAATGATGTTGAGGAATGATAAAGATAACTTTTATTGCATATACCACTTAGAAGCAAAACGAAATTTGTAAAATATGTATTTGACAAAGAGGCATACCTCATTAGACTGTACTTTTAAGCATGCACGTAATGCCGGATTCTCCAACTTTTGCAGCATCACACCAAGTGAAGGAAAGCCTAGAAGTCAATGTAAAAGGAGTTTTATTGGGACAATCCCAAATCAACTGCATGATCAAGATACATGCTAGGTTTGCATTGCAAAATTCAATCAGGTGCCAGTAAGAGAAAAGGAAAGTAAAACAATTGTTAATCTAGAAAGAAGCAAGAAGTGATGTGATAGATGACACCGAATAGATTCAAAAGGCATTCAAACATTCTAAGGCATCGATATATATGTATATAAACTTTCAGCAACCTTCATAACAATAACAGATGAGAAATAAGAATGTCTATACTAGAGAATAGCCTGAAGGGACCTATTAAAGAACAAAAGTACGATTATAGTCATGCAAAACTAGCTGGTTAAAGGGGGTATTGAAGAGCCAAAAGAGCAAGAAATCATTATGACTTTTGCAGAAACTAGATAACAAGTAGTTTTATATGATATTGGTCAAAATAAGAACATGAAGTTTTTAGAGGAAGCTTGGTCCTTAAAATTGGCAAGCATGCACTGCTTGTCAACATCAAATTCTACAAATTGAGTTTCAATGCCAGAGCACGACAAAAGAGTGCACAGAATACACCATATAAACAATGTACAAAAGTATCTCACCAGTGTATTTCTCATTCCTCTCAAAGTCCTTTAGAAAATGAGATACTACTGTTGTTGGAATCACATATCCAATATTCTCAACCTCTTCAGACCTGTATACCTAAAAGAAATGTCTCATGAAAATGTCACAGGGAAAGAGATGCTGCAAATAGGAGTGAGTTGTTTTGCTAAATCAACAGCAAAATATGTTAATAACATCAAGAAGAAACTGCTTGGGGAACACTCATTCTTTTATCTAGTCATATGGACAAGTAATTGTAGACAAATTGAAAACTGGTGCATAGCATCATGCCAAAGAACCTACCTGAAATGCTACTCCAATGCACTCCCCCTGGTCATTGAATGCAGGACCACCGCTGTTACCTATAATTAGCTAGTATAAGCAGTAGCTATCACAGAGATGGGATAAAACCTTGAAATAAATAAAAGACAGGGGCAAACACACATGCATCGATACAGAGGGGGTTGTAAAAGTGATGAACCCAAATATATGCAATCTCCAAAATGCAAATACATAACCTGAAGAAGTTTTAACATACAGAATGGATAAACAAATAAATAAGCATATGCATATACACACTAACCAGGATTTATTGCTGCGTCAATTTGAATACCCAACAAATCAGATGATCCATGAGCATACGATGTAACCTGATGATAATATGTTTGATAACACGATACAGAAAATTTGTTTATACATGGTGGTCAAGGAAGAACATCAAACAGACAGTCATTGGCATGCCAGAAATAGATTAACAATTCAAACCTCTATACGAGACACAACCCCCTTTGTCACTGAAATGGTGTCTCCTCCAAGGGGATATCCTACAACTGTTACTGCGTCCTGCCCATTTAAAATGCAGCAGAAAAATGATTTTCTCAGAAAGAAGTACATAGCACTGTACAAAAGGATCTGAAACTTGTAAATTAGGATTAGGGCATCAGTCTGCACTTTGATAGGAAAACTACATGACCTCGGTGTACACTGTAAATTAAATAAACTATAAATATCACTACAAAAACATTGCCATGGTAAACCCCAAAGGTTTATTCTCATGAGCCCAGAAACATTTGATGCAGGTTTAAACAAGTGTGTGATAATTCAGGGCTGTTGCAAATGCTAGAACAAAAGGTTCATAGACCTAAAAAAACACAAGGGGCGAGGGCACTATGACCCTAAGTGAAAGTGTAATTTAACCTGAAGACGTGGTAAGTGTCCAAACTTGAGTGGTTCTGCTCCTTCCCAAAATTCCTCACTTTCTACTGAAAGCAAAGCAATGTCGCAATCAACTCCTCTGGCCAGTACCTGTGTATAAAATCACTAAGAGAACAGTAAGTTGCAAAATCCTAGCGTGTTCACAAGCGAGATTAACCAGTGCAGTCTGCAATTGCATTGGTTCATTTCCTTTGTTTAGTGGCGAATACCATGTCAACTGAAGCATGAGAATATCCAGAAAGTAATGACAAGTTGAAACAGTCATATTATTTGTTTCCAAGGATGGCAGGTGGAACTGCTAATGAGAAAGTACTGGGACTCATAGAGACACCAATATCTCTGCACCCTGCTTTTTATAAAAGAGGCTTTTTTGTTTTTCCAAAAAGAATAACTTCAAACAAATCCACTAAACTCGTTAATATTGGTATTTTCATCCAATTTTCTCAAGACATATATTTACTCCCAAAGTGCATCTAAAACATCCTTTCTCTTTCATTTATGGTTTGGAACTTCAAATGATATGGAGAAAAAGAAAAAATATAGATATTGAGCTATTAAGATCATTAAATATCTTGCAAGTTCCAAAGGGTACAGAAGTACCTTAGCTACGTATTTGGTATCATCTCCCCTTCTCTTCACTTTGACCTGCAATAAGAAAAGGCATTTTAAAAAGTTAATTGGACAATCTTTACCTACATATCATGTCTCAAACCGAAGAATATGCAAATGATTCTTTGGGTGTACTGAGCAAGTCTCTACCAATGGCAGGGTGCTCTTATGGGAATTCCAAGCTGGTATTCCAGATTTATCACCATGTCCAGGCCCTATGCATCATGCACTTTCTAGCATGTCCATCAAATGGCAAACCAAGGTCCTCAATAGATGGACTACAGAGTTCTCAAAGGCTGTTGATTGGTGACTCAGTATTTTTGAGTTGCTAGTATTCTGACCCTAAACATTGCTACTTAGATGTTCTGGTCTTTTGTGGTCTTTTCTTGTGGTTTAATCACTTATGGTAAAAGGAAATTGATAAAATCCAAACTAAGATTGAAAGCATAGGCTGACAAAACCTGTGTATAGTATTCAACACAATGAGCATTTGTCAAAAGTTTTCCATTGCCAATCATAAAAGCACTGCATAAGAAACATGCAAAGTAATGAAGAAATCAGTTTGCGAGACAAATTTGATTGGATAAATAGCATGTACAGTAAACCAGAAATGAAATAACAATCAGATATATATCTTAACAGAGCCAGCTGCAGCCAAGGATTTCTTATTACCCTGAAAGAAATTTATGGAAGACCTAGAAGGTAAATACTTCAGAGAACTCACCTTCCTGTGCTTGTGTATTGCCTTTGTTTTTGCCAAGGAAGGGAATAATCAGGCTCTGTATGGGTGCAGTAAACCTAGACAAATAAAACAAAAAAAAGACATTTTACTAGCAAAGTGCAAGCACTTGCACGAGAAAATGGGTCAATTCTGAAAATCCTTTAAAGTTAGGATTCATCCTCAGGGAATAAAAAAAGACAGGCATATTATTGAGTGACAACAGCTGAGAATACTGTTTAATGGTGACATAAAACTTAGCTTCACATATCAATTTGGACAGCTATAATTGCTGCTCCCAGACCACTGGCTCCCAAAGCATAGAAAGATGAAAGAAAATCACATGCACCCTTGATGCATGGTTACTTGGTTATGAATACATCGACATCTCTAAAGGTAGAAGGAATTTCTCCTTCAAGTAGTTCTCAGAGTAGCTGAGAGAAATATCTCTTACATCCTTGGAGCATCATCGAGCTCTTTGAACAAGACTCGGATAGACTCTATATATGTAGGACATCCATGGACTGAAAGATAGTTGTGTTAATTGGATTGTCCCATGTCTAGTTAGTCACCTAGTAATGTATATAAGGTAAGATCCTGAGGGTCGCTAATAATGATTAACATAGAGCTTAACAATTAGATGACCTGTAAGTGTCTATAATATAACCATGTCAAGAAGAACGTAACATGTTCAAAGACTATATTAGCAATCACGGGACCTAAACCATAAATTGAATGCTGAAATGACAGGAAAGAACAGTTCCTACCATTCCATCATCATCAATCAGATTGACAGAACCTAAAATTGCAAGGCAGTAGAGAAGATGTGAAAGAATTATTACCTTGACAACTGCATCTAAAAATGCTGCATCTTTAAGATTCTGTGGCTCAAACTGAATTAAGAGGCAAATTATAAAACTTGTCTAAATTACTAAAACAACAAAAGCAACACATAAGAAAAATGAGTGCCCGGGATCACACCTGTTGTTCCTTCATATCAAACTTAAATTCTTTCTTATCTTTTCTTTGAGCCCCAAATGACTTAAAAGCCATTGATTGGGATTTCCCTGCATTCCTTTTACCACTGATTCCATCATCATCCTCATCATGTAAAGAGGACCTCTTGTCCTTCGATTTCCCCGGAGACTTCTTCTGCGATACACCTTCTTTCTAAACACAACCGAACCAAGATTCCCACCAAGTAATTAGTTAAACAGATAGTTTTGAACTTTTTTTTTTTCAAAAATGCAATTCCACTGCGTTAAAGCAGAGATTAGTTCTTAATTATGACCTAGAAAGCTGAATTTGTTCAGCTAATTAGAATCCCTAGAGTTTTTTTTACCAAAATGACAGTCGATTATAACTCTAATCCAGCACTGAATGTGCATTTATTTGTCTAACGAAAAATAAGAAAAGAGAGGAGAGAGAGAGAGAGATTAGGGTTTTACATGTTCTCCAGGGCGTCTGCTGCGATTGACGACGGCTTTACAAGTGACGGAAGCAAAGGAATGTTGCGACGTGGCGAGATATGGTTGGGAAGGAACACAGCAACGGAATTTAACGGTGGAGGTAACAACAGAGAAGCAGCAGTTGGCGACTGCCATGGCCATGCTTAAATGATGTAGCAGCTGAGTGAGTGAGTCTCTCTCAGCTCAGTCCACACTCAGTGAGTAAGTTTTCTTATCTCAGTCCTTTATGTCTGCTTCGCTAAGGAAACCTGGATTGGATTAGGTCACTGGTTTTGGCGCCTTCATTTTTAACCAATCGGGTTGCTCCTTTTTTTTTAGTAGTCGAAGTGAACTATCTACGTCTACATGGGTTAAGCGCTGTCGTTTTGTGAGGCTAGTTCGCGCAGGTTAAAAATTAAAATATTTTCCATTTCCTAAAGATTAGCCTGAAAATGTCTTGCCATCAAATGGAAATAACATAAAATAAGGGTTTATTAGAAGAAGCTAAAAATAAGGAGAAACAACTTGCCATTCCTGAGATATAAGAGATGAACATTTTTCATAAGAACATTGTATCTATCATTGATTATTGTGTTTTATGTTTTACTTCCAATGTTTCGTAGCAAGTTTTAATTTATTTTTTATTAAAATTAAAATTTATTTTATTTTAAATTAAAAATTTTAATATTTTTGGATAGTTTTAATGTATTAATATAAAAAATAAAAAATATTATTTTGATATTTTTTCAAGTAGAAAACATTTTAAAAAGCAACAATTACTTACCTGTAAACACCATTTATAAATAAAAAAAACAAAAAAAAACTCAATTTTGTCTATCAATTTAAAAAAACAAGTTCTGATAAAAAATAATAAAAAATTTTCATACAATTTGTCCTAGATCCATCATATTTCAACTGGGTTGTAAACAAACTTCAAATTGCTTTGTTAAATCTCCTGGTGCTGGAACTTAATGGTCGGGTGGCATCGATTTTCAATGGCAAAGAGCATGGTTTTAATTAAAATTTTGAAAATATTTTATAATTTCACCCATTGAAATTCAAGTAAATTCTAATAAATAATAAATATGTTTTTCAAAAACTAAATTTTTTAAATGTTTAGAAACTGAAAAAAATTAATTTTTTTTCCTTTTCACTCGACCATTGAAAATTTTATAAACTTTTAAGAAATGAATTTTTATTTTTGAAAATACTCGGACATTAAGAATGTATTTGGTAGTGTGGTTGTGGTTGCTTTTCAAATAACTTTTCATGCTGAAATGCATGTCAATGATGTTTTTTCATTTTTCAAAAATTATTTTTGATATCAACATATCCAAACGATCTAAAACATGTGAAATATAATAAATTTTAATAAAAAAACATTTTGAATTTTCTAAAAACATGATTTGCACCGCGTTTCCAAATATATTGTAAAACTTTTAAAAAAATTCAAGAGATATTTGAAATTTTTCTAAAAGCACAGTGCTGGTTTTCATTGGCCCCTTGCTCTTGTAACAAAAGTAGGAGGAGGACAAATCTCATCGAGGATGTAATGAGAATTCGTAACAGATCACGAACAAAGTAATTATCCTCTGAGCTAAAAGAATGGGGAAAAGTAACAGTTAATTTCACTGTGCACCCAAGCTCTGTTGCACATTGCCGTTCATGTGAACTATGCACCTTTTTGTTTTAATTTCGGTCATTGATTTTTTAAAAAACTATTTAGAATTTAATTAAAAAAAAATTTGATCCCTAAAATTTTAATCTCTTAAATGTAAAAAAAAAAAAAAGTCAAAGTATAAAAATTACTTAAATAGTCAGGTATTGAAAAGTCAATCTTGGTGTAAATGATTTTATTTTTTTTTGGAGAAGTTTAATGGCGTTAGGGTTTTTTATCGAAGTTTTTTTTTATTTATTGATTTTTTTGAATAATTATATAATATGTTGTGATTAAAAATGAATTTATTAATGTTTTTATGGTTACGTGGTTTTAGATGAAAATAAGTGGTTGAAAACCAGAAACTCAGACAAAAATTTGAAAAAATTCCCGGTAAGAAATCGTGGCATGTTTAGAAAAAATTGGACTCCTTCCAAAAAAAAAAAAACCCTACCATACGGACTTGGGCTTTTTGATGGGTGGCCAGACACGTGAACCTGAACTGTTAGTGGTGGCTTGGCCTCTTTTTTTTTTTTTCATTTAATTTTTTGATTTAAATATTGATTAATACATTCTCTTTATTTTTTAAACTGTTTAGTTTAACTTTTTTTAAAAAAAATAATTATTTTTTAAAATTATTTCATTTTAATTTTATAATGCTTCAAAGAAATTATTAAAATCTGTAAATAATGTTTTTCCTCTTATATTGTATATAAATAAATTGTGTTTGCATAATACATTTATAAAAATGAAAATTATGTTGTTAACTATAACTAATCTCCAAGATAAAATAAATAAATAAATATATAAAATAAAAAGGACAGTCTCTATAAAATATCTATATTTCTTTATTTTTGTTTGCCAAGTATAAACAATATTTTTCTAATCAATTAAAAAATAATTCATAATACCTAGAAATGTATTATACTATACTTTAAAACGCGTAGGAAAATCACTGTGTTGGTACTGTATACATAAAGTGTTTGTATTGTGAACCATACTATAGATATTCAGATGACCATGGGGTGTTGTCTTTTGGTACTGTATACATAGTGTGTTTGCACTGTAAGCTACATTATAGATGTTTGAAGGACTATGAGGGCATTGTCTTTTTTATTTTTTATTTGAAAAGTTGTTGGGTTTGGTATGGCCTCCAGATCTAATTCTCTTGGATCTGGCTAGGTCGTCAGACCTAAGAGCCTATAAAAAATTAAAAAAATTAACTAGGATTTTTATTTTAGTTACTTCAAGGATAGTTTAAATATTTTTTTTAAACAAAAACAAGTTATAAAAAAATCAATTAGAATTTCTGTTTATGATACTTCAATGATAGTTTAATTTTTTTATATAAAAAATAAAAAAGAAATTATAAAAAAATAATTAACATCTCTTTTTAAGATACTTAAATGATAGTTAAATTTTTTTTATATATAAAAAGTAGGAAACAGTTATAAAAAAATTATCTAGGATACTTCAAGATAATTTTAATGTTTTTTCTATAGAAAAAATAAAAAACATTATAAAAAACTTAATTAGCATCTATGTTTATGATACTTAAGGGTATAGTTTAAATGTTTTTTTATAAAAAAACTAAAATAATAATTAGAATTTCTATTTATGATACTTCAAATATTTTTTTAAAAAAAATAAAAAAATATTCAAATCCAATGCTCTTAGGTCTGGCATGGCCGCTAGACTTAAGAGCCTATAAAAAATAAAATAAAATATTTAAAAAATTAAAAGGATTTTTATTTAGACTATTTTAAGGATGGTTTAAATGTTTTTTTTATAAAAAAATAAAAATAATTTATAAAAAAATTAATTAGGATTTATGTTTAGGATACTTCAAGAATAATTTAAATTTTTTTTATAAAAAATAGAAAAAAATTATTTAAAAAAATTAGGATACTTCAAGGATAATTTATATTTTTTAGAAAAAAATAAAAAACATTTATAAAAAAATTTAATTAGCATTTATGTTTAACATATTTCAAAGGTAGTTTAAATATATTTTTTATAAAAATAGAAAAAATTTATTAAAAAATTATCTATAGTTATTCAATGATAGTTTTAATTTTTTTTTATAGAAAAAATGATATATATATATATATATATATATATAATTTTTTTTTATGATTTAAGGGTAGCTTAAATATTGTTTTTATAAGAATTAAAACATATTTATAAAAAAATTAATTAAGATTTCTGTTTAGAAAACTTCAAGGATAATTTAAATGTTTTTTTTAGAAAAATTAAAAAATATTAATTAGAATTTCTGTTTAGGCAAGAATAGTTTAAATTTTTTTTATATAAAAAATACAAAAAAATTAATTATCATTTTGGTTTAGGATATTTTAAGGGTAGTTTAATTTTTTTCTTAACAAATAAAAAAATTATAAAAATAATTAATTAGATATGACCACATACCTAAAACATTTAAATTATTTAAAATATTTTTTTAACATTTAAAATAAAAATTATATTGAACCATTGCGAAGTATAAGCAAAGCAAGGTAAAAAACAAATCTTGTAGCGTAGTTAGTGAAGTGCCAAGGTAAAAAACAAAGCATGTCTAATGTCACGTAAAAACGTATACCATATGGTTGAGATTAAAAACAAAGCATGCCTTTGTATTTTCTATTTAACTAATTATTGTATTTGTTTTTGAGGTAGCTTTTGTGATTATGATTTGAAAAAACAAGTTTAAAAAATATGTTTAGTAATTGTGTGATTGCGGTTGTTTTTTAAAGTGTTTTTTCTTGAAAATACATTAAAATAATGTATTATTATTTTTAAAAAATTATTTTTGATATCAGCGCATCAAAATGATCTAAAAACACTAAACAAATTATAATTTTAAGTAAAGAAAAAAATAAAAAAATTTAAAATCTTTTCTAAAGCGCTTTTAAAACATAAAAACAAACAGTGTTTTACGAAACTCAGTTAAAAAAGCATGTAAAAATTGTTTCACGAAAACTGCGTTTTAAATTCAATTTTTTAGTGGATCCCGTAGTATAAAACATAATTTTTACAGTTACCAAATACCTAACTACGTTTTTTACACCGCAAACATAAAAACAGGTGTAAAACAAGCACAGCCTAACATTTGAATCTTCCAATAACAAGTCAACACACAATCAATGAAGTAGGTAAAAAGAAGTCAAAAGCCAAAAAAAAAAAAAATAGCCTTCATCTCAATTAGTAGCTCCAACGTGAACGGTAAGAGAATAGTTAAAATATCTCCTTTCTTCCATGAAAACAATTCCTCCATGTTCCTCGAGAAAGCCAAGACCAACAAAGCAAGGCCATTAAAAACAAAAATGAATTAAATACATCCATGTAAAAAATAAAAAAATCAAACTCTTCAAAGAAAAGTAAAGCACTTTCTTCTCCCTCTCGAATTCAAATGACTCTTTAGATGATTTTTTTTTTAATTGGAAAAAAAGAGACATGTTTATATTATTCAAAATGCTATATTAACATTTTGACATTTCAAAATAGAATCTTGCCTTGGAGATGCTCGTAGGCACGACTCAAATATCTCTTTATGTTACACATGGTATTCAATTTTTCTCTTGAAACTACTACATGAACATGAGAGTGAGTCAACACAAAACTTAAGACAGAGGAGGTGTCTGTCTAACTTTCTTGCTCTAGATTTTTCTTGATGGACATACGAAATGTTATAGATTGTTAAAGTTGAAATTGTTGTTTCTGAGCTAAATTTAAACAAAGGATTGGGTCTGTTTGGAGTGTGGTTGCGGTTGCTTTTCAAAATGTTTTTCATGTTAAAATGGCAAAATATATTAAGATGATATATATTTTTTATTTTTTAAAAATTATTTTTAAAATCACCATATCAAAAAAATCCAAAATATATATAAAAATTAATTTTTAACAAAAAAAATTGAATTTTTTAAAAATACAGGTTGACTCACATTTTCAAACGAGCGCTATATATATATATATAGAAAAGTTTTGAAATAAGTGAAACTTGAACTTCTATACAAAAAAAACTTAGCATGCATTCTAGTCATGTAAATAGATATTATATTTAAATTAGAAACATAACATACATACTATCATGCATATATATGAACTAAAACCACAAAAGTTGTGGCGGTTGTTGATGACACTTGAAAGCACAAAAAATAATAAGTTCATGTAAATGATAGATTATTTGTAGTTAAAATTTTATTTTTTCTCTTTTTATGCAAATAAATGATGTCAACAAGACTCTCATTATTTCAAAAATTATATATTTAAAATATTCACTTATTTTAAAAAGTCAACAAATAAACTGAATATATATTTAAAAGTTCTCTACAGGAACAAGATCCCAAGCTCTACAAAGTTGTTCAAGAACCTCGTAAAGTTCAAGGTGGTTAAATAGAACAATATTTTTTGTTGTCAATTTTTAAAGTTTAAATCAATGAATTTTTCAGGTTTTTTTACCATGCATCAAAGTAGATAATGGTAAAATCCTCCCTATCAAAGTAGTAGTTGTCACAGCAATATTGGTTGGAACAACCGTTTCCTGAGTCGAAGACATTTTGATCTTTTTATAAAAAATAACCAAAAATTTATAAATAAAAATTTAGCTTCTAAAAAAAAACAAGAAATGATCTCATATTATCATATACATATAAACTAAAACAAAAAAAATTTGTGGTACTTGATTGTTAATGAAACTCGGAAGCATAAAAAATAACAAGTTGTTGTTGTTGTCAATGATAGATCCTCTATCCCTAAAACTTTATTGTTAGTTGTTTTTAGTGTAAAATAATGATATCAATAAGCCTCTCAGGATTCTAATAACTATACTTTTAAAATATATATTTATTTTAAAAATCAACGAAATAAATGAATGTATACTAAAAAAACTCTCTACAAGGGTAGGAACCTAAGCTTTAGAAGGGAAGAAAATAAAAGCAAAACATAAAAGAGGAAGGCCAGAGAGGTGCATCAATAGTGTACATAACATCTCCCACTCCATCCATATTTATACTAATTTTTGAAACAAAAAATGATGAAGAATTGATTATAATAACTACTAGAATTAACTATAGACATGCCCTTGCCCTTGAGTTTATATTGAGCCTAAAATTTAAATTCACGCTATTTTGTTTAAGTTTATTTATAATCATTCAATTTTTTACTATTTTATATGAGATAAAATTTTAAATTTCATAAAACATATTAATTTAAAGTTATTTGATATCAATTTTTTATTAACCAACAATTTATTTTAACTATATTAATACTTTTTTTTGGTTAAAAAACTTTAATTAAAATTTTCATGAAACATGGTCTATAAAACAAATTCGAACAATATCGAATTTGGATGTCCAAAAAAGAAAGAAAGAATTGAAGTCAGCACAAAAGTGAATGACATGAAGTGGATAGGGAGCAGACGGAAGTTGCCATAAAAGACATGGGGCGAGACACGGTGGCAGCTGACAAAAACTAGAAAAGGAGGAAAATATGAATGAGAGAGGACGGAGATTGCCATGGCAGAGAAGGAAAAAAGCAAGGGAAAGGTGCACGTGGGCAATCAAATCACGCATCGAAGAAATCGGCCAGCAAAGTAGCAAAAATCGCCAACACAGAAAACAAATGAGAAAAACACTGACCCCATATGGCTTTAGCCTCAATATTCAAGAGCATGATGAAATAGAAATAGCACTATACCACCACTCTCTTCTCTGTTGTTCATAGAAACACACTCACACACATTCACAAAGAAAGAGAGAAGAAAGAGAAGAGAGCAGTTTTAGCTGGTTTATTGTAGAAACAGTAGTGCAACCAACCAGCATCCCCATCTGATATTCCTCCCTCCCCCATAGCACTTCAATTTCAAAAACGTTACATAACATTTTGAACAGACCAAAGCTTGTTACGTACCGAGGGCGTGGCGGTGGTGGAAGAAACGGATCAAAATTTTTAAGAAGAGCATCGCAATATTCATTGCATAGGTGGACACGGGACACCTGACTGCAAACTTTGTTTTTGTCTTCTACTACTACACTGCGTTGTCAGTCAGTCAGTCAAAAGCAGGGGCGAGGACAGGGCTTTTTTTCTCTTTCTCATTTTTACTTGCATCAATCTTGTTTTTGGAGAAAAAGGAGAAAGAGAGAGATGGGTAAGAAGAGGAGTGTCGCTGGCGAAGCAAAGACGTCAAGAAGTCATGAGGTTGGAGTACTCAAGACCACTAAATGTTTCAACAATGGCTTGCCTCCTCGCAACCCCCAAGGTCTTTTTTTTTTAAATTATTTCCTTTTCTATGCTTCTTTTTAATTACAGGATGACATATTTAGATGGTCTTTTTTCTGTAGACAGAGAGAGCTTGATTTATCTTTTATGTTCATGAACGTTTTATGTTTTTCTGTCTTTTTTTCTATATATTTTGGGATACGCGAATTCAATTTCGTTGTTGATTTATTTTAATCTTTGTACATTCATGATGTCTCAGAAAATAAAGATGATCTATACACAGAACTGTGGCATGCATGTGCTGGTCCTCTTGTTTATGTACCGCGAGCTGGTGACAAGGTTTTCTACTTCCCTCAGGGTCACATGGAACAGGTTCTACTTTCCACCGTTTAATAACATTGCTTTAATTTCTTTCTTGAATTTAACCATCACCTAATCTTTTGCACATTACAATGGTTGAAGAAACAAGATTCTATTCCATTTTGTTTCATACGAGAATTATTGCCTAGAATTGTTTCGTCATCGAGTGTGAATTTATAAGAAACAAGACAGGATTGTTTTTACTGGATTCCCAAAATGTTTATATGATGCATTACAAGAAGGTGCTGAATTCGTCTGTGAATACCCAGAAACAAAGTTTAGAAAACTAATTGTTAAATTTGTTTGCTCATAGCATTTGAGTTTATATTTTTGTGTTCCGAAATCTGCTACAGGTTGCAGCGCGCATGAATGAAGAAGGTAAGATGGAAATGCCCATCTACGATTTACCTTACAAGATCCTCTGCAAGGTTGTCCATGTTGAGCTTAAGGTATTCCATTTTCATGGCATTGCTTGTTTGTTTTATCCATTTGGAACGATTTATATGGTTATATGGTCAAGACTCATAGATAGGCTAAAAATTTGTTGTATTGTGTGAAGTTAAAAAGTTTTCTCGTGTTCTTAGTGTTTTGTCGTGATCTTGCAGGCTGAAGCTGGAACTGATGAGGTGTTTGCCCGCATAACTTTGCTTCCAGTAGCAGAGGTTAGCTAGCTGCTGATATTGTTATTTAATCTGCAATATTTTATGTTTATAAATTAATGAACTCATTTCATGTTTTCGATGAGGGTATATCTATATATATCTAGATCTTTCTTATCAATTAATATACAGGACTCTAGTCGTCAGAAGATAAAATTGTCCCTTAAAATTCCACGGAGATGACCCGAATCTTTCTCTTAAATTTTATTTATTAATGTTTTTGTTATTTACCTCATCTATCAACCCATGTTTATGCGTTGTTTCCCTTCAGGAAGATGAGCTAAGCTCAAACAAAGATGGAAAGTCCCTTCCCTTGCATAGAAAAACTTGTGTACGATCCTTCACCAAGAAACTTACTCCATCTGACACAAAGACACATGGTGGATTCTCTGTTCCAAAGCGACATGCTGACCAGTGCCTTCCTCCTCTGGTTAGTATCCTTGTGATTTACTTAGCAACTGTACTTTGTACTGTGAGAGTTGCCACCTTGTTGGATTGGTTTCTCCAATTGTGGTAATCAATAACAACATTGTGAGCCCGTTGAGCTGTCATTCTGAATCATTTTTCACCCCAATGATTTTAATTAGATAATTTCTTTGAATTAGGCAGATGACGAATCAATTCCCTTATTGAATAACTGTACCTTGTCAACCTATGTTGAACTATTTGGACAAGGTGATTTTGTATTCATACGTTATAGTTGGTGGTGCAGGACAAGTCTCAGCAACCCCCAGTGCAGGAACTTCTTGCCAAAGACTTGCACGGGTTTGAATGGTGCTTTAAACATATCTATAGGGGTAACTCCCACTTAACTAGAGATCTCGAAATATCTAGGCCCGAAATAATTCAGCTCTACTTCCATTCTTTAATATAGTGCTAAAGGATATGCATGTTCATAATTCATGTGCGTTTATTGTGTGTGAAAAATGAAGCATAGCCTTTTTTATCGTATGTCCATATTATCATGTTCATAAATGATAAAGATGAAGCGTTTTTATCTCCACTTGGAAAATGTAGTTCTGAATCTAATAATGCTGAAGGAAAAGAAAAGAAAAATGTATTTCATTGTCAAAATTAAATGACAACATGCTCACTCCAATTCCTTAGTAGTCCGCAATGAATTACAAGTTCCATCAAATGTATCTCTGATGTTTTGTGGAAAATAATTATTTTTAATCTTCTTTATTTTTGACTGAATCATTGTAGGTCAACCAAAGAGGCATTTAATTACGAGTGGTTGGAGGACATTTGTGTCTTCGAAAAGGCTCGTTGCTGGGGATTCATTTATCTTCCTTCGGTCATCTCTCTCTCTCCCCCACTCCCTCCCTCTCTCTCTGGTGTTGTGTGTATTAAAGGATTTGACATTTACTGCATGAAGTATGTTAAATTATCATTGTATAACTTGTGTTTTCATGTATCTGCTAAGCATTGTCTTTAGTGACTAACCATGATATTTTTTTTCTGGCTCTAGCCTATAAGTCCGTCCTGTTATGTATCAAATATTAATTTTAGAATAATTGTAATCTGTTACATGTTCAAGTTTTATTGATATCTCTTGATTTGTCAGATGAATAACAATATTTGTTTTCAGAGGTGAATCTGGAGAACTTCGAGTTGGGGTCCGCCGAGCAATGAAACTAGAGAACAATTTATCAGCAAATATCTTATCTTCCCATAGTATGCAACTTGGCATACTTTCCAGCGCTTCCCATGCCATTACTACTGGAAGCATGTTTACAATCTACTTCCATCCTTGGTGAGTAATAGTCATGTGGTGACTTCTGAAGTTCTTTGGAAAAAGGTCATTGACTCTAGCAATTGTAATGGGCTCTCTATGTTTTCAAGTTTTGAGCAAGGAACTTTTTATGCCTTTTTCAGGACAAGTCCTGCTGAATTTATCATTCCATATGATCAATACATGAACTCAGCTGAAATTGATTACTCTGCTGGGAAAAGATTCAGAATGCTGTTTGAAGGAGAAGAATGCGCAGAACAGAGGTGCCAAACCTTTGGAACATATTACACTCTTAACACATTTGAAAAATTTTGAATTCCTGTGTTAGCCAACTGTTGAAGGCATTTATGTCTGTAATCTGTGGTCACTATTTGGAAGAACAGCTTAACTTTCCACTATTGCTGTGGTTTAACATGCTATAACACCAAATAAATGACAATAATACACAGTTATGGCATATAATGTAGCCACGTTCTTCCCTTTATCATCTGTTAACCACATGCAGTCACTGTACATTTAGGATTGAAAGATTTGAGGGCACTGTTGTTGGTACTGAAGATGTCGATCACATTCGGTGGCCCAACTCAGAATGGAGAATTCTCAAGGTACAAGCTTTTTTCTATGATTTAAACCCTCCTTTTAGCCTCTTGAATGGATTCCATTTGTTATACTATTTTAATAACATCGAACCCTTACAGGTAAAATGGGATGCTGCTTCAGAGCCATTCGTGCATCAAGAACGCGTCTCTCCCTGGAACATCGAGCCCATAGAACCTATAAGAAAGAAGCATGCTTCTCTTTTACACCTACATAAGATGGAATGCATAGCAGACAAATCACTTCCCAGGTTTCTTATCTCAGTCAAGGAAGGTCAGTATTTATTTATCCTTGGAATTTTCTACTTTCTTTAACTCTTCATGACTACTCCTAAATTTAGAAAATTGGAAGTAAATTTTGCGTTTGCTTCATTTTATGCTCTGACTGATCTAAATTTCTTTTTACTATCAGGATTATTGCATGCAAATGAAAGCCTCTTGGAGGTCTTGCAAGGTCAAGAAGATAGGGACACAAGTGCTAATCAATTCGGTGCCTTTAAACCGCCTCCAGTACCACATTTGACTTCTCCTCCAAATCCTGATTGGAACCGCTCACCAATTGGACGAGACAATCAATTACAATTTTGGATGCGTGGCCCAATTTATCCGTGTCCCAGCAATACAGTATCATTTCCTGGTGGAAACATAGCAAGGTTGGGTATTCCTAATAGCCGGCACTCCACATTTAACTCTTATGGAGTCCATGATAATGCTGTTGGAAGCAGAAGCTTGTCAGTTCCAAATGTATCTCACAATTCTGGGTCTCAGAAATGGAGAGGTTCTGAACTGAAGCATGCAAATGAAGTTCCACTTGCTGCACCGCACAGGTATATGCTTTTTGGTGTCAATTTAGTAAGTAATTCACCGGAGCTCCCTTCATCACAAGTTGCCACTTCTGTTGTGAATGAAAGTCACAATTATGTTCCCGTAACATCTCAGTCAAGTGTTTCAGAGCCATCAAAGAGTACATCAGGTGTTAATTCAGAAAAACAATGCAAGAACTGTTGCTCTGCTGCTATTCGGAGTTGCACAAAGGTAAATTGTTGTTTGTTTTTTATTTTTTTTGTGTGCTTTCGGAAGTAGACTTTTAAGTTGCACTTTTAGAGGAGCTTCACATATTAAAGCATCTGCTAGCAAAACATTTTTTTTGTAGGGGAAGGCCTATCAAGTCGCCTTTACATCATCCTTTCTTGAAATTGCTTTGGCACACCCTATATGTGCCCTGATGATTGTTTTCTTATTTAAAATTTGAGATAGTAGTCTCTCTTTTAGGTTCTTAAATATGGAACTGTACCTGGAAGATCTGTTGATCTCACACAATTCGATGGGTACAATGAACTCATTTGTGAGCTTGACCTGATGTTTGATTTCCAAGGAAGTTTGATTGATGAGACCAGTGGGTGGTATGTAGTGTACTCCGACAATGAAGGGGACATGATGCAGATCAAAGATTGCCCGTGGCAGTAAGTATCAAATGCTCTAAACAGCTTGTGTAGTCTTCAAAAAAAAAAAAAAAGAAAAAAAAAAGAAAAAGAAAAAGAAAAAAGAAGAACAACAAGAAGAAATGAACTAGCATTTCATTTGCATTGCTTTATGTTGAATTTGTAATGGTTAGCTGTGAATTAATTTGGTATTACTGCTATTTAAAATGCAGGGAATTCCAATTGACAGTCCGAAGGATTTTCATCAGTCCTAAGGAAGACGTTGGCAAACTGAATCCACTATCACCAAATCCATCGCCTTCAGGTTAACTGTTTACCAGGTCACTTTGTGCCTTGTGTTCATGGGCTTCCATTCATAGATTTGTGTGTGTGAAGAGATGAGAATGAACTATATCTTAAGAATTACACGTGTGTGGCATCATGTTGATGCAAATAAATCTGAATGCAGTACTTATGCTCTAAACTAGTTTTTTCTTACCTTTTCTCTTTTAATGAATACTTGGAAAAGGATCCGTATGACCAAACCCGACTAGTTTGGGATAAGGCTTTGTTTCTGCTGCTGCTGTAATGCTTGGAAATGATGTTGATACAGCTCTCTATGCTTACTGTGAGAATGTTATGCACCGATTAACTGCATGTGAGTGCACAGGGTTTATATCCAGTGTATGATGATAGTGCCTTGTTTGAGGGAATTCTAACACTACATATGGTAAGGATCCCTTTTGAACATGTTGAGTTGTTTCATTTTCATTCCTCCTCGTCGGAAGGCACATCAGTTTAACAGATGCCATGAAGAACAAAAGGTCTTGGACACGTAATGGATCTTCAAGTACTATTTCTACGTCTCCTCGACCAAATCCGTGCACATTAGAATTACTTGTTAATGGTTGATCGAGCCCTTTCCTACTAGCTTCCTGAGATTTTGCCAGCGTTACTTGACAAAAATCTTACCCCTAACTTGCCAGGAGCTTCACACAATATCCACATGCCTGCCTATTTCAGTTTAGGAAAATGCACGCATAGATAATTGATATACTCTAAAAAAAATCATCATCATTCATTTTTTTTTCTTTCTCCAAGAAGTTTGTAATTAAGATACCTCTCTGATATTTATCCACCAGTTGGAAGAAATAGTGTGCTGGTTTTTCTAATGGCAATTGATAGTTGATACGGCCAGTGAAATATCAAGAAAGTAAGAGGGATAAAAAGTTGAAAAGAAAATAATCTTGACGATTGCCCCCACACACCCCC
>Ga0307517_10003892_pt1 | contig 23144 bp, 12 predicted proteins | sample 23_EM_MG_FD_194515 | JGI IMG/M metagenome (GOLD analysis project Ga0307517, IMG submission 194515) | Populus trichocarpa ectomycorrhiza microbial communities from riparian zone in the Pacific Northwest, United States - 23_EM | ecosystem: Host-associated > Plants > Roots > Unclassified | place...
GAAGCACTATGGGCGGCACAAGTGGGCGTCTAAAATGGGGGACTCACTTCCAACTTTAGCCTAATTCGCATGCTTCTCGTTCCCCACGGACCCACCATTTTGTGTGACCAAAGTCTCGCCATCCATTTGTTTTTTACTCCATGCTTTTTTGTTTTTGACTTTACAAGGAGACATATTTTTCCTTAGATTATCTAAATTCTAATGTAACTATATATTAAAAAATCATTTCTTTAGTTGACGTGTGGTGAGGAGTAAAAAAACATTGAATGTGTTGTTAATTAGTACTCTGTGGAAGGGGAAAAACATGAAAAAATTGAACAATCTAGATTGGAAAGGTATTCAAGAAAGGCTATCTAAAATAAACCCTTCATGATGAATGGAATGATATCTGCATGATGGTTAAAGCCCAAGATTAAACAACTGAAAAGCAGAAAGAAAGGTAAAGAAAAACTGCAAGAAACCAATAAAAAAAAATATAATTTATTTTTTAGGTGAGGTTTTAAGATATAATTATATTATTCTTTAACCCACATCCTCAAGTGAAAGCCATTTGAGCTTGAAACTTGCAGAGACTCACACTACCTTGTGCTTAATTTTTATCAAATAAATGAGGATGGTGAGATTCGAACTCGTGATAGCTTGGTCATCAAGGCTCTGATACCATGTCAAAGAACCATCTCAACTCAATAGCTTAAGTTATTAGGTGAGGTCCCAAGATATGATTTATATTATTCTCTAACAGACATATAACATAATTTTGAATGGTAAAGACATTTTTTTTGGGTAGAAACTTTCTTTCTTAAAATCTTAATGTCTCCTGTTAAGAAAGACAATCATTTGTAACGAAGAAGAAACATTTCATGTCTACAAGAAACAAAAAACCATACATAAAACAACACAACCATCCATTCCTATGAAAAATAGAAATGGGCATTGGATATGAGAATACATGAAGCTAAAATTAGCATCATAGCTAGAAAATCAGTTAAACTTAAAAATAAAACATAGCAAATTTTGGCAATAATATCAAGGTCAACAGGAGAAACAAATCGGATAGCATTGTAATATAAGGTGCAACTAAAGTGAAAGCAAGCATACCATATATCTTAACACTACCAAATTTAATAGTTTTACTGTCGGAATTTTCTGTTGGTATTCACACTAACAGTATGCCTGTGATTATTTTATTGATGGGATCACGGACAAAAAATTCCATCGGTAATATGCTCATCAGTAATTTCTGGTATGTGAGTGAGTCCATTGTTAATAAATTTACCGATGATTTTAAAGACAGAACATGCGCGCCAAAAAAAATTACCCGCTTCATTCCACCGGTAATTCCCTCGGTAAAATTTAGCATATCATCGACAATTGAACCATATGTAATTCCATCGATAAAATTACATATCACTGATAGAATGCCATCGGTAATTCTGTCGATGAGTTAACAATTACAGTGGTATTGCAGTAATTCTTTTCCAACTCTCTAGAAGATACTGACAAACTTATTCCATCGGTGAGTTAACAGTAGCAATGACATTTGCTGCAATTCTTTTTCAACTTTCTGGAATATACCTGAACATATTCCATCACTGGGTTAACAATAGCAATGACATTTGATATAAGTCTTTTCATACTCTTTGGAATATATCGATGGAATAAGTTCATCGGTGAGTTAACAATATATTTGCTGTAATTTCTTTTCCAACTCTTTGGAATATACCGAGAGACTTATTCCATTAGTAATACCATCTTTAATTATTTAAAAATATGTTTTTTTTAAAAAATATATTGAACAAAAGTATAAAAACAATTAAAATAAATTAAAAATTAAAAATATAAAAATAAATTATCTTAAAAAATCAAATATTTATTATAAATTTAAATATTTGTATGTTTAAATACAATAAAACTAAAATAGAGGCGGCGTTGGAGGAGGAAGAGGAGGAGGTTGATTGTCGCTGAGACCGTGTGGCCAATTAGATGGTGTACATATACCACCAATTTGTGATCTCATCTCCATTATCACTCAACATAGTTCTTCATAATTCGCAATGAGTTGTTCATATTTTTCATTGAGATGGGTCATTCGATCTTGTACTTGTTAGTCCAACATCGCCTCAAACTCTGGAGTTTGAGTGCTCGGGACCAATTACGAGCATCTAACAGTCGAAACACCACGGGCCGTCCGCAAGTTCTCAACCGTAGTGTTAGAGAGTTTGTACACCCGATTTCTATCGGGTCCATCAGATGATCCTACCTCCAACCACAAATCTGAATCGATATCTAGATAGGTTGAAGGATCGTCCCTATATCTCTCCTTCAACCAGTTAAGATATGTCTCCTGCAAAGAAAAAATAAATTCATCAAATTCAAGAAAATAATAACTTACGAAAAGAAATGGTTAAAAACCAACATACCACAAAGTGTTGAGTTAGGTTATCCGTGAACTGCTAAACCCGTTTTTGGCGGTCATCACTTCGCACGTGTTTCCATAAAAAGCTTCATTGAGCTTGACTCACATCCAAAAACCGTAGCCTGCAAGATAAAAATTATTGTCGGTTAAATATATTTATAAAAAACAACAAATAAAAAAAGGATGTAATTTTAAAAAAAATATTACCATTCGTTTCGCATGGGAAACGAATGGAACAAAGCTGTCAGTATACGTGGTAACGGAATCGTGAACAAGCTGACTTCAGCTTCCTACACCAGACTGTGACCATCATGTGAAACACACAAACTTCATATGTTGAATATATTTTGCCCGTACAATCTCTAAGATGCATAGCAGTCTGAAATCCTTCCAAACCACCACGTCATCGACAACTCATCCAACTACAACAATTCAATATTTTCCCAATTTAACATCATAGAATCCTAATTCAAATTTGGATTTTAAGCATGAAATCCATTTATTTCTTCACTTAAACTTGTATAATAATTTTAAACTCCTTACCCGACAAATATATAAACTTTGAATGCTAACTAGTCAAAGTTTTACATTCCTCCCTTCTTTCCCTCTTTTTTGCCATGTGTTTCTTATCTTCCTCTCTTTTCCCTCACATGATTTCTCTCTTAATTCTTGTTTCAATTGTGTTTAGATTCTTATTCCCTCATTATCTTACCTAAAACTTTAGTTTCTCTCAAGGTTTTTGGTGTGGAACTCTCCAAAATTTTCTTTTCTCCTCCTTTCTCTCTCCTTACAACTCTAGTTGGCTGTATATAGAGGAAGATGAACTAAAATTTCTAGTTTTTTCCCTTTATTTATGAAAATTCCATTAATGAGTTTCTATTTTACTCTTCTGCCTAACTGCTGAAAATATTTTATGATATTTTTGAACTCCAATTCTCCTCATATTTTACCTAAAGATAGAACAACGTGTTAGGAGACTCCTCAAAAAATGTTAGTCAGATCCAATAATCGGATTGAAACTTATGCTTGTTAGCGTAAAATTGATCAGTATGTGATCTTACACAAAAAAATTTAAATTTTGTTGTGCCATCCTTGCATGGACTGTATTAATTTCTCAACTAGGGACCATTTTACATTTCCATCCTTTATTTCATTTACAAGTTTATTATCATCTCACGGTAACGTTATTAGTTTCATCCGGGGTATACACTAATGTTTTTTTATGTCTTTTTTTCCTTTTTTTCTCTCATACATTTAAGCTCATTTAATAATTTCTCTTTTATTTACCATTTATTACAAATTTTGAACTTCCAGGGTTTACACATATATTATTGATATTTACATTGTTGATCAAATTTGGAATGGATTTCAATTTGAGCTTGGTAATATTCATATGCATCATTCAATGAATGAATTTTTTTTATAAAAAATATATATATTCAATTTGAAACAGTAATATCCAAAAAGAACATATATATTCAAACCACAATCCATCAAGTTGGAATTGCCACTTCCTTCTTCAAGATTTATTTCATTGTTATTGGTATTCCTTAATCCAGCACATCTGTTATCTTTATCAAATAACATTCCTTAAGAGGAAGCCCAAGCATATTCTCTTGTGGCCACTATGTTACTAAATATGATGTCATACTTGGTACATAATCGAGAGCTCAATTTTGGAATGCCTAAACTTCTTTACTCCTTTTATTTCCTACATAATGAAAGCTGGATGTAGTTAATAAAGCTAAAAGATTAATTAAATAATGCAACAACACAAACTAAAATGAAAAGATTAAGATAAAGACAATTGACCTGAATTTTTTTTTCCACCATTCACTAGTTGCAGAAATAGTCCCAAATTCACTACTCCAACCAACTCCAATTTCAAATATTAACTTTTTTCACACCCTCCAATCCTTTTTAAATCTCATCCCATTTGTTATTAAGTTGTGCTTTTGTTAAAGAAAAGTTTTGTTTCTCTTAATAGCTTTAATGCAAATGCCACAAAACATGTGCAACATTGCTTTGGTCTAACAAGCTTTATAATGAGTATCAGACCCATCCATTGTTATGTTTGATAGGGTAATGAAAAGAAAATAATTAATTACCTAAAAGGAACAACCTTTAATGTTTAAAAGGGATGGATGAGGAAAATAAAAGTAAAAAGCCTACAACCTCAACAACATTTATAGATCATTTGAAACCTAACAAGATATATTAATATGTAATTCATTTTATTGAAAAAAACTTATGCAGTCATGAAAAAAAATAGATATATGTATATGGATAATGACAGAACACGGGTGAAGACTACCTATTCCTTCCTCTCTGTTTTTTTTTTCCAATAAGTAACAGAAGGATTCATGAGGTGCGTGTATAGAAGCAAGTTTAATTAACGCAAAATAAAATGCTTGGTCAAAGCTAAAGATAATAGTAAAGAAAAACAACAAGTCCTAGATCTGTTTCACCACAATACTAAACCACATCCCACACGTACTGTCTGTGGATTGGGGGAGATCTGATTGGACCAAAGTTCTACCAATTTCACATTTTCAATACAATTTTATGTTACTGTAATCTAGCTTCACTTGTAGGACTATCTAACCTTTCTACAGATGAACTAAATGGATTGGTAGCTAGATAATAGAAGTCAAGATAACATATTCATGACAAAAATAATACACAAAATTTTAATCCAAGATGTTGCAGTAACAGAACCTAAAGATTAAAACTACCTTTCAAATCTACCTGCCAACCTAAAATGTCTTCAATTGGTTTCTAGGTAGTTGTTTTATGTATATGTGAAATGCTATTAGATGTATTGACTGTGTATAAAAATGTTTGATTGCTTTATGAATTGGTGTTCTCTTAAATTATACATTACATTTTAATGAAAAATTTATAAGTGCAAATAATAGGAGACATTGCATTTTATAGTATCATTGTATAAAACAAATTAATCAATCTCAAAGTAGTTTCAAATGTGAAATCATAGTAGCATCTCTTTGAAGACTATAAATAAATTAAAATGATTACAACCACTAGTGTTTATGAATTGAAGCTTAGATTAAATGTTCGTAGGAGCAAAGACATGAAAAAAATAAAAGTCATTTTGTTTAGAATGTAGTGCCTGTCATTTGTTCAACCTCATTTAGGTTTAATGACTAAGAACATTAATCTAAGACAACAATAATTAAAGTGACATCAATCATACGATAAAGATCTGAAATCAAACAACAATAATCTTAGACAAGAAAAAAAAACCCACTAATTTCTAAAACTATATAAATAGATAAAGGTTTGCAAGCAATAAATAAAAAGGAGAATGAGAAAGCATTCATGCAGATCGGTCTAAATTTAAATCAAACTAACTAGAAAGAAATCACAACCTTGAGGGAAGCACGATTTACAATCCAGAAAAAGCTTGAGTTCGATTTATGTTTTGGGGTTGTTGGTTACAGTCATGAGGAATGTTTGTCTATGTAATTGTTTTCGTTTTTCTTTTGTTGTTATAGTTAAGGAGAATGAAAGAGAAGAAAACTACAGTGGTCATTCAATACTTCTCAACAGTAACAAAGGAATCTACCACTGCACACTCACGTGAAGGGGGCGTTTGACAATACGACCAAAACATTGTTTGCCTAAAATTTAATTTTGTATTTTTTGCTTAAAATTAATTTTTTTGGTGTTTTTGGATCGTGTTGATGCGCCAATGTTAAAAAATATTTTTTTTCTTAAAATAAATTATTTTAATGCATTTCCGAGCAAAAAAACAGTTTGAAATACAATCTCTACCACACTATCAAGCAAACAAAAAAAAAGGTTCAAAATGTTTTTTTAGAGGTCCAACATCAATAAATTGTTGGTTCCACTAATAAAAACACAGCTGGTTCTTATAACCAAACACTTAGATACTATAATTCACCCAAAACATGAACCATGAAAATAAACTGGTTCTTAGAGAATCTGTAGAATGAAACCCATATATATTAGAACGAATCTAATATAAATGGGCCTTGCTATTTTTTTTGTGTTAGAAAGAGCGTCAAGTGGGCGTAAGAGAGTAAATTGTGAAAAGCCAAAACTAAATACGAGCAAGTAAATCTATTAAGACGTACGCCCTGGACCTAGAAGTCACATAGAACATTTATTTAAGATTTGACATTTCTAGTAAAAGGATTACACAAGTGATTTGGTGAAGAACCTTAATATTATTGCATTACAACACTATCTATATATAATACAAGACTGTGACTATGTAAGGAATGCTAATGAAGGAATATACAATCATAAACAAGACTGCAACTATTTAGGAAATATAATCAAATCAGAGGTGCTATACATAGAAGCAAATCACTAATGAGCGGGAGTTATGGTGATTTCCTTATACGACCCCTTAAAATGAACATTCCATCAGCAACGTTGATTTTTTTCACGTAACAAGGTAAAACAAGACCGAGCGAGAGGCTTTGTTAGTAAATCAACGAGCTGGTCATCCGTGTGAACATGAGCAACACGTAGTTTGCCACGATGAACAAATTCACGGACAAAGTGAAGATCAATAGCGATATGTTTCATTCTGGAATGCAGAACAAGATTGAGACTAAGCTGAGTGGCACCAACGTTATCATAAAGTAGGAGCGGTGGTTCACGTAAAGTGAGGCCAAGTTCATCAAGAAGAGACTTTATCGATGCAATAACGGAAGCAGCAGTAGCCAGTGCCCTATACTCTGCTTCTGTAGAGGAACGAGCCACAACCTTTTGTTTTCTAGTATGTCAGCTGATAGTGTTATTACCCAGAAACATTATATAAGCCGTGGTGGACTTGCGATTATCAAGATCACCACCCTAGTCAGCATCAGAGAACCCCCGAAGCACTGGGTTGGATTGGCGACGCATCAAGAGACCAAAATGAATGGTCTGTTTGACATAGTGAAAGAGCCTTTTAACATGTTGCCAATACGTTACCGTTGGTTTGTGCATGAACTGAGCAAGATGATTGACTGCAAAACCTAGGTCTGGATGAGTGAGCGAGAGATATTGGAGAGAGCCAATGGTGCATCTGTATTCATTGGCATCATAACTAGCTAAACCATCGTCAAATATAAGCTTAGTAGACACAGACATAGGTGTGTGAACTGCCTTAGCACCAGCCATATTCAACCTGGTAAGGAGATCATGAATATAACGGTTTTGAGAAAGATACAAACCTTGCTGAACTGGAATAACCTCCACCCCGAGAAAATAATACAGATCACTGAGTTCTTTCAGGGAAAATGTTTCACCTAAAGAGGTGACAACATGCTGCAAAAATGTATTGTTATTGCCTGTGAGAATTAAATCATCAACGTAGACCAATACATAAAGCAGAATGCCATCTCGATCAAAAATAAATAAGGAGCTGTTAGACTTCGAATTAAAGAAACCCAATGCAAGAAGGTTGGAGCGTAATGCAGTGTACCAGGCTCTAGACGTCTGCTTGAGACCATAAATAGACTTCTGAAGAGAACAAACATGATGAGGATGAGACTGATCAATCAAACCGGCAGGTTGATGTATAAACACTTGCTCAGTTAACTGACCGTGAAGAAACTCATTATTAACATCGAGTTGCTTGAGAGGCCAGTTATTTAACAGAGCTAGTGAGAGGATGAGGCGAATGGAGGTTAGTTTGATGACTGGACTGAAGGTCTCAGTATAATCGACACCTGGGCATTGATTAAATCCCTTAGCCACAAGACGTGCCTTAAACCGATCCATTGTACCATCTGGATGATGTTTAATCCTAGACACCCATTTACAGCCAATTAAATTGGAAGCAGAGGGTCGAGAGACCAAACTCCAAGTGCCATGTGAGACTAAAGCAGTAAATTCATCTGCCATGACTTTACGCCACCTAGGGTCTTTGAGAGCCTGAGAGACACAGGTGGATTCCAATGGTGGTGCAAGAGTATGCTTAGTAGTAACCTAGAGCTGCTTAGGACAAAAGATATTATTTTGAGCCTGAGTGACCATGGAATAAGTGCGGGTAGGCAGTGCGGGTGCTATAGGCAGAGGAGATGCAGAGCAGGATGAATTATTAGTAGGAGAAGAGGAAGCCATACCTGGTGTAGGGGAGAAAGTCACGGTTGTTGTAGCATCAGGCACGATAGATGTGGCAGTAGGCTGAGGGCCAGAGGGTGTTGCCTTTGTGAAGGGAAAAATACTTTCATCAAAAGTGACAAGACGAGAGAGATAAATCTTACCTGTGTGAAGATTCAGACATTGAAACGCATGTTGGGTAAGGGAGTACCCGAGAAAGACACAAGGTTGGGATTTAGATTGAAATTTATTTGCACGATACGGAACAAGCCAGGGATAGCATTGACAACCAAATGTGCGCAACTTATGAAAGTCAGGAACCCGTCCAAATAATAATTCAAAAGGACTTTGACGTGAGTGTAATACAGTGGGAAGATGATTAATAAGATAAACTGTTGTGGCCAAGGCATATGACCAATAAGTGGAAGGAGCTGAAGTATGATGTAAAAGGGACATACCCGTGTCGACAATATGTCGATGGCGACGTTCAACGGTGCCATTTTACTGGGGATTATGTGGTGTAGTGGTAAAATGGCTAATACCACGAGCAGCAAGAATAGGTTTAAGTTTGATAAATTCACCATCGTTGTCGAAATAAATTTTTTAATTTTTCTAGAGAATTGATTTTCAACCATAGTGGTAAAGTGAACAAAAATTGAAACACACATTCAACTTGTTATGGATAGGAAAGAACCAACAATACTTAGTAAAATGATCAACAAAAAGTACATAATAGCGGTAGCCATCAATAGAAGGAACCAAAGATGGACCCCAAACATCAGCATATAAATATTCAAGAGGAGCATGACTCGTAAGGGAAGTGATACTAAAAGGCAATTTATGTGACTTATTGCACTGACACGAAACACAGGATAATAAAGACTGAGAAGGGGACACATGTAAGTTATAACTACAAAGAAAAGAGGACAAAAGTTTGGAACTGGGGTGTTCCAGCCTATGATTCCAGCGATCAAAGGAGGCACGAGTGCCAACCAAGGTGATGGCATGAGCTTGAGATGAGGGAGGACATAGTTCCATAGGATAAACAACATCTTCACACCTACCGCGCATGAGCACTGCTCCCATTATCGGATTCTTCACAAGGTAAAAGAAAGGGTGAAATTCAACAACAACATTGTTATCATGAGTAAACTTATGAACTAAGATCAAGTTTTTGTGAATGAAGGGCACATGCAAAGTTTCTTTTAAACTAAGAGAGCGGGAAGGAGAGGAAACAGTAGTGGAACCAATATTAGCAACATGCAAACCTGTACCATCTCCAAGAACCACCTCATCCTGGCCATCATACTCAGAATGAATTGAAAGATTAGCCAAATCAGACGTAATATTATAAGAAGCAGCGAAATCATGAAGCCATTTGGCATTCGATGGAGCCGAAGAAGTAGTATAATTGGCAGTAGGTGAAGACTGCAGTTTGACACAGTTCTTGGCAGTGTGACCTCACATATTTGGCACACAACAGAGGGCCTCTTGGAAGGAGCTGTGTTGGAGAAATTTTGTTTGAAATGATTCTTGTTGTGTTTGAAACGAGGATTTAATAACCTCTGTTGAGAGGTATTAGCGGTGACAACTAGGGTTGAAGATTTTCCATCCATGCATTTGAGGTAGTGTTCATGACGAATTCTGCAATGGACAATGTGGTTTCTCTCGTGTGTTCATGGCTTGAAGTGCTCATAACAGTAAGGGACATAACTGCTTCAGAATCAGAAGCAAAAATGGCATTCAACAGCAACTGGTCCTGTCTGAACCAGTGTGCATGGAGTGCCATAGCAGAGGCAGAAGAGTTTGCATCGGGTGTAGTAGGGCATCAAAGAGTGCCGTCCAAATATTTCATTAGATCATATCCAATGAGAATGGTGAGGAAAGTTGCACGCTAGGAAGGATAATTTGAGGATGTGAGTTTGTAGGGCAATTGGTTAGAAGTGTTGATAGTAGTGAGAGGGAGTGGAGACGTAGAGTTAGAGCCAGTAGACTCTGAGAGAGGAGTAGGGTTGCCACTAGCTGACATGGAGTTTGAGAACATTTCTAATCTCGTGAGAGAAGGTTGCTCTGATACCATAAAAGGATTACACAAGTGATTTGGTGAAGAACCTTAATATTATTGCATTACAACACTGCCTATATTTTATACAAGATTGTGACTATCTAAGGAATGCTAATGAAGGAATATACAATCATAAACAAGACTGCAACTATTTATGAAATATAATCAAATTAGAGGTGCTATACATAGAAGCAAATCACTGATGAGCGGGAGTTATGGTGACTTTCTTATATCTAGATGGGAGCTCAATTTCTCTGCTTAACAGTAAGCAATTATGCATGAGAAGGGCGTGCCAAATCTAGCTAGTTTGCTTTCACCATCAAGTATAGTTTTCGATTTCTGTTTTTCATCAAGCTTTTCAAATTGATAGCTTTGCTTGTTTCCTTAGCTTTGGCCTATAGTGAATGAGGTAAAAGCTCATTCATTTGAAAAATGTTGATCATTAAATTGGGATTATGTGAATGTCTAGGCCCAGCACAACTGAAGCATGGTTTCCAATTTTTTTTTTATGGACTACAATTCTTGCATCAGTAATTAAGGAAACACCATTGTCATTTCAAACAACTATTGTCAAAAGATGAAATTTCTCGCAAACTTGTTGACAAATGATGGTTAAAAACGGTTGAACAAAAGGAAAAATAAATCAATTTTTTAGGGCATTTATTTGTTTTATAGTTTTCAACTTTTTAGCAATTTGGTTATACTGTGGTCAGCTTAATTTTAAATGGATTTAAGCTTCTCATCGAAATGCCTATATTAAAAATTTAAGTAAATTTGGAAGATCCAAGTTGGAAAATTTAGGTTGTGTTTACTTATAAAAGTTTCTTTCATTTTTTTTAGAGAAACTATATAGGAAATAGAAAAACTAAAAAAATATGCATATAACAACTAAAAATGAAAATTGTTTTCTTAAAAATATGGGTTCTTTAATTTTTAATTTTTAAAAATAAATAACACAAAAATAGATGTTTTCCAAGTAATGGCGATGTTTAAATATATTGAGGAGTAACAAGGAAAAGAATAGATTGAGTGTTTTAGAGTTTAAATTTGTTGTGGAACTTCTTGGAAACTAAAGGCTGATGTCAATGAAAGCCCGCATAAATTGATGAGGAACTTAGCTGTATATGGTGGTGGTGGTGCCAAATTGAGGGTTTTGGAGTTTATTTTGATAAGTAATGACAATGTTAAGAATTTGATGAGATGGTTAGATGACAAAAAATCATGAAATTACATGACGATGTTTTCTTCTGGTTTCATCTTATCTTAGACCTCGTAAATTTGGTAAAATAGATTGGAGAAATATAGAGAGTGCAGCTATGAGGATGAGCGCAAGGACATCGTTCAACTTTAATGGTCTTTTTTTTCTTTAATTTCCATGATAACATTGTCAATGTAAGTGAATTTCCAGATATTTCAATAATCCAATGCAAGTATTGATGAGCATGACTCTAGTAAAAATTCCTTACTTTAGTAATGTAATTATTTTGTTGTATCGAAAAGAGATGTTTTTTTCATCAATTCTATTCGGCATTTTGTCCTCTGCTACCTTTTCATCATTCATCAATTCAATTGATTTTACTTCTTTCAGGGATTCATTCTCTTTCAATGATTGCTTGATCTAGACTACCTTTCAAATGGGATACAAAGTATTTTCCTCATCAAGTTCTTTATGTAGGGACTTTTTCTAATATTTAGCCTACTTTAATCAAGATTTCAACTCAGCCTGTTTGATTGCTAGGTCAAACAAGTGATACCCTCCCACTTCTCCACAAAGACGTTATCGTGCCTCATTTCTTCATTCTCCTCTTCCAAACATTTTTTAATATTTCACTCGGCTTACAAGTTATTTCAACCACTTTAGAAGAGTTTCAACTTATAGGGTATTGATGCATTCTAGGATGCTAAACTCTTCTAGGTTTACTATGTTAGAGACTAATCACATAACAACTGTTCTTACATGGTCACACACAAATCTACTTCTCTTAAAGCATTCAACTACTCTTTAATTTATGAGAACTCATTTGCATAATTATTGGCCAAACACCTTTTTTGAGACTTCTGCAACAATGAAAGACGAAATATAAGGACACAGAGCTATAGGAAAATGAACATCATTGGTTGAGCTTGATGCCATTTGATTAACTTATGTACGATTATGGTTTCTCTCTTGAGTTGTTGATAAAAAAAAGGTTACATTGATGGGAGAATTTAATAGTCAATAAAGGGAGAAAAGTGAGCATTTCTATAATATCTTGTACATGAGCATGATTTTTATCTTTTCAAAGCCTCCATTTTCTTTTTGATGGTTATGTTCAAATTAGGCTTGTGCTTATTTATCTATGCCTCATTGCTTAGATATGATGCTGTAGGTTTTGGAAGGAAGTCAAACTTTTTTCCAAGCAACCTATATTTCTATATGCAATACTCAGAATTGCATAAATAATAAATATAATTTTTTTTCACATTTATCATAACAAGCAAGATTGGATATACATGCTTGTTATCGATGAAGCTTCATACTTGTTAGGATTCATTATTTGCAAACGGTGAAGCCAAGTTAGATTTTATCTTTCCAAGTTCTCACTTAAAAGACCAAAGCTATAGGAACTCTGAGTGATTCAGGAAATTTTCTAGGTTTTCACTAAGGATTTCTCCCTCAAGAACCTTTAGAGAGGGACTAAATACGCTTTTATCTCATAAGACAATTATCATGTGTTAGATCAATAATCTAAAATTTGAAGCATTAGTACTATCATAACATAATTTTGGGTCCCCAAAATTCTTTTATGTAAAAAATATTTTTCTTTTTTAAACTATTCAAAAATTCATTAAACAAATACTTCGGGTCACGAACAAACAAGCTTTCGAGTCACATTTGGTCAGAACATCAAGTAAATAGACAATTTAGGATCTTGCTGAAACAAATAGACTAAAATTGGATCTAGTTACACAAATTAGAAGTTGGAGGATTAAAGTGAACAAAATAGAGAAGTTTGAGAATTCAACTGTACCAATGATGGGCCTAACTAGAGAAAAATATTGAAGATTGAGGCTTAGTTGTAGAAAAATATTGAAGATTGGGATGAATTTGAAAACTTGGAAGTCCATTGACTTAATTGAATTTTTGATGTGATTAATTGGCTTAATCAAAGATTTAATTGGGAAAAAAATCAAGTTTGGAATTCAATTTAACAAAAATTATAAGAATCAATATGTTCAAGAACCCAATTGAACTTGACAGGGAGAATTCAATTTACCAATTATATATACTTTACTGAAAATGAGTTTGATCCTGAAAGAACCAAGCATAACAAGTCACTATATATTATTGTAAAATACAAAGATTGCATCGTTGTTAAAGTTCTCATAGATAATGGGTCTGCTTTGAATGTATTGCCAAGACGTGTACTGAATCAGATGCTTGTTAATGCTTCTCATGTAAAACCTAATACTATAATAGCTAGGGCCTATGACAAGACACCCAGGCCTATCATTTGAAATATTAACATTGAGCTGGTTATTGGCCCGCAACCATTTTAAGTAAGCCTACAAGTAATGGATATTCACCTTTTCTATAACAAGTTATTAGGAAGGCTGTGGATACATGCAACCAACGCTATAATATTTTTTTTGTATCAAAGGGTTAAATTTATCATTAATTGCAAGTTGGTGATCGTAAAGTCTGAAAAGGCCTTAACAATGGTGATAAATATGGCGATCTTATACATTATAGGAAAAAATAACACGTATGGGAATTTACATTCATTTAAAGTTGTGAATGTTGAATGGGTGCCTAAGAACACCATCCGGCACCAACACTTTTAAAAGTTGCAGTCATGGTTGTGAAATACTTTTTGAAACATAAGTTGCCTTTTCAATACGATCTAGCCACCAACATGCCCAAAAAGATAACTGTAACGAAATTGAAGACAGTCAATCAAAGGTTTGAGCTAGAGTTCAAGTCTAGAAAGAAAAACTATACAAGAGTAACTAAGATCACAAGAGAAAGAAGGTTGGCTTGGATTGAAGGAAGATATCCTAATAAAGGAAGAATGGAGATCTTTCCCATCCAAGTGACATTCCCATGATCAGTTTGTGTGATGAAAACTATTTTGGAAAAAGCCAAAGACCCTAAAGAGATCATCCCGAGTTGTTGTTTCCCTAGTTGATTGTTAACATACTGAAAGATACTCCCATATAAGGATTTATGAGAAAACTAGCTGAAGAAGAGGAGCTGAACAACTAAAAGGTTTAGGATGCCCTGATTATTTTAAAAATTGATTCTTTTTTTAGTGTGCTTTGTGAATGTGCTTAGTCTATATGTACTTTTCATATATTCTATTTGTTTTTCAATATCATGTTTTTCATAGCTAATAATCATGAATTAAGAAATCAATTTAAGGTTTTTTATATGTTTGAGACTTTTTGAGATCATGTATTTTCTTTCATCTCTTGCCTTTGTTTATTTAAATTTCCTGTACAAATCAACCACTTATACAAAAAGACTTTTCACTTTCAGGAAATCTAAAAATGGATCTTCAATAAACACACAATCTATTGCATTTGAGCAAGAGAAGAAAGGGTTAAAGACTGGGATGTTGATCATTGCTAAATACAGAAATGGTTTGGTCACCTTGTTAAAAAAGTATACTGATGTGTTTGCTTGGTCATATGCTGACATGCCTAGGTTGGATACTGATATTGTGGTACATAAGCTACCTTTGATAGACAAATACAAGCTTGTCAAACATAAATTAAGGAGAATAAGGCTCGATATCTTAATTAAATTAAGGAGAATAAGGCTTGATATCTTGATTAAATTAAAAGAGAAGGTGAAGAAGAAATGGGACGCTAGGTTCCAAGAATTAGTCAAATATCTATAATAGGTATTCAATATAGTGGTTGTGCCTAAAAAAGGTAATAAAATCGAGTGTGTATGGATTTTAAAGATCTGAATAGAGTAAACCCAAAAGATGACTTTCCTTTACCTCATATAGATGTGCTTGTAGACCATGTAAAAAGCTCTATTTATTTTTTCATAGATATCTTCTCAAGGTATGATCAAATTAAAATGGCTAAATAAGATTGGGAAAAGACTACAATCTTTAAGCTATTATGGAAGAAGAATCTCAGAGTCTGGAATGAGGATTATCAAGAAACCTTTAATAAAATCAACAGTACCTCCTAAACCCACATCTCTTATTACCTTCAGTCCTTAGAAACCTCTTATCTTGTACCTAACATTGAATTAAACAGCAATGAGTTATGTGTTAGGCAAGAATGATGATATTGGAATCAAAGAGTAGGTTATTTACTACATCATGAAGAAGTTATGGATTATAAAGCTTGTTACAGTATGATTGAAAAGTTGTGTTGTTGTTTAGTATAGAGTGCTAAGAGGCTACACCGATACATTTTGCACAACACCACTTAGCTTTTTCTCCAAAATAGATCTTCTTAGTTATATATTTGAGAAACCATACCTATCAAGTCGGATCACATGGTGGCAAGTTTTTTTATATAAATACGACATTATCTATCTGACTAGCAAGGTTGTAAAAGGAAGCACAATTATTGATCATCTAGCTAATAATTCCATCAAAGATTAAGAATCTTTAAACTTTGACTTTCCATGTGAAGATGTCCTAGCAATTAAGAAAAAAAAAAAAGAGATTGGTGGATGATATACTTTGACAGATTAGTGAACGTATATGGCAACAAATTATAGGCAATTATAATTTTCCTAGATGATAAATAGTATCCCATCTCAATCAAGTTGTAATTTTGTTGCATTAATAACATAATTGAGTATGAAATATACATCCATTTTTTAGAAGTAACATTGGAAATGAAAGTAAGAAAGTTAGATGTGTACGAGGATTCAATATTGATAATATGTCAAGTGAAGGGAGAATGGCAGACCAAAGATGAAAAACTGAGGCCATATTAGAAATACCTCTCTAAGCTATAGAAAACTTTAAAGAAATAAAGTTTATACATTTGGAAAAGGATACAAACCAGTTCATAAATACTATAGCAGTGTTGACTTCCATGACCTAGATTGATTGTGGAACTCAAGTGCAACCTATGTGTATAGAAATCAGAAACTCCTATGCTTATTGTTGTTCAATAGAAAAAGAGTTAGACGGGAAGCCTTGGTATTATGATATAAAGAAATTTATTCAGTGTCGAAAATACCCCCGTGGGAGCATCCAAGTTGGACCAATAGACATTGGGAAGATTGTCCATGGATTATTACCTAAACAGGGAGGTCTTGTATAAAAGGTCATTTAATGGAACTCAATTGAGATGTTTGAATGAGAAAGAGGTTAAAAAAGCACTGCAAGAACTACTTGAAGGGATTTGTGCTATATATATAAGTGGACACATGATGACCAGGAAGATATAAATTGTTGTATATTTTTGGATGACTATGGAGAGAGACTGTATGGATTATGTAAGAAAGTGTTATAAGTGTCAGATACATGGAGACAAAATCAATGCACTTTTAGTTTCTTTATTCAACATTGTGTTACCTTAGTCTTTTGCAATACGGGGAATAGATGTCATCAGCCCTATTAATCGAAAAGCCAAAAAAGGATACAGGCTCATGTTAGTGGCAATCAAATACTTTACCAAGTGGATCGAAGCCTACTCATATTGTCGTGTGACTTAGAAAGCTAAAATGGGTCACCTAAAAAAAAATGATAGATAATGATAAAAAAAATTAATGGAAAGATAATTGTTGAGTTATGTGCCAAGTGAAAAACCAAGCATTCAAATTCATCTCCATACAGGCCAAAGATGAATGAGGTTCTAGAGCCTACTAATAAGAACATAAAAAATATTGTTCAGAAAATAGTGGTCACTTACAAAGATGGCACAAATGGCTCCCTTATGCTCTTCATGCCTATACAATAACATTGAGAACATCAATTAGGTCCACACTTTATTCACTAGTATATGGAATGGAGGTAATTATGCCTTTGAAAATAGAAATTTCATCTTTAACAGTCCTCATGGAGTCAGAGTTGAAAGAAGTTGAATGGGGAAAGATACAGTATTAGAATTTTAACATAATCAATGAAAAAAAGCTAGCAACAATCTACCACCACTAATTATACCAAAGAAGAATAGAAAACGTACATTACATGAAAGTTCAGCCAAGAGAGTTCAAAGAAGGCAATATGGTATTGAGAAAGATTATTTTATTGCTGAAAAAAGACCATAGCAAAAGAACACCAAACTATAGAGGTCTTTTTATTATAAAATAACATTCTTAGATGGAGCTCTGCAACTGCACATTATGAATAGAGGGAGTAATTAGGCATGTAAACTTAAATTCTGTAAAGAAATACTTTGTATGATGTATCCATTCTAATTAATAAAGAAAAGCTTTATCCAAGAATTCTCTTTGTGTATTCTTACCTTTTTTCCTAAATAAACTTGACAATTAATAAAACACTCATTGCAACCTTACATAGTCTCAAAGGCTCAAACATTTATCAAAAGTCTATTTTGAAAAAACCTCTTCCTCAATGGCATTTTGGAAAATTGAATTGGTTTTGATTTCAGAAGTAATTTGATGTTTGCTTAAAACAACATTCAATATCATGCTTGCAGGATGATAAACAAATTAATCAAGCAATTCTTATTTAAAGGTGACCTACGAACCTCAAATATAATACAAGTTTTAAAAAAATCACAATCGACTTCATATCATGTCTTTTGAACCATGTTTTAATAGAATGCATAATCACATGTAATAGATTTCCTAGTCAGGGTTTAAGAAAATACAGTCCTATCCACAAGTTCATATCATTACATAAGACAAAGACAAAGTTTAAATAAGAAATCCAAAAGCAAGAAATCTTACAATACTCAAATGTTGGAGGGCATATCTAAATAAAGAATAAAAAAAGAAAAAATCAAAGTAAATAAGGATACCCTGACCAGAACAATAAAAAAAGACAAGTCAAAGAAAAATGGAAAAAGAAAAGAAGTATGAAAGACACAATAAGTCAAGCAACTAATAGTGATCCTAAGTCTTTAAAATCCTGAAACACTCTTCAAGCTTTATTAATCCTTTTTTTCATAGTCAAGAGCCATAACTTGCATTACATGCTTTTAAAAATTCTTTCTAATAAGGCAAACAAGAAACTTGGACCAATAAACAATGTTTTCAAAATACAAAAGACTTCAGCATAATAGTTTTGACATTATCAACAAGCTACTCGTTATTATTCATGCTGATAAAATGAGTGCTCAAAATGAGACTTCATCTTATCATATACCTTTACCAATTTTAATTTCAACAACACAATAAAAGGAACCATTCATTTCCCAACATTCCTCAAGGGTATTGCAAAATAAAAAAGTAAGATGTTTTAAACTCACTTAAAAATAATTTATGTTTTTGAAACTAGAAAAGATTAGGAGTCTGAAAGTCATTATAGATAGAGATTATCTCACTTAAACCAAACTAGAAAATAAAGAGGGCTTTTGCAAAAACAAGTTTACTTAAGCCACCAACAAAAGCACATTTTAGAAGGAATGGATCAAAAGACAAGGGGATAAAATTGTTTTAAACCCTTCCAAGCAATCAATGTTATGCACTAAAATGCACATGATGGTCTTCTCAAATCAATCTGCAAGCTAAGAATTTTTAGCTAACAAATAGGTCATTAAAGGCATTGTGAAAGTTCTAAAATACTTATAGGCCGACTTAGGTAGGTTGGAAGCCAAATGATCAAAAGGGCTTAAGGAGTTAACAAGATAGGGGGCTTATATTTCAAAGACATTTGTTTTTTCAAGGAAAGGGAGCTTAAACACCTTTCGTTTTGCTCATCACTCTTCATCATCATCACAAGTAATGTTCTCTTTTATATTGTTGTCATCTAGTCCATGATGCTTATGATATATGAATAAAACTTAATCTTTGTATTCCCGTGGTTTGTCTTTGAGATCCTAGTTTAAGAAGAACATGTTATTCTTGTTGGAAGTAAGGCAGGTATGGTATAAGATTAACACAACAATGCAAAGTCAAGAACTCAAGAATAAGAAGAAGATTGAGAGGAAGATATACTTTTATTAAGTGTTTCTCTCTAAGATCTCTTAACTATTTTTTTTTCTTGTTAATAATGTTGAATTAGAAGTCTTTTTATAGGCATAAAGCCTTATACAATCAAAGAATTAAACTAATACAAGAAAATCATAATCTAAACATGAATTGTATTATATCAATTAAACCGGTTGACCGTCTGAATTTTTTCAAAATCCAAAATCTGGTTTACTTTCAACATCCCTCCTTAAACTTGATTTCTTCATAACTCTCAACACATTTCTCATTTTGATAAAAACATCATATTTGAGTGGCTTTTTTAATATATCACCAACTTGGTTTTATATCTTTACATACTTAACTTCAACTTTCTTGTTTGCAATGCAATCTTATAAATAATGAAATCTTGTGTTAATATGCTTACTTCTATCATGAAATACTGGATTTTTTGCTAATATAATGGTTGATGAGTTGTCTATAAATATTTCAGTAGGATTCTCTTGTGGCATTTGCAATTCCTTCAATAGTCTTCTTAGCCATATAGAATGACAAACACATGATGTAGTCACTATATTTTTAGCTTCACTTGTTGACAAAATGACTATAGATTGTTTCTTTAAACTCCATATGAATGTTTTGTCTCCCATACAGAAAACAAAACTTGTAATGCTTTTTCTATCATTCATATCTCCAGCGTAATCACTATCATTATAACCTATAAGTTCAAAGCTATTAGAATAATCATAGATTAATCAAAAATCAACAGTACCTTTGATATATACTGAAGAATTCGCTTTAAAGCTTTAAAGTGTGTCATAGTAGTTATCTCCATAAGACTACTTATAAGTTCCACTCTAAAAAGAATATTTGGACGAGTGCATGTCAAATATCTCAAACTTCTAACTAAGACTTGAATGTTGTAGAGTTTATCATATCCCCTTCATCATTTTTTGACATCTTCACTCCACACTTAACTAGATTATTCACTTTTGCATAATCCTCTATCTTGAGAACCTCCTTTGCAAACTTCTATTGTTTCATAAAGATTACATCTTCTCCTTGTTTGATCTCAATCCCTAAGTAGTAGGAGATAAGACCAATATTCATCATCTCAAACTCCTTGATCATTGCTTACTTGAAGTCTTCAAACATCTTTGGATTATTTGCTGAATGATTAAGTCATTAACATACAAACATAAACTAACAGTATCACCACTTCCTTTGATCTTTACATAGATAGCATACTCATGTCGGCGTTTAACAAATCTATTTTCTAAGAAATAACCATCAACATGACTATACCAATTTCTTAGGGCTTGCTTCAATCCACACAAGGCTTTATTCAACTTTAACACCTCGTCTTCATATCCCTTTACTTCATAACCCATAGGTTTTTCAATATAGACCTCCTCCTCAAGAAAACCATTAAGAATCTATATTGGTCAGTGGTGGCAATGATTAATCGAATAATCTCTAATCTAACAACAGGAGAAAAAACCTCATCATAGTCAATCTCATGCTTTTGACTATAGTCTTTTACCACCAACCTTGTCTTGTATCTCTTCATCTCTCCTTTGACATTCTTCTTTTCTTTATAGATCTACTTGACATCTATTGGTTTCTTTCCATTTGGTATAAGAATCAATCTTCATGTGTCATTATTCTCAATTGATGCAATCTTCTCATCCATAACAATTCTCCAATTTTTTTTTTATCTTCTATTGCTTCTTCAAACATCATAGGATACAACAAGGTGATAATACAATGTTACTTCATCAATAGAATTAGTTACCTTATATAAGTCATCAAGGCTCCTCATCTTTCTTGGTGGACTTAGTGGAGTGCCATTACTTAAGTTTTCACTAGAAGAAAAAGAAGAACAAAAAGAAAGAGAAATTGAGCTCATTGATGTATATGGAGGAGTAACTATAGGTTCTTGATGATCTTCATATCTTTCCTCCTCTTCATCAAGAACTGGTAGGAAGTCAAATTTCTCACCATCATTTACCTTACAATCCATTCTCTTTCTTTATTATCCATTACAACTAGTTTGTAAATATCCATTTCAATTTAGTATAAATTTCAAAAACACTAAAAAAACAATTTGTTTAAATTTTATATCAAAATTTATGAACATATACATAAAACGTATTTCTAGTATTAAGAAAATAAAAATATAAAATATAATAAAATATATTTTAGATTTAGAATGAAAAAATATAACAAAGCCATAATAACAACAAATAAATGAACATTACAGCTTACCTTAGGTAGAGTGTATTAGGGGTTATATTGTCTTTCCAAAACATAATTAGGGTTCCTAGTGACCAAAACAATAGGTGACGACTCCAAATCCTTAAATCATAAAAGAAAAGGAATTTCTTATTCTTTCCACACTCAAATCTGATGCTGAAGGATGATAACCACGACATCGTTAATGTAGAACAAGTATGTAGTACCTTAATGGCTAATAGTAGGTAATAAAATGATAGTTACACTATAACCTTTAGAAGCTAGGCTATGTCTCTATATCTCTTTTAAAAGTCTAATTAATTATTTCTAGATAGAATTTTACCTTACTAAGTAATTCGAGAACATATTTAGGTGGTAGCCAATTTGTTTGCCTAATCTATACCTATTATGGCTTGGCTTTCAAGTACTCATAAACATGTATTTTTTGTGCTTCTTTTATGACATAATCACATTTCTTTTAAAGGATCGATGATACCAAGCGTGTGTGTGTGTTTGTGTGTGTGTGTGTGTGTGTTTAGTGTTCTATTTGGGTTCAAACCTAATGTCTATGATCTGACTTTTTTATATTACTTGGTTTAACTTATTTAATCCTAAAGGGGTGTTTAGTATAGGGATATCTTAGATATCCTCTACCAAGTAATCTAAGATGCCAAGGATATATAATTGTAAGAAAATATTAAATTCCAAGCAATTGGAGATTGCTTAGGACATTACATTTCCTTTAAAAGTATCATATTTCTTGGTGGAAGATAATGTGATTTTTTTTATACTTTAATACCCCTTTTTTATTTTAGATGAAATAATATGCCCTTGCTTTCATCAATAATAATACAATTATCATTAATGTTGAACTCTATTTTTTTTTTAATAAAATGAAACACTATCCTTGTCCATCATTTTTTAGAATTAACACTATTATAGTATATTACATATTATACGTTAGTACATAATTAGAAAAGGTTTATTATTCTTGTGTTGTAATCTCTACATTAACTATTGTACATTACCCTATATGTATAAATAAAAAAGGTTGGCTAACTAATAAGTTAAGCCTCTTATTATTCTCAACTTGGTATCAGAGTCATAACACTTTAAAACTCTATTTCCTTTTTTTTCAATGGACTCTTCTTCTTAGCCGCAGGTGCAAACTTCTTCTTAGCCCTCTGTTTTGGAAGCTTTCCCTGCTGATGTCGTGAATTTTCAAACCTCTTCGTCTCTTTCTGTTTTGCACTCTTCCCCTCTTGCTGCTGCCATGAATCTTGCCATCA
>Ga0307517_10003893_pt1 | contig 23138 bp, 20 predicted proteins | sample 23_EM_MG_FD_194515 | JGI IMG/M metagenome (GOLD analysis project Ga0307517, IMG submission 194515) | Populus trichocarpa ectomycorrhiza microbial communities from riparian zone in the Pacific Northwest, United States - 23_EM | ecosystem: Host-associated > Plants > Roots > Unclassified | place...
TCGAGCACCCAGCGCAGCAGCTGCGTCGTCATCGGCATCGTCGCCATCACGACCGCGCCGTGCGACGGCACCGAGTGCGCGAGGCCGGTCAGCAGCATCACGCTGAACACACCGAAGCCGGCGACACCGCGCAGCGCCAATGCCGGTGCGTGCGTGCGCAGCTTGCGCCACGGCGCCGCGCCGCGCGGCAGCAGCAGCGCGACGAAGACCAGCCCGGACAGCGTGTATCGGATCAGCGTGAACCAGGTCGGGTCGACATGTTGCAGCACGCCCTTGCCGACCAGGAACATGCCGCCCCAGCCGGCGGTGGCGAGCAGCAGCGCGGCGATGCCGAGCGCGCGCGATGGGTGGTTGTTGGACATGACGCCTCCGAAACAGTCGATGGCACAAGCATCGGCGTCGCGCCGCGCGCAGGCCATTCGCATCTTTGGAGCGGGGTCTCAGGATTTGTGAACAGACAGGCGCGGCCGCCGCGCCCAGAATTCGCCGCATGGAGCTCTACCAACTCAAGACCTTCGTCGCGATCGCCCGCGAGGGCAACCTGACCCGTGCCGCCGAGCGCGTCTTCACGAGCGCGCCGGCGGTGAGCGCGCAACTGAAGGCGCTCGAGGACGAGCTCGGCGTCAAGCTGTTCGAGCGCACGCCGCGCGGCATGACGCTGACGCCGGCCGGCCGCCAGATGCTGGACGAAGCCGAGCGCACGCTGGCCTCGGCGACGCGCATGCGCAGCGCGGCCGAGCAGATCCGCGGTGCGGCACAGGGCCTGGTGCGCTTCGGCACCGTCGTCGACCCGGTCGCGCTGCGCCTCGGCGACGTGCTGGTCAAGCTCGCCGAACGCCATCCGCACGTGAGCCTGCAGCTGCGCCAGGGGCTGTCGTACGAGACGCTGACCGCGGTGCAGAACGGCGAGCTCGACTGCGCCTACGTGCTCAGCGACAGCGAGCAGGTCGATGGCCTGGAGCTGCGGCGCCTGGGCGCCGTCGACCTCGCCATCACGCTGCCCTTGGCCGTCGCCGAGGCCCAGCCCGAGCTGAACCTGGACCAGCTGGTCGCGCTGCCCTGGATCGGCACACCGCCCTCGTGCATCCTGCGCGCGCACCTCGATCGCCTGTTCGCGGCCAGCGGTCGCGAGTTCCGCCCGCGCCAGACGGCCGACAGCGAAACGACGATGCGCAGCATGGTGGCCAGCGGCATGGGCGCGGGCCTGCTGCGTCTGGACCAGGCCACGCAGGCCGAACGCAACGGCGAACTCGCGATCTGGAACGGCTGGCGCTCGCACACCTGGCTGTGCTGGGTCGCGCCCGCCGGTGGCGAGCGGCCGGTGGCGGTGGCCGCGGTGCGCGACGCGGTGCTGGAGGCCTGGGGCTGACGCGAATCGCCCGCGCCGCACGCGCAAAATTTTTTGGCCGGCACGTCGAATCCGCGTCGCTTCGTCCGTCGTATCAGCAGAGGCAACCGATCGGCCACTGGCCATCCGGAACGCCGCCTCGCTCAACCACACGAACGGAGGATCCTCATGCGCTTCACGATGCCTGCCCCTATCTGCCTGTACCTCTTCACCACGCTGGCCACGCTGGCGTGCGCCGCCACCGCGTTCGCCGCGCCGGTCAGCTACCAGGTCGACCCGGCGCACACCTACCCGAGCTTCGAGGCCGACCACATGGGCATCTCGGTGTGGCGCGGCAAGCTGAACAAGAGCCGTGGCACGGTGAGCCTCGACAAGGCCGACGGCAGCGGCCAGGTCGACATCACGATCGATCTCGCGAGCATCGACTTCGGCCAGGACCAGCTCAACGCATGGGCCCGCGGCGCGGAGTTCTTCAACGTCAAGAAGTACCCGAAGGCGACCTATAAGGGCCGGTTCGACGGCGCGACGGCCGGCGGCATGCCAACGCAGGTGCTTGGCGACCTGACGCTGCACGGCGTGACGAAGCCGGTCGCGCTCAAGCTCAACGGGCTGAAGTGCATGCCGCACCCGATGCTCAAGCGCGAGATGTGCGGCGCCGACGCGATCGCGAGCTTCAACCGCGACGAGTTCGGGCTCGACATGGGCAAGGCCTACGGTTTCAAGATGGACGTGACGCTGCGCATCCAGGTCGAGGCGGTGGCCACGCAGTGACCTCCGCACGGCGTGCGGCGTCAGCCGGCCGGTGCGACCTCGGCGCCTCGAATGCCGTGGCGTCGCAACGCGCTCGCGACGAAGCCGCTGGCCTTCGCCGATTCGACGAAATCGCGCAGCAGCTTGGCAGCGGCCTCGCCGCGATTCGCCGGCAGCCCCATCGCCTGTTCGATGACCATGAAGCGTCCGGGCAGCAGGCGCAGCCCGCCGAGGCGGGCCGCATCGGCCTCGAGCTGCTGCTTCACGCCGGCCGCGACATCGGCGTTCTGCATCAGGAAGGTGTCGACGACGGTCGGCGAGCTCGGTGCGCGCAGGATCTGCGCGGCCTTCAGTTCGCGCGTCAGGTAGAGGTCGTAGACGCTGCTCTGGCCGACCATCACGCGCGTGCCGGCGCGATCGACCTGTGCGTTGTCGGTGAACGCCGAACCCTGGCGAACCAGGTAGGCGCCCGCTATCAGCACATACGGCGCGGTGAAGCGGATGCCATCGCTGCGCAGCGGATCGATCGCAAAGAAGCCGACATCAGCGCGCCCGGATCTCACCGCCTCCACCGACTGGCCCGCCGTGTCGACAACGATCAACTCGATGGCGAGGCCCAGTTGCTCCGCCAACGCGCGCGCGAGGTCGACCGAGACGCCGACCGCCTGACCGCTGGCGCCATCGCGGTTCGCCAGGACCGGGTTGCCCAGGTTGATCGATGCGCGCAGCCGGCCGGTGGGCGCGAGCGCCGCCACGGTGGAAGCCGCGAGGCCGGTGGCGGCGCAGCCCGCGGCGCCCAGCAATGCCGCGCCGCCGGCGCCGTGGATCAGGCGGCGACGCGAGAGGGCGAACGGCGTGGCGGGCGTCACCCCAGCTCAGCCGGACGCGCGCGGCCACGTGCCGGCATCGCGTGCGAGCGGCGCATCGTCCTCCGGCACCAGGATCCACAACAGCAGGTAGACCAGCAGGCCGGTGCCGGCGCACAGCACCAGCAGCACGAAGCCGAGTCGCCAGATCCAGCCGGCCACGTCGGTGATCTGCGCGAGCCCGCCGCAGACGCCGCCGAGCCAGCGATCGCTGCGGCTGCGGCGCAAGCCGTTGACGGCCGCCAAGCCCGGCGCGGGGCGGTCCGGCCCGGCCGCGTCGAGCACACGCGCCTTGGCGCGCGAGAACTCGTCGTCCGAGAGCACGCCGCGTCGATGAAGTTCGTCCAGCTTGTCCAGTTCGTCGCTGAGGGCCATGGTCGGTCTCCTGCTTGCTGATGATGTCGCCAGCGTAGCGCGGGCGACATCGCGTGTCAGCGATTTTGCGACGAACTGCAGATCGGGGCGACGAGGCCGCGCATCGCCGGTCGGCCGTCGGCAGCGCCGCTTACGCCGCGGCGCGCTGGCCCGGCAGCCCGAGCCGTTCGACCGACAGGTACTGCTGGCGATAGAGCTCGAACGGCAGCGTGTCGGCCGCCTCGATGCGGCGCTGCTCGAGCGCAGACTCCTGCGCGAGCAGGGTGAAGCGGTTCTGCGTCTGGTCGGCGTACGGCAGCGCCAGCAGCGCAGCTTTCGTCTGCGTCGACTGCGCGCGCGTGAAGCCGATGAACGAGCTGTCGAAGTCGCTCGCCATCGTCGCCAGCACCCGGGCCGAGGGTGCGGTGTCGGGGTTGTCGATCACCATCCAGGCGTGCAGCAGGGCCTCGCGGTGCTTGCGGCCGCCGTCGAGCGCGTCCAGCGCGTCGGCGATCGGCTCGCACTCGCGCAGCAGCTGCATGCCCCAGTCAGTGAGGCCGAGTTCGCTGGCACCGCGCTCGAGGCGCAAGCCCGGCGCGCGCCCGCGCGCGGCGACGCGCTGCTGGTTGCGCGCCAGCGCGGCGATCTCGGCCGGCGTGTCCGGCGGGCTGTCGCTGAGCAGGCAGTGCATCAGGAAGACATCCAGAAAATTCATCGTGTTGGCACTGATGCCGACCGGCTCGAACGGGTCGAGGTCCATGCAGCGCACCTCGACGTACTCGACGCCGCGCTCGCGCAGCGCATGCAGCGGGCGCTCGCCCGGCAGGATCACGCGCTTCGGGCGGATCGTGCCGTAGAACTCGTTCTCGATCTGCAGCAGGCTGGTGGCGAGCTGGTTGTAGTCGCCGCCCGGGTTGCGGAGGCCGACCGATTCATAGGCCGGATAGGGCCGCGTCAGCGCGTCCTGCAGCGAGGCGCCGTAGCTGTCCAGGCTGTTGTAGCTGACCGCGAGCGAGGCCTGGGCGTCGCTCTGGTAACCGAGCCGGCCCATGCGCAGCGAGGTGCCGTGCAGCATGTGCAGCGTGTGGTTCTTGAGCGGCTGCAGTTCGTGCTCGCGGCCCGCGACAAAGCTCGAACACAAGGCCGGCGACGCGCCGAACAAATACAGCAGCAGGAACGAGTGGCGCCGGAAGTTGCGGATCAGGCCGAAGTACTGATCCGTCGTCACGCCCGGCATCGACCAGTTGTAGTGGATGCCCGAGATCGTCTGCATGCGCCGGCCGTAGCGGTGGCCCAGGCCCATGCGGTAGACGCTCTTCGCGCGGCCCACGTTCGAGGCGCCGTAGCGGCCGATCGGGATCGTCTCGTCGGTCGGCAGCCCGCAGGGCATGCTCGACACCCACAGCATTTCATCGCCGCCGGCTTCGAGCACGCGGTAGCTGAACTGGTGGATCTGCGTCAGCTCGTCGACGCAGTCCTGAGCGCTGGCGTGCACGCCGGTCACGAACTCGAGCTGCGATTCGCTGAAGTCGGTGGTGATGCGCGAGTGCGTCAGCGCCGACCCCATCGCCGCCGGGTGCGGCGTCAGCGCCAGGCCGCCGTCGGGCAGCGCGCGCAGGCTTTCCTTCTCGACGCCGCGGCGAATCTCGCGCAAACGGGCTTCCGGCAGGGCGCGCAGCTTGTCTTGTAAACCGCCCATCATTGGGGCACCCATGCGCTTCGCGCTTTCCCGCCAAGCGGGAGTTCGCCCCCCTTCGGGCGGCCGTGCAGTGGGCTCATGGCCTCTCCTTGAATCTGTCTCCGGCCGCACGGTAACAGAGGCGCGTGTTGGCTGCTTGGCCGCCCTTGCAAAGGCTCACGCCACCGGGGGCGGCAGCGTCTGGCACTCCTCGAAGACCCGAACTGTGCAATGCGCGCAGATGCCGCGGTCCAGCCGGCCGAAGATGGTCGCGATCGCGATGCGCTTGGTGGCGAAGATGTGGTCGCGCCCGATCTCGGCGGTGTAGCCGACGCGCTCCCACAGCTCCAGCACCGGCGGACGCGGGCGGTGGAAATACAGGCCGCCGCCGGCGGCGCGACGCCGGCGCAGCTCGTCGCGCCACAGCTCGGCCGCCGGCAGGTCGATGAAGTTCATGCTCTTGGCCATCACGAGCAGGTGCTTGGGCGCGGCGGCCGCAGCGCGCAGCTCGCGCAGGTGGTCGGCCACGTGCGGCACAGCGCCGAAGTAGACCTCGCCCTCCATCCGGATCATCTTCAGCTGCGGGCACTCCGGCAGCGGCGACGGCACGTCGGCACGCACGACGAACGGCCGATCGTGCCCGACGGTGTCGAAGCCCATCACGCGCATGTACGGGCGCGAGGTGCGGTGCAGGTAGGTCACCAGCGAGAGGATGGTGCCGAGCAGGATCGCCATCTCGATCCGGATCGTCACGGTCGCGGCCGCGGTGACCGCGGCGATCACGAAATCGGCGCGGCCGTGCGCCCACAGCCGGCGCCAGCCGGGGATGTCGAACAGCGACCACGCGACCACCAGCAGCAGCGCGGCAATCGCGGGCAACGGGATCAGCGCCAGCAGCGGCGCGGTGAACGCGAGCAGCAGCAGCAGCCAGATCGATGCGAACACCGCCGCCAGCGGCGTGCGCGCGCCGGCCTCCAGGTTGGGCAGCGAGCGGTTCAGCGAGCCGCAGGAGACGTACGACGAGAAGAACCCGCCGACGATGTTCGACAGGCCCTGGCCGCGGAACTCGCGGTTCACGTCGACGGCCTGGCCGGAGCGCGCGGCCACCACTTTCGCGATCGAGATCGACTGGCCGAGCGCGACGATGGTCAGCGCGAACGCGATCGACAGCAGATCGGGCAGGCTCTGCAGCTGCACCGCGGGCCAGTGGAAGCGCGGCCAGATCGCCGGCAGGCTGCCGACCACCGCCACCGCGCCCCAGGTCGGCCACGGCGTCATGCTGTTCAGCAGGGCCGCGAGTGCGGTGCCGGCGGCGAGGCCGATCAGCATCACCGGCAGCCGCGGGGCGACGCGCCGGCCCAGCAGCACGACCGCGAGCGTGCCGCCGCCCACCATCAGCGCGGCCAGGTTGGCGGTGACCATGCGCTCGACCAGATGCATCAGCAGCGCGCCGGTGCCGTGCGCGGCGGGCGCGGCCAGGCCGAGCAGATCGATCAGCGAATGCAGTGCGATCAAGGCCGCCGCGCCGCTCATGAAGCCACGCAGCGCGCTCGGCGAAATGAAGTTCGCGATCGAGCCGAGCCGCAGCACGCCGATCAGCCACTGCATCACGCCGACCAGCACCGTGACGGCGAGCGCGAGCTGGATGTAGGCCGGCGATCCGACCGCCGCGAGCGGCGCCAGCGTCGCGAACAGCGCGAGCGAGTTGGCGTTCGTCGGGCCCGAGACCACGTGCCAGCTCGAGCCGAACAGTGCCGCGATCACGCAGGGCACGATCGCGGTATACAGGCCGTACTCGGGCGGCAGACCGGCCAGCGTCGCGAACGCGAAGCCCTGCGGCAGCACCAGCAGCGCGCCCAGGATGCCGGCGATCAGGTCGGCGCGCAGCGTCAGCTTGTTGACGTGCTTGACCCAGGGGCCGAAGACACGGGCGAGGAACTCGGTCATGAGGCGCTATTGTGGGTCCGTGCGGTCCGCCTCGGCTTGCGCCACCCCAGGCCGGTGGCTAAGCTCGTTGCCTCTTTGCTTCCTCACGCCCGCCACCGGAGCTCCGCCCATGAAGATTCGCGAGATCGCCAGCGGACTGCAGTTTCCCGAGGGCCCGGTGGCGATGCACGACGGCTCGGTGCTGCTGGTCGAGATCGCGCGCGGCACGCTCAGCCGCGTCACGATGGACGGCCGTGTCAGCGTCGTCGCCGATCTCGGCGGCGGCCCGAACGGCGCCGCGATCGGGCCCGACGGCGCGGTCTACGTCTGCAACAACGGCGGCTTCCGCTGGCACACCGAGATCGACGGCACGCACCGGCCGATCGGCCAGGCCGAAGACTATTCGGGCGGCCGCATCGAACGCGTCGATCTCGCCACCGGACGCTTCGAGCGCCTGTACGACACGGTCGAGGGCCTGGGGCTGCGCGGCCCGAACGACCTCGTGTTCGACGCGTTCGGCGGCTTCTATTTCACCGACCTGGGCAAGGTGCGCGACACCGAGATGGACCTCGGCGGCGTGTTCTACGGCCAGGCCGATGGCAGCGCCGTCCACGTGATCGCGCGGCCTTTGATGACGCCGAACGGTGTCGGCCTCTCGCCCGACGGCAGCACGCTGTACTACGCCGAAACCGCCGGCGCGCGGGTCTGGGCCTATGACATCGCCGCGCCGGGACAGGTCCGCAAGGACGGCTGGCCGTCGCCGAACGGCGGCCGCCTGGTGACGGCCTCGCCCGGCGGCCACTGGCAGCGCTTCGATTCGCTGGCGGTCGATGCGCTCGGCAACATTTGTGTCGCGACGCTGATGCACGGCGGCATCAGCATCGTCTCGCCGGACGGCAGCCTCGCCAGCCACGTGCCGCTGCCGGACCGCTTCACCACGAACCTCTGCTTCGGCGGCAAGGACCGGCGCACCGCGTTCGTCACGCTGTCGGGCAGCGGGCGGCTGATCGCGATCGACGACTGGCCGGTGCCGGGGCTGGCGCTGAACTGCGAGGCCTGAGCAGACTCGTCAGGTGCGCACGGCCTGGCGCGCGATCAGGCGCCACACGCCGCCCTGCTTCTGCCAGATGCCCAGCACCTTGAGGCTGACCGCGCCCGGCTTGCCCGAGTCGTTGGTCTGCGCGCTGAGCGCGTGGCGGACGATCGCGACGTCGCCGACGACCTTGATCGTCTGCTCGGTGATCGCGATGCTCACGAAGTCGGAGCGGCCGGCGAGCAGGTCGTCGATGTAGCTCTGCTTGGTGTCGACCTTGCCACCCGAGTGGCCGTAGCTCAGGTTGTCGTCCACCAGCGCGGCGAGTGCCTCGCGGGTCGGGTCGACCATCGCGACGCGCAGGCGCTCCGCGGCGCTTGCCACCGCGTCCGAATCCGCGGCGCCGCCCGCACTGGGCACGGTCGAGCAGCCGGTGACGAGAGCGAACCCGACGATGGCGAGGAGTCGTTTGAGCATGGTGTTTCCCGGATTGTTGGCGTCGGGATGCGATGCTAGTTGTACGACAACACAGGCACATCATTGGAAACCCGAAGTCATCTCGCCGCCAAATCACCTGGGTGATCAGGAACAACGAGGCGAACAACTTCAGCCGAAGTTGTCTGATGACTTACGTTTCTGCATCAGGCACTGAAGCGAATCACACCGTCGTCGACCGACCCGAAACGCAGCGTCATCAAGTCCGCCAGGTAGTTCTGGTTCAGCTTCCACGGCTTCTTCGCGCCCTGTTTGGGCAGCTGGGCCAGCGCACGCAGAAAGTAGCCGGACGAAAAGTCGACCCAGGGCGCGAGCGGCGCCGACGCCGCGTCGATGCGCGGCACGCACTGGCGCGCGCCGCTGCGCTGCATGTGCTCGAGCACGCGGCAGACGAACACGCTGGCGAGGTCGGCCTTCAGCGTCCAGGACGCGTTGGTGTAGCCGAACACCGAGGCGAAGTTCGGCATGCCGCCGAACATCACGCCTTTGTAGTTGACGAGCGTCGCCGGCTCGATGCGGCGCCCGTCCACCACGAGCTCGATGCCGTTCAGCACCGCCAGCTTCAGGCCCGTGGCGCTGACGACCAGATCGGCCGGCAGCTCGGCGCCGCTGGCGAGCCGGATGCCGGTCTCGGTGAACGACTCGATCTGGTCGGTGACGACGCTGACACGCTGCGCGCGGATGGCCTCGAACAGGTCGCCGTCCGGCACCAGGCACAGGCGCTGCTCCCAGGGGTTGTAGCGCGGCGTGAAGTGGGTCGCGACGTCATAGCCGGGCGCGAGCTGGCGCTTGACGAGGTGGATCATGCCCGCCTTGGCACGCCGCGGCTGGCGCCGGCACATCCGGTAGACCAGCAGGCCGAGCAGCAGGTTCTTCCAGCGTGTCAGCCCATGCGCGACACGGCGCGGCGCCCAGCGCGCTAGCCGCGAGGCGAGCCCATCCACCGACGGCCGCGTGATCATGTAGGTCGGCGAGCGCTGCAGCATCGTCACGTGTGCGGCCTCTTTCGCGAGCTCGGGCACCAGCGTCACCGCGGTCGCGCCGCTGCCGATCACGACGACGCGCTTGCCTTTGTAGTCGATGTCGTCGCGCCACTGCTGCGGGTGCACGATCAGGCCGCGGAAGCGTTCGCGGCCGGCGAAATCGGGCGTGTGGCCCTGGTCGTAGTCGTAGTAGCCGCTGCACATCAGCAGGAAGCCGGCGCGCAGCCGGACCGGCTCGCCGCCACCCTCGCGTTCGACCTCGACCGCCCAGTGCGCCTCGGCCGACGACCAAACCGCACGACGCACCCGATGGCCGTAGCGGATCTGCCGGTCGATGCCGTGCTCGTGCGCGGTGTCGCGCAGGTATTGCAGGATGGACGGGCCATCGGCGATGGCCTTCGCGCCGGTCCAGGGCCGGAACGAATAGCCCAGCGTGTACATGTCGGAATCGGAGCGGACACCGGGATAGCGGAACAGATCCCAGGTGCCGCCCAGCGACTGCCGGCTCTCGAGGATCGCGACGCTGCGCTGCGGGCAGCGCCGCTTCAAATGGCAGGCCGCGCCGATGCCGGAGAGGCCGGCGCCGACGATCAGCACATCGACGAATTCATCCGCCATCGTGAGCCCGATCCCCGCGTGGTCATCGCGCGCAGTCTCGCACAGCGAATGCGCAACAATGGGCCACAGTTTCAACCGCAGGAGCCTCTCATGCAAGCCACACGCGCTGCCGCCGCCGACGACGACAAGACCCTCAAGGCCGACAAGGTCGATCGGCTCGAAGAACAGCTGTCGTTCAAGTCGCGTTTCGTGCTGATCTTCGGCGAGATCGACGACAAGATGGCGCAGGCCACCTGCCGCCGTCTGCTCGCGCTGTCCGAGGATTCGGAAGCACCGATCACGATGCTGATCTCGTCGCCCGGCGGCCACGTCGAATCGGGCGATGCGATCCACGACATGATCAACTTCGTGCGCGCGCCGGTCACGACCGTCGGCACGGGCTGGGTCGCGAGCGCCGGCGCGCACATCTTTCTGGCCCCGCCGAAGGACCGGCGCGTCTGCCTGCCCAACACGCGCTTCATGATCCACCAGCCCGCCGGTGGCGCCGGCGGCCAGGCGACCGACATCGCGATCCAGGCCAAGGAAATCATCAAGACCCGCGAGCGCATCGGCCGCGTGATCGCGAAGCAGACCGGCAAGACCTATGAAGCCGTGCTCGCCGACATGGAGCGCGACTTCTGGATGAGCGCGCAGGAGGCCGTCGCCTACGGCATCGTCTCGCGCGTCATCGAGAAGCAGAAGGACCTGACCTGAGCGGTCGTCACGACACGACCTGGTAGTACAGGTTCTGCGGGTGCTTCGCCTGCGCGAAGAAGAACCAGCGCTCGGCCAGCAGGCCGGGCGCCTGCACTGCAACGGCAAACCACCACGCCAGCGCTGACGAGCCGCTCGCGAGCGCCACCGCGACGATCGCTGCCGGCAGCGCGAAGCCGAGCAGCTGAAACGCCAGCTTGACCTGACCAAGCGCGGCCAGGGTGCGGCCGTGGAAGAACTCGCGCGTGTTGAACGCACCGGCCGACATGCCCATCGACTTCTGCACCAGCGTGGTCGAGTGGATGCCGGTCGCCGTTTGCAGCGTGGATCGGTGCTTCAGCGCGGCGTTGTGGCGCAGCGAGAGCGCACGTGCGGCCCAGGCGGCAAGCGTCAGCACCAGTGCGGCCGGGCCGGTGACCGACAACAGCGCCGGCTCGGCGCTCGTCGCCGCAAGCGCACTCGCGAGCAGCGCGCCCGAGGCCATCCCGATCAGCACGAAGTTCACCAGCGTCAGCGGCTGCGCCCATTCCTGGATGAAGCGCAGGCAGGCGTAGATCTTCGCGGTGCACAACCACAGCAGGGCCGCGAGCAGCAGCGCGATCAACGGGATCACGACGGGCGTTCCGGCGGACGGACGCATGAACCACCACAGCGCGACCCACGCGATGAACACCGGCAGCAAGATGCACTCGCGCGACAGCCACGAGCTGCGCCACATCAGCACCGCGCGCCAGGCGCGCTCCTTGCGGCCGAGGTGGCCGAACGACGAGAGCAGCCCGATCACCAGCATCACGCCGGCGACGGCCAGCACGCGGCCGGCGAACGCGGGCGCGGCCTGGATCCTGCACACTGTCGCGAGCGCGAGCGCGACCACCAGCCCCTGCGCCGCACCGGCCAGGGTCGTGAACAGCACGACCGAGAACGCAGGGTTCATTCGACCGCCTTCGTGATGCGCCGCGGCAGGTACTGGTTCGCCGGCTGCGTCTCCCACTCCGGCATCAGCGCATAGCCGCCACGCTCGCGGATCGCCTTCGACACCTCGGAGCTCGGGTCCTTCACGTCGCCGAACAGGCGCGCGCCGGTCGGGCAGGCCTTCACGCAGGCCGGTTGGCGGTCCTCTTTCGGCAAGTGTTCGTCGTAGATGCGGTCGACGCACAGCGTGCACTTGGTCATCACCTGGCGCTCTTCGTCGAGCTCGCGCGCGCCGTACGGACAGGCCCACGCGCAGTACTTGCAGCCGATGCACTTGTCGTAGTCGACCAGCACGATGCCGTCCTCCTTGCGCTTGTAGCTCGCGCCGGTCGGGCACACCGGCACGCAGGGCGGATCCTCGCAATGCAGGCAGCTCTTCGGGAAGTGGATCGTCTCGGTGGCGGGGAAGACACCGGCCTCAAAGGTCTGGACCCGGTTGAAGAAGGTGCCGGTCGGGTTCGCGCCGTAGGGGTTCTGATCCGCGAGCGCGCCGGCGCTGCCCGAGGTGTTCCATTCCTTGCACGAGGTCACGCAGGCGTGGCAGCCGACGCAGACGTTCAGGTCGATCACCAGCGCGAGCTGCTTCGCGAGCGTTTCGCCGGGCTCGGCGCGCGCGCTCACCGCCGGCGCCGCGGCGACCGCGTGGCGGCCGAGCACGTCCTTCAGCCAGCCGATCATGGCTTGCGCCCGGCGAAGTAGGTCAGCACCCGCGCCGCTGAACCGAGCACGCCGGGCGCGGCCGGCACGGAGGCCATCTGCGGGAATGTTTCTTCGGCCTCCTCCGGCTCGGCCGGACGGATGCGCACGCGCACGTCGTACCACCCGGCTTGCCCGGTGACCGGATCGGAGTTGCTGATCGTCCCGCTCGCGCTGCCGTCGAACGGCAGCACCTCGCTGATGAGGTGGTTCAGCAGAAAGCCCTTGCGCGCCTCGTCGGCGCCGGGCGCGAGCTGCCACGCGCCGTCGGCCTTGCCGATCGCGTTCCAGGTCCACACGGTGCCGGGCTCGACCGCCTCGCTGTAGCGCAGCATGCAGCGCACCTTTCCCCAGGGGCTCTCGACCCAGCACCAGCCGCCGTCCGCAATGCCCGCGGCCCGCGCCGTCAGCGGATTCACCTGCAGGTGGTTGTGGCTGTGGATCTGCCGCAGCCACGCGTTCTGCGAGTCCCACGAGTGGTACATCGCCATCGGGCGCTGCGTGATCGCGTTCAGCGGGTACGCGGCCAGATCGGTCGCGGCCTCCTCGAGCGGCGCGTACCAGAACGGCAGCGGATCGAAGTAGGTGGCGATGCGGGCGCGCAGCGCGTCGGGCGGTTGGCGCCCCGCGCTCTTGCCTTGCGCGGCAAGCCGGAAGCTCTGCAAGGTGTCGCTGTAGATCGCGAGCTGCACCGGGTCGTTCTTCTGGCGCCAGCCCTTGTCCTTCGCGAAGTCCAGGTACTCGCGGTTCCAGTTGCGCATGTAGTGCATGGTCTCGGGCAGGTGGACCTGGAACACGCAGTCGTGCTTCGCGTACATCGCCCACTGGTTCGGGTTCGGTTCGCCGCGCAAGTGGCTCTCGCCGTCCTTGCCGCGCCAGCCCATCAGAAAACCGATGCCGGGCTGCGGCTGGAAGTTGACGACGAACTCGGGATAGTCCTTGAACTTGCGCGCGCCCTCGGCGGTGGTGAAGGCCGGGAACTTCAGGCGCGACGCGAGTTCGATCAGCACCTCCTGGAACGGCTTGCATTCGCCGGTGACCGGCAGCACCGGCACGCGCACCGAATCGACCGGGCCGTCGAACTCCGAGATCGGCCGGTCCAACATGCTCATCACATCAAAGCGTTCGAGGTAGGTGGTGTCCGGCAGCACCAGATCGGCGAACGCGACGGTCTCGCTCTGGAACGCATCGCAGACGACGAGAAACGGGATCATGTGCTCGCCCTGCGCGTCCTTGCGGTTCAGCATCTCGCGCACCGCCACCGTGTTCATGCTGCTGTTCCACGCCATGTTGGCCATGAAGATCAGCAGCGTGTCGATGCGGTAGGGGTCGGCCTTGACCGCGTTCGTGATCACGTTGTGCATCAGCCCATGCGCCGAGAGCGGGTGCTCCCACGAGAACGCATGGTCGATGCGGATCGGCGAGCCGTCCGGGTTGATCGCGAGCTCGTCCGGGTTCGCCGGGAAGCCCAGCGGCGCGGCGTTCAGCGGCGTGTTCGGCTGGATCATCTCGGGCGAGTTGAACGCGCGGTAGTTCGGCACGATGTGGCGCGGGTACGGCGCCTTGTGGCGAAAGCCGCCGGGTGCGTCGATGGTGCCGAGCACGCTCATCAGCACGGCCAGCGCGCGCACCGTCTGGAAGCCGTTCGAGTGCGCCGCGAGGCCGCGCATCGCATGGAAGGCGACCGGCCGCGCGGGCGTCGTCGGGTGCAGCTTGCCCCAGGCGTCGGTCCAGGCGATCGGCAGCTCGAAGGCCTTGTGCAGCGCGGTCTCGCCCATCTCGAGCGCCAGCCGCCGGATGCGATCGGCCGCGATGCCGGTGATCGACGCGGCCCACTCCGGCGTGCAGCTCGCGACGCGCTCGCGCAGCAGCTGGAACGCCGGCGCGACCTTCGTGCCATCGTCCAGCGCGTAGTGCCCTTCGAGCGCCGGATCGCAGCCGTCGGCGATGCCTTCGGGGTAGGCGTTCAGCACCCGCCCGCTCGCCGCGTCCCACACCAGCTTGTTGTGCGGATGGCGACCGTCACCCGGCGGGCCTTTGTCGGGATTCGGGTCGAACGCGAACAGGCCCTCGCGCGCGCAGTCGTCGAGCACGACCAGCTGCGGCGCATTCGTGAAGCGCTTCAGAAACGCGTGGTCGATCAGGTCGCTGGCGATCAGCACGTGCAGCAGCGCCATCAACAGCGCGCCATCGGTGCCGGGCTTGATCGCAATCCATTCGTCCGCGATCGCCGAGTAGCCGGTGCGCACCGGGTTGATCGAGATGAAGCGCCCGCCGGCGCGCTTGAATTTGCCCAGCGCGATCTTCATCGGGTTGCTGTGGTGGTCCTCGGCGGTGCCGATCATCACGAACAGCTTGGCGCGATCCAGGTCCGGCCCGCCGAACTCCCAGAAGCTCCCGCCGACGGTGTAGATCATGCCGGCGGCCATGTTCACCGAACAGAAGCCGCCATGCGCCGCGTAGTTCGGCGTGCCGAACTGGCGCGCGAACAGTCCGGTCAACGCCTGCATCTGGTCGCGGCCGGTGAAGAGCGCGAACTTCTTTGGGTCGGTCGCGCGGATCTTCGCCAGGCGTGCGGTCAGGATCTCGAACGCCCGCTCCCACGAGATCGGTTCGAACTCGCCGGCGCCGCGTTCGCTGCCGGCCTTGCGCAGCAACGGCCGTGTGAGCCGTGCCGGCGAGACCTGCTTCATGATGCCGGCCGAGCCTTTCGCGCAAATCACGCCCCGGTTCAGCGGGTGGTTCGGGTTGCCGTCGATGTAGCGCAGCTCGCCATCGCGCAGGTGCACGCGGATGCCGCAGCGGCAGGCGCACATGTAGCAGGTCGTCGTCTTGACCTCGTCGACGGCGCCGGGCGCCGGCGCGGCCAACGGGTCGTGCAGCGGCTCGCGGGACAGGAACTTGAACACGCAGACTCCTCGGGTGAACATCAGGCCAGCGCGGCCGTGTGGCGTGCGATCACCGCTTCTTCGTTGGTATGCAAGACCTGCACGTCGATGGGTCCGATCCACGCGGCGCCTTCGATGATGCGCTCGCGCAGCAGCGTCGCGTGCTCGCCGATGCCACCGGTGAAGACCAGCGTGTCGATGCCGCGCAGCGCCGCCGCCATGCCGGCGAGCTCGCGCAACACGTGCTCGACGAAATAGTCGACGGCCATCGCCGCCGACGCTGCCGTCGACGCCTCGAGTTCGCGCATGTCGCTGGAGAGGCCCGACAAACCCAGCAGGCCGGACTCGCGATACAGCAGGTGCGCCACATCGTCGGGGTCGCGGCCCTGCTGCTGGATCAGGTGCAGCACCACGGCCGCATCGAGCCGGCCGCAGCGGGTGCCCATCGGCAGCCCGTCGAGCGGCGAAAAGCTCATCGTCGTCGCGATCGACCGCCCCTCGTGCAGCGCGCACATCGATGCGCCGTTGCCCAGGTGCGCGATCACGACGCGTGCACAGGCGCGCACCGGGTCGGTGGCCTGCAATTGCGCGAGGATCGATTCGTACGACAGCCCGTGAAAACCATAGCGCCTCACCCCCGCATCGAACAGCGCCTGAGGCAATGCGAAGCGCCGGTTCAGTTCGGGCTGAACCGCATGGAAGGCCGTGTCGAAACACGCGACCTGCGGGATGCGCGCAAACGCGGCCCGCGCCGCGCGCACCCCTGCGATGTTGTGCGGCTGGTGCAGCGGCGCGAGCGGGATCAGCGCGCTCATCTGTGCGACCACCGCATCGTCGATCAGCACCGGCGACACGAGATCGGCGCCGCCATGGACGATCCGGTGCCCGATCGCGACGATGCGCTCCTGTCGCGCGCGCAACTCCGCCAGCACACGGATCATCGCGTCGTCGTGCGTGGGCACGCCGCCGGGCAGCCCGATGCCTTCGACCTGCCCCGCGAAGGTCGGTGCCGCGAGATCGCCACGCGCGAACAGCGCGTACTTGATCGATGACGAGCCGGCGTTCAGCGTGAGCAGGTGATCGCTCAAACGCAGTCCTTCGGATTCATCTTCGACGCGCCGGCAACGGCCGCACGCGGGGCAATGAGGTGCTCATGCCATGGGTCTCCCGGGGACACGGAACGACAAACTATAGGGGGCCGCGTTCGGATCGCGAAGCTTGGCGAAATACTCGCGATGCCGAGTGACGCAGCGTCGTCGCTGATACGCTGCGACCATGCCTCGCTGTGTCGCTTTCGCTGGGGGTCGTCAACGTCGGCGGCTGCATCGGCCTGTTGGGCAATATGCGCTGCAAGGTGGTGCTGCAATGCCAGCACGACGAACATGACCGGGCATACCCGCACCGGCTCACGATCGCGCGTCGCGTTGGTGCTCGCCGCGGTACTCGCGCTGCACCTGGCCGCGATCGTCGGGCTGAACCACCCGTTGAAGACGCCGAGCACGGCCGCTCCCGTGCAACGCGTCAGCCTGCGCCTGATCCCACTCGCTCCACCGTCGGCGCGTCAGCCGCCGGCCCGGCCCACCGCAGTGCCGTCGGCACAGGTGCCCGTCGCCACGCGCCTGCGCAAGCCGGCACCGTCTGTGCCGCGCGACGTGCGCGAGCCGGTCGCCACCCATACCGCTGCTGCCGTGGCGATCGCGCCCGAGCCGGCCGCGAGTGCGCCCGACAGCCTGCCCTCGCTGATGGATGCCGACGCGACCCGGCGTGCGATTCGCGACAGCGCGCGTGCGCCCTCGCTCGGCGACCAGCTCGCGCAGGCACGCGAGGAGCCGCAACGACCGGGCGCGAACGACCGTCTCGCCGCCAGGGTGCACAGCGCCGGCAAGGGCGATTGCATGAAAGGCGAGTACGCGGGTGCGAACATGGGAATCCTGAGCCTGCCGTTCCTCGCCATTGCCCTCAAGGCCGGCCACTGCGCGAAGTAAGACGCGCTCTTGCGCACCGCGGGTGCGCGACACGCGCCGGGGTGTGCCATCATCTGTTTCAAATTGCTGCACCCCGGCATCTGCGCCCGGGCAGAGCGCGCTGTCACACGCCGCAGTCGGAGCAAGGGAATCCATGAGCAGTCGCATGTCGGAGAACCTCATCGCCCAGCGCGAGACCGAGGACATCACCGAGCGCCGCCGCGCCGAAGAACTGGCGCGGGCGGTCCAGGAGCAGTTCCGCGTGCTCGCGGAAAGTCTCCCGCAGCTGGTGTGGGCCTTCGATGCACACGGCGTCTGCGACTACCTCAGCCCGCAATGGGCGCTCTACACCGGCAAGTCGGTGGAACTGCTGTTGAGCGAGGAGTGGGGGAGCTGCCTGCACCCGGACGAGCGCACCCGGGTGCTCGACCGATGGCTGGCCGCCGTCGCGACCCGATCGGCGTTCGATGCCGAGTTTCGACTCCGGCGCTTCGACGGCGCTTACCTCTGGTTCAAGTGCCGCGCGGTGCCGCAATGCGACAGCGCCGGCCGCGTCGTGCGCTGGTTCGGCACCTGCACCGATATCCAGGATGCCAGGACCGCGAGCGCCGCGTTGCAGGAGGAACGCGACCGGATCGCGCGCATCGCCAAGGTCGCCCCGGCGGTACTGCACTCGTACCGGCGTGGGCCAGACGGATCGCGCAGCTTTCCGTTCGGCGCCGAGCGCGTCGCCGAGCTCTTCGGCGTGCCGGCCGACGGGCTCGAGCGCGATGCATCGGCCGCGACCGGACTGCTGCACCCCGACGACCGCTGGTTCCGAGGCAAGGTCGACGAATCCCAGCGCACGCTGAATCCCTTGCACGCCGAATACCGCATCCGGCATCCGCAGCGCGGTGACGTCTGGCTGGCCGTGCACGCGCAGCCCGTCGCCGAGCCTGACGGCGGCGTCGTCTGGCAGGGCACGCTGACCGACATCACCGCGCGCAAGAACTCCTTGCAGGCGCTGGCCCAGAGCGAGGCGCAGTTCGAGGCCGTGTTCGCGAATCTGGCCGAGGGCGTGATCGTCGTGACGCCCGAGGGCCGTCTGACCCACTCGAACCGTGCCGCGGCCGCGCTGCACGACCTGGTCCTGCCAAGCTTTCCGTCGGCGCTGCACGAGTTCATTCCGCTGTTCGAGTTGCGCAACGATCACGGCGAGCTGATCCCGGTGCACGACTGGCCGCTCTCGCGCATCCTGCGCGGCGAGGTTCTCGTCGAGTACGAAGCGCACTTGCGCAACCTCGTGCGCGGCTGGGACAAGGTCTTCAGCTACGGCGGGGCGCTGGTGCGCGATGACCAGGGGCAGCCGCGCTTCGCGATCGTGCATTTTCGCGACGTCACCGCGCGCAAACGCGCCGAGACCGAGATCCACGCGCTGAACATGCAGCTGGAGCACCGCGTCGCCGAGCGCACCGCCGAACTGGAGTCGGCCGTCAAGGAACTCGAGGCCTTCACGTACTCGGTCTCGCACGACCTGCGCGCACCGCTGCGTGCGCTCGACGGTTTTTCGCAGGCACTGATCCAGGACCACAGCGCGCAGGTTCCGGAGGTCGGCCAGCGCTACCTGAGGATCATCCGCGAGAGCGCCCAGAAGATGGCGCAGCTGATCGACGACCTGCTGGCGTTCTCGCGCCTCGGCCGCCAGCAGCCGAAGCGGCGCCGCGTCGACAACCTGCTGCTGGTGCGCAACGCGCTGCAGCAGCTCGCCCCGATGCAGCAGGGCCGCGAGATCGAGTGGCGCATCGGCCCGTTGCCCGATTGCCAGGGCGACCCGGCGATGCTGCACCAGGTCTGGATCAACCTGCTGTCGAACGCGCTGAAGTACAGCCGCAAGACCGCGGCCGCCGTCATCGAGGTCGGCGCCCTCGACGAGCCGGGCGGGCCGGTCTACTTCGTGCGCGACAACGGCGTCGGGTTCAACATGCGCTATGCGCACAAGCTGTTCGGCGTGTTCGAGCGCCTGCACCGTGCCGACGAATTCGAGGGCACCGGTGTCGGCTTGGCGATCGTGCAGCGCATCGTGCAGCGCCACGGCGGTAGCATTCGCGCCGAGTCCGCGCCCGGACGTGGGGCCACCTTCTTCTTCCAACTGGGTCAGGGACCATCGTGATGAACGCCAGCGCACCGGTCGAGATCCTGATCGTCGAGGACAACCCTCACGACCTGGAGATGACGATGCGCGGCCTGCAGAAGGCCCGCCTCGTCAACCACATCCACGTTGCACGCGATGGCGAAGAAGCGCTGGACTTCGTCTTCTGCGAGGGCGCCCACACGGCGCGCACGATGGACAACCAGCCCAAGCTGATCCTGCTCGACCTGAAGCTGCCCAAGGTCGACGGGCTCGAGGTGCTGGCGCGCCTGAAGGACGATGCACGCACGTGTTCGATCCCGGTCGTGATGCTGACCTCGTCGCAGGAGCAGAGCGACCTGCTCACGAGCTACCAGAGCGGCGTCAACAGCTACATCGTCAAGCCGGTGAACTTCGAGAGCTTCGTGCAGGCCGTCGCGGAGCTGGGCATGTACTGGATGATGCTGAACGAGCCGCCGACGACGAACGACTGATCGATCGATCGATCGATCAGCCGCCGCGCTCGCGCTCGCGCGCCCGCTCCTCTTCGCGCAAGCGCAGCACGCAGCGCTGCACCTTCCCGGTCGTCGTCATCGGCAGCGCCTCGATGAACTCGATCTCCTTCGGGTACTCGTAGGGCGCGAGCTGGCCGCGCACGTGCTGCTGCAGCGCCGCGATCAGCGCCGCGTCGCCGCTGAAGCCGGGCGCGAGCACGACATAGGCCTTGACGAGCGCGCCGCGCTCCGCATCGGGCTTGGGCACGACAGCGGCGTTTGCCACGGCCGGGTGCTTGACCAGGCAGTTCTCGATCTCGCTCGGGCCGATGCGGTAGCCGGCAGCCTTGAAGACATCGTCGCTGCGGCCGTGGTACCAGAGGTAGCCGTCGGCATCCATCACCGCCATGTCCCCGGTGCGGCACCAACTGTCGTGCGGGTCGCCGGTGAACTTGGCGCGCGTCGCGCTGTCGTTGTTCCAGTAGCCGAGGAAGAAGATCGGATCGGGATCGCCGTGCACGTCGCGCCGGTGCAGCGCGACGTCCCCGGGCGTGCCGCGCGCGCATTCGCGGCCGTCGTCGTCGATCACCGCGACGCGGTGGCCCGGGTACGGCCGCCCCATGCTGCCGGGGCGCGCCGGCCACTTCGCATGCGAGTTGCCGACGATGTAGTTCATCTCGGTCTGGCCGAACATCTCGTTGACCGGCACGCTCAAGCGCTCGCGGCACCACGCGAACACCGCGTCGCCGACCGCCTCGCCCGCGCTCATGATGGCGCGCAGCTGCAATGCGTAGTGCGAACGCGGTTCGGGCACCGCCTTCATCATCGCCTTCAGCGCGGTCGGGAACAGGAAGGTGTGCGTGACGCGGTGGCGCGCCATTAGCGCGAACGCGGTCTCGGCCGAGAAGCGACCCTGGTACGCGACGATCTCGCGGCCGAAGTACAGCGTCGGCAGCAGCGCGTCCATCAAGCCGCCGGTCCAGGCCCAGTCTGCGGGGCTCCAGAACACTGCGTCGCCCTGTGGAAACCAGTTCTGGCTCGCGACAAAGCCGCTCAGGTTGCCGATCAGCGCCCGGTGCGGAATCAGCGCGCCCTTCGGCGGCCCGGTCGTGCCGCTGGTGTAGATCAGCACCGCCGCGTCGTCCGCGCGCGTCGTCACCGGGGCGAAGCTGGCACGCTCGGCGCGCAGCGCGGACGCGTAGTCCAGATCGCCCTGCCCTTGCGCGGCGCCGACCGCGATCAAGGCCTGCAGGCCCGGGCACAGCGGCCGCGCGGCGCACACGTTGGCGATCGCACTCTCATCGACCAGCGCGACGCGCGCGGCGCTGTCGTTGAGCCGGTACTCGAGCGCGTCCGGGCCGAACAGCATCGACAGCGGCATCGCGACCGCACCGAGCTGATAGATCGCGATGTGAGCGACCGCGGTCTCGAAGCGCTGCGGCATCACGATCGCGACGCGGTCGCCGCGCTGGACGCCGAGCCGCGTCAGCGCGTTCGCGAGGCGGTTTGCGTCGCGCTGCAGATCGGCGTAGGTGTGGCTCGCGATGCGGCCGTCCTCATGCTCGCTGCGGATCGCGATGGCCTTCGGTGCGCTGCGCGCCCAGCGCCGGCAGCAGACCTCGGCGATGTTGAAATGCTCCGGCACCTGCCAGCGAAAGCCGGCGTGCAGCGCGGCATAGTGATCCACGACCCCGGCCATGGATGAGGACTCAAGCGGTCGGCGCGCCCAGCTGCGCCAGCGCGTCGCCGGTGACGCGGCAGATCTGCCATTCGGTCATCACGGCGGCGCCCATGCTCTTGTAGAAGCGGATCGCGTGTTCGTTCCAGTCGAGCACGCTCCATTCGAAGCGGCCGTAGTCGCGCTCGACCGCGAGGCGGGCCAGCCGCGTCAGCAAGGCCTTGCCGATGCCGAGACCGCGCTGCTCGGGCTTGACGTACAGATCCTCGAGGTACAGGCCGGGCTGCGCCAGGAAGGTCGAAAAATTGGTGAAGAACAGCGCGAACGCCACGACCTCGCCACCGCCCTTGCCATCCCCCAGCTCGGCCACCAGCGCCTCGGCCGCGGGCCGCTCGCCGAACAGCTGCGGCCGCAGTTTTTCGGGCGTGACCTGCAGCAGGTGGGTGAGCTTTTCGAACTCGGCGAGCTCGCGGATCAGTCCGACGATGGCGCCGACATCGCGCAGCTCGGCACTGCGCAGCGTGAAGGGGGTGGGTGAACTCATGCCGCGATTCTCGCATCGGCGGCCTGTCGCGCCGCCGACAGCGCGTTTCGGGCCCGCCGCGTACAGTGCGGCGATGACCACCGACCTCTACATCGTCAAGCGCCCGAGCCGCAGCCGCTTCGTCGCGCTGCGCGGCCTGCGCCACCACGTGCTCGAGTGGGGCGACGCGTCGCTGGCGACCCCCGACCGGCCGACCGTGCTGATGCAGCACGGCTGGATGGACGTCGCGGCATCGTTCCAGTTCGTCGTCGATGCGCTGCCGAGCGATCGCCACGTGCTCGCGTTCGACTGGCGCGGCTTCGGCCTGAGCGACGCCACCCCGGCCGACACCTACTGGCTGCCGGACTACGTCGGCGACCTCGATGCCGCGCTCGACGCGCTGCTGTTCGCGCCCGGAACCACGCCCACGCCGATCGATCTGCTCGGCCACAGCATGGGCGGCAACGTCGTGATGCTGTACGCCGGGTTGCGACCGGAGCGCATCCGCCGGCTCGTCAACCTCGAAGGCTTCGGCATGCCGGCCACCAAGCCGTCGCAATCGCCGAAGCGCTACCTGCAATGGCTGGACGAGCTGAAGACGCCGGCCGAGCTGCGCGACTACGACAGCGTGGAGGCGGTCGCGAACCGCCTGCGCAAGACCAACCCGCTGCTGCCACCGGCACGCGCGGCGTGGCTCGCGCAGCACTGGTCGCGCCAGAAGACCCTTGCCGACGGCAGCGCCGGGCGTTTCGAGATCCTCGGCGACGCGATCCACAAGCGTGGCACGCCGATGCTTTACCAGCGCGACGAGGTGCTCGAATGCTGGAAGCTGATCACCGCCCCGGTGATGTGGGTCGAGGGCGACCAGAGCGACGTCTCGCGCTGGTGGGGCACGCGCTACACCAAGGCCGAGTTCCACGAGCGGCTGGATGTCGTGACCAGCCCGGTCGAGCGCCACGTGCTCGCGCCGGCCGGCCACATGCTGCACCACGACCAGCCCGAGGCGCTGGCGCGATTGCTCGAAAACTTCCTCGCGCCGTAGCGCGGGAAAGGGTCAAGGGCCGCGCGTAAA
>Ga0307517_10003894_pt1 | contig 23137 bp, 11 predicted proteins | sample 23_EM_MG_FD_194515 | JGI IMG/M metagenome (GOLD analysis project Ga0307517, IMG submission 194515) | Populus trichocarpa ectomycorrhiza microbial communities from riparian zone in the Pacific Northwest, United States - 23_EM | ecosystem: Host-associated > Plants > Roots > Unclassified | place...
TACTCTCTGTTCCCAAACATGGGAATCTGCCCATCCCTTCGAGAATTCTTTCCACGCACCCACATTCTTTCCTCCCGAAATCCTCCCTTAATTTCCAAACATTATGATGGAGGTTGTGAAGTGGTTAGGAGTCGGAGTCTTCAATGAGCCGTCGGCTTTCGAAGAAGCTTTAATGTTTGATTAATTTAAAATTAAATTTTATATTTTTTTTATTTTTTATAAAATTATCATAATTTTATTTTTAAGTTATAAATTTAGTAGGTTAATCCGGATTGACATGAGTTTTTTTTTGTTTTTTTAAATGATATTTTTTTTTAATTTCATCTTTTAACATTAGATTAACTGAAAATTAATTTTTATAATTTATTTTGATTTACTTTCTATGAAGTTACCATAGTTACACAACCCAGGTTACAGCTTTGACAAGTTAACTCAGTTGACTCGAGTTGTTTTTTTTTTAATTTCTTTTATTTTCACTCTTCAACATTAGTTTGATCGGCAATTGAGTCTCATATTTAATTTTGATTTGTTTTCTACAGAGTTATCGCATTCTCATGATTTAGGTCACATATTTAGAACTCATTTAGTATTATGGTAATAATAGCTTTTCAAAATGTTTTTAGTTTAGAAATACATCATAATAGTGTTTTTTACTTTTTTAAAAAAATTATTTTGAACATCAACATATTAAAACAATCTGAAAATAACAAAAAATAATAATTTAAAATAAATAAAAAAATAAAAAAATCAATTTTTTTTCAAAAACATTTGTAAAACGTTTCAAAAACATATTTTTAGCAGGTTATCCAAATTAACTTGGATTAATCTAATATTTTTTCATCTCAATATTTTTTTAAAAAAATATTATTTTAAATTTTTTTAAATTAAACTATATTTTTAACTGTTATTTAAGTTATCTTTCCGGTTACAAACAACTAAAATCCAAAGTTATAGTAGAAACTTAAGGTCTTAAAGGGAGCGCGATTATAGTGTATAACTCCCCGGTTACGCCGCGCAAGAACAGGATAAAATTAGTGTTCGTCAATTTTGCAGACTGCATATGTACTAAATACAGCCCAACAAACGTGACTTTCAAGGAGGTTTGATAACAGGGAATGATTTTCAAAATATATGTATCTTATTTATTATTTATTAAATAAAATTTTAAATATTCATACTTCATTTATTTATTTATTTATTTGAGAATTTTAAGTATTCATTTTATATATATTGAATTGAGTTTAAATTAGGTTTCCAATGAGATTTGATAATATTAACAGCCTGTTCATTATTTTCATATAACCATAAAAAAAAGAATCTACTTGTTCAAATTGTATCTATCCAGTTTGGATTTATATATCATTCATACTTTCAAGCTTCACTCTCCGCGTTTTTAATAGTCATGAGTTTTAACAGTAACGAAGCAATCAACCAGTCAAAGAAGCAATCAGTACTGATTAATTACGTCTCAAAGGAATCAGCATGAGCTGAAAATGTATATATGTACGTATGCTGTGCATATACGCAGACAGTAGTAAGCAGAGAAACTACAAGGCACACGTCGATGCTAAACTAAACTCGGATTCAAATCTGTTGTCTAATTAACATTGAGAATTTTTCGAGCAAAATAAAAAAGCCAAACATCTAATTAAGTAAAAGCTAATTAAGTTTCGAGAATCCAAATAAAAATGTTTAATTCAATACTGAAACGAATGGAAGAAGAAGAAGACGACGACGACGAACCTGGGGATATACGATAAGCTGTTTGGATGGAGTGGCTCTGAGTTGATCAAAGATCTTTTTGGAGATATAATGTGTGCTTGCACCTTGCAGAGAGAGAGAGAGAGAGAGAGAGAGAGAAGAATGAGAAAAGAGGGAGAGAGATGGATACTGAAGGCCAAATGGTGAAAAATGATTTATATATGGGAGACATCTTTCCGCCAGTCGCCTTTTTTTTTTTTTGGCGGGCGACAGAGAGAGAGAGAGAGAGAGAGAGAGAGAGAGAGGCTGTCGCCTTTGCCCAATCGTTTGGAGGGAAGATGTTCTTCTTTCATATGTTTTGAATTTACGATTCGCACATCTTGCGTAGAGTAGACTACTGCTGTTTTTTCATTCCTGCTCTTCTACGAAACCAAAAGCCATTCTTCCCCGCCGTCCCCCACTTTTCTTTTCATCCATTGTGTCTCGAGGAATTTGTGCCTCCATCTTTTAAACTTTTATTTTAAAAAGTTTATCTTTTTAATTAAATTAGTTTTGATGTAATAATATAAAAATTAAATTTTAAAAAATAAAAAAATATATTATTTTAATATATTTTCTAATAAAAAAACACTTAAAAAAAATCACTATTAAACCATTTACTTTTCTCAACTTTTTGTTTCTTTTACGTTATCCTTTGGGGTTTAAAAAATCTAATACTCCATTGTGAAGTTTCTAGTTGATGGGAAAAATTGCAAAATTAATTTTGTTCTGCAAGAAAATTAAACACATCTATATATGTTTAGTAGAATATTGTACGAATTAAGAGTCATAATATAATATAATTAACAGAAGCTACATTACAGATTTAATTATAATTGTAACATATATGATTTATATATATATATATATATATATAACAGGCCAGGTACGTAGAACTAGTTTGAGTTTAGGCGATAAATTGGGCATCGGAATAAAAGAAGATTTAATTAGGTCTAAATCGTTAGAATTTGGTCATAACTTGATGAATAATTTCCTTCCGTCACACTGACAATTGGATTTAAATATCAATCAAGCTATTCGGCCCTCGATTAATTAATCAAATGCATGGAAGATTAATTTCTTCGAGTTCAATTTAATTTGACTCGCAGTATTAGTTCATGACTTCATTCAACAGGGGGCATCGGCAAGCCTAGCTACCCACCTACCTCCTTTCTGTAAATGTAACCTTTTTCTCCGCCACCACTACTTTTTGGACTCCCACGAAAAACTACAATATAATAAATCAAAGAAAGATTTTAGTGAAAGCAGCGGCTCTGATCATTTTTGCAGTGCGAAGAAAAAGAAAACTACAATATATATATTCTGTTCAACTGTCTAGTGAGATCTCCTTCAGATTTCTTTAACATCATGCATGGTGATCGTCAGGCCAGCATGATCTCAACTTTATGCCTTCGTATCTCATCCTTTGTTTGCCTGTCAGTACTCAGTCGAATGCATCTACTTTTCTTTGAGCCCCCCCCTCCACCCTTTTTTTTTTCTTCTTTTTAATTATTTGAATATTTAATAACATGCCTTTTGCAGGAAGCAAGTTGATTCACTACTGTTGACACTGCAATATCTTTATATTTAAGATAAAAAAAAAAAGGAGTAAGCTTCCTGTAAAGGTTGCCTTTGATTCAGTAATCTTCATACAATCTTGAGAAAGAGAGTCCTTTCTGATCTTTACAAAACTGCTTCGAGGTCATCAAACTTCTTTCAAGACAAAGGGAAATGAAGCTGGGGGTCCATTTTGGAATTGTGACAACACATTTATTACCTTCTTTTTCTCTTCACTGACGATCCTTTAGAAAATGAACAGGACAATAATTCAGAAAGGTGGACAAAAAAGAAAGAAAAATAAATTGAAAACAATAATTTAGGAATAGTTCCATGTTATATATATACTCCATCGAAAATAGTGTTTTTTTTTTAGAATTTCTATGGTGTTTGTAGAGCAGTGAGTGATATTTTATTAGTTTTTTTTATTATTAATCTTAAAAAAACACAAAGAAGAAAGAAAAATATAAAATTCATTACCCACTAAAAATAATAAAATTACTCTAATAAATAACCAATAAAATATTACTAATTATTTCATGAAAACATTAATTTAGGAATAGTTCCATGTTATATATATACTCCATCGAAATAGTGTTTTTTTTTAGAATTTCTATGGTGTTTGTAGAGTAGTGAGTGATATTTTATTAGTTTTTTTTATCAAGCTTAAAAAAACACAAAGAAGAGAGAAAAATATAAAATTCATTACCCACTAAAAATAATAAAATTACTCTAATAAATAACCAATAAAATATTACTAATTATTTCCTGAAAATCATAAAATTATTCATCTCTAATAGCCGAAGCACTGTAGACTGTGAGCACTATAGAGTGTGAGTGATCTATTCAAACTTCCACGTTCAAAATTGGGAATATTATTAAAAGAAGTATGAGAGAGACCTGAAGTTTAAATATGAAAAATAAAGGGAAACGAGTTTGCCATTCGATAACTAAAGCATAAAAAAAAAAGACACAATTATTTGTTTTGAGTTTGAGTGGGGGGAAAGGAGTCGACAGATGCATGGTATGTGAAAGGCTATGAACCTAGCTAAACGGGGGTCCTAACGAGGGACATGATGAGAAGCTCTTGATTTGAAGAGATAATATTTGCAATTTGCATGCACGTAATAATACTATAATAGTCCTCCTCCTGGTTTTTTCTCCTTTTTATTCATTTATAGTACAAAAAACAATGCATGCAAATGAAGAAGACAATCTATCCCATATCTCTCCAATATCAATATATCATCATTGTGATTTTTATTGTCTTTTTTTTTCTTAGCATCTTAATTAATGTGTCGTTTTAAAAAACCCACAAAACGCACAAAAGGTGTCGTGTCCCATCGAGCGATCGATGCTAGATTCTTACATTTAAGCCCATTCCTTCTCTCTTTTCTTCTTTTTTTTTTTTATAAATTGGGAAAACAGAAACACCATGTGAACCTAGTAATTGTGGTTCCTCGACCCTTTTCTAGGTCTTGATGATTCCTGATAAATGTGTGCGCAGCAATTGATTAGTTCGAATAGTAGATAGCATTGTTATGTGATGGTATTCGGAACTGTAATAATAATTGTTTTTTAAATATATTTTATTTTTTAAAAATTATTTTTGATATCAATACATTAAAATCATCTGAATATATCAAAAAAATATTAATTTAAAACTATAAAAAAATTGAAATACAAAAATAAACATGCTCTAATGTTATTTAGCATATTTACTTGCATGATGTAGGCTAGTTTTTAAATTAAATTAAATAATAGTTAAATTTAATTAAATTTGATTGATTTGATGAGTATATTGCATTTCAAATTAATAAAAGTTTTTTTAAAAAAATATATATATCAACTTAATTTCAAAGTATCAAGACGATATCATGACAATCAATCCATCAAATCCATCGCTTGAATTATTGGTGGTGCCGAGTTTGATAAATCGCTCCTCAAAGTAAGTAAAAGAAAATGAAAGGAGAATAATTAAACCCAACTCAGTCATTAAATCAGAAATTAAGAAAAGTTAATACATCGATTTATTTATCCCTAACTTAATTTATCATAACGATATCCATAACAAGGAATGAAAATAATTTATTTTTTCTTTTTATGACGTGTTCTTTTGTTTTTAGTCTCTTTAAGTTTTCTGAACAATAAATTGCATTTGGGTTTCCAGCAGATAATGAAATCCATATATATTCTGATGCCCCTAAAAAAACTATGATATTGTAGCAAATAGATTATTTTGAACTCAATTGTCCACATTTAAAAAATATCAGTATACATACATTTTTATTTATTTATTTATTTATTTAATTTCTCATCTAGTACCATCTTGGGGTCAGTGTTTTTTTTTTAAACCAATTTTATAAAAAAAACTAATGATTTTTTTTTCACAATCTGGCTCGATATTTGAAATTTATTGGTTAAGACATATCGTGTCGTTTAACAAGTCTTTAAGGGGCGTGGCGTGATGATAAAAGGCTTGAGATCTGCATAACAGGTCTCGAATTCGAGTCAGGACATGCATCTCTTGTAAAAGCCTGAAACAACTGGGATTTTATTCGCGTAGTTGATCTCATAAAATACATTTTTTAGGAAAGAGAATTATTCGAATTCAAATAATAATAAAAAAGTATAATCAATATTAGATAATAAATGCATATTTTTTTTTTTTAAAAAAAAGAGCAATTTTGAGAGGCGAGCCAAATCCAAATAATTAAAGCACTGACGACGATTATTGCCATGAACAAGCTAATTTCAAGCAAGTTTCCAACATTCAAAGTACATCATCCTCCACATCCCTTGAAGTAAGCTTCCTTGTCGCTCTTTATTTGTAGCTTGCATTAGGCTGAGTGGATTATCACTCAGAGATTTAGGCTTAGCACTCTAGCGTCCTCCATCAAACCTAGCTAACTAGGGCAAGAACTTGGCAAAAGAAGGCAGATGAATCAGCGACTCCGTCGCTTCTTGTAGCCATACCAGGTTGTTAAATGGCACCGTTGTGCTCTTGCTGTTAGCCGAAAGAGCAGCTAGCTCCGTGTACAGACAGGCACATAATTGAGTAGGGGAATTATTAACATAGACGCAGATGCAACCATAGATGGATCTTTCAGTCCTTCGTTGTCCGACAAAGAATCTACTGCACAGTACCGGAGTATCTATTCTTTTACCGATACGAGGACGGGTCAAGTTGGCAAGTGGATGAGTATTATCTCCTTTTTTAAAAAAGTTACCGCTTAGTTGCGCCGCACACTCCTTCGTGCTGGTAATATGGTAATATTATTCAACTCAATCCGTCCTGGCGAATCAATATGGTGGTCAGGCTGACCTGCACTCTATTTTGTGTTGGTTTTTAAATTATGGGTTTGACCGGGGTGAATAATTTTATTTTTTAAAATTTATTTTTTTATATTATAATATAATTATAAAAGTAGATATTTGCATGAGAGATGACGAAAATAAATATGAAAGAGAAAACTGTTTTTTTTCATAAAACATATTCTTTTCTAATTAATAGAATATTATTTTAAAAATGTTGTATGTAAGGCTAATAAATAATTATTCATAATGAAATCGATAATACAATCATAAAAAACCATGATCTTCTTTAAAAAAAAAATACAATATTTTATTAGCAGTATACTTTTTGAATGAAAGGTCATGATAATTAAAATAAAGGTCATTTTGAAATGAGAAAAAATGTATATCTCTTATCTAAACTTCATTTTTTTTTATTGATGCACCTATTTATTGTTTTAATGAAAATACATTTTTTTAATTAAAAGCATTATTTTTAAATAAAAACTCATCGTCATGATCTCAAAAACAAGTGTTAATAAAAATATTAAAATAATGCCTTCATATCCTGCATACTATTAAAGATAAAAAAAAAATTAATATGATAAAACCATGTCAAAAATATATCTAAACATTAAAAAAAAACATAAATTTTATCTTGGTGAATATTCATGAAAATGATTTTTTTTTTTTTGTATTGGGCATATAATAACTAAGAAAAAATAACATTTAAAAAAAAACATAACATTATTTAAGAATTGTGTTAGGATTTAACAATAATTTAAATATCATGCTAGGTATTTTGTTTATGATATGTTTCAGCAAAAACAAATCATAGAAAATGCCAAGCACATGGGCTAAGCTCCTAGCTCAAGAGAGGAAAGCCCGACCCTCGTGGGCTTGTAAGGTCAGGTTCGTGTAACTAGCCTTCTTCAACTTTTTTTTTATATATATTTAAGGGTGAACAACCCTTTTTCACAAATATAAAATAAATAATGTGTTACCTGAAGTGATAAATGATTTGTTATCTGTGATTTTAATTTCTGGTTACCAGAGAGGTGGTTGAAAAGTCAGGCTGAGGTTTTTTAGATTCTAAAACTCATTTCTCAACTTATTTTCACTTAAAAAAAACCTAACTTTATAAGAAGTTGAATAAACCAATTTCTAATTCTAAAACACCTCTAAATCATTTTAAAAATACAAAATCAAATAAAAATACCTCTCTCAATTCTAATATTTTTTTTTTACCACATAAAAACTCAAAAACACTTTAATAGCATATCTTTTGCCAAAAGGAACCCATTGACACCTAGTAACTTGAATGTGGTCAATTAATAAATTTCTTCCTGGTCTCTCATTTTTTGCTATCTTTTTCCCACTTCTTAAATTTAACGAAATGAATCATAAAAATAAATAAATTTTAGGATTAAAACCCTAAAATAAGGGGCCAAATATTAAAAAGTTTTAAAAAAGTTTTAGGGACTGAAACAAATAACTAGCCAAGGGCAAAAAAAGAAAAGAAAAGAAGGGACCACTCATCTGCATTGTTCATGTCCACAGTTTAGAATTTAGATGAGTTTATGGTTACAGTAAACAGTAAAAGAGAGTTTTCTTTTATTTCATTACTAGTTTATTGGGGTTGCTTTCATTACTAGTTTGGGTTGCACTATGCTGTAAATTAAATTTAAAAAACTTGAATATAAAAAAATATTTAGATAATAGACAATTATTTAGTATTGTTATTAAATTTAATATAGCGAATCAATCTTGAAACTTACCAACCCATTTTCTTGTCTTGTTTGAGTGTAAAATAAATTGTGTAGGAGTTGTCTCGATGTGATCTAGTCGACTTGATAAGTCTAAAGATAACCTGAATTACTAGTAAAAAAACATGGGTTGACTTAAAAAAAATATTTAATACGATAACTTTTTTTTATTGGATCGAATCAGCTTTATAGGTTAACCCATCAAACCTGATTGCAATAACCTTAAAGAAAATAAATTAAAATAAATTATGAACATCAATTTAAAAAACAACTAAATATTGAATAATAATTTTTTTAAAAAAAATTAACTACAAACAAAATGTTGAAAGGTAAAATTAAAAAAAAAATCTCCTTCACTTTTCATATTAAAAAAAAAAAAGTTAAAGTGAAATATAGCCCCATATTATACATAGGTTATGCACAAATAATTTCGATATATTTTTTTCAATCAGTGTTTGTTTAAATAGTTAGAGAGTTAATGTTAGTAGTCATCATGGTAGATTTAATGGAAGTGTATGTTCGGGACAGTGGTGTAATTATCGTTTTATAAAATCTTGATTTTATTTTATTTTAAATTATATTTTTTTAATTTTTAATTTATTTTAATATGCTGATATTAAAAATAAAAATATTATTTTAATACATTTCAAAACAAAAATTATTGTAAAAAATAACATCAAAAAATACTCCAAACAATACCAAATTCACCTGCCTATTTCCAAACAAGCAACATGGTAATAATCAGTGCTCCAAGACTTTTTCAGACATGATATGTCGATCTTGGACATAACCTTCAGGGTCATTGATCCTTTAATTAGACGAATCTTGTTCAGTAAAGAGGGGAAATATATATTCAATGATGACCTTAATTGATCGTGTCTATTTTCAGTTCTCACGTATGATCATCTACAGAGAGATTTCTTCTACGGTATATTCTAGAGAGGAGGATCCTTGTCTCCGCACACGTTTTCATTGCTTTATTCAGCATTAAAGTGATTATAACACGCTAATGCTGGCACACCAATTCAAAAGGTAAGCACGAGCATGCAAAAATCTCATGCCTGCTTGACTAGTTAGGAGCAGAAAGGATAAGAAATGGCACAGTGAAGGGTAGTTCATCAGGTGAGTCACGCACAACAAAGCTGGACGGCTGATGAAGTGATGGGCTGGCCTCGCTAGTCCACAGTAATCCTAAACAGACGTTGATAAATATATAAAATACTGGGAAGAAAAATGATGAATTCGTGAAAAAATTTCAGATATAAATTGATTTTTTTATGTTTGTGTTATCGGTTAATGAAGTGATGGGTTGACCTCTGGTTGATAGAATTGATTGGGGGACTGGACATTTGCTGGGAAAAGCAAGTTCTTTGAAGGATGATAGACTCTTTAATACTTAAATAAGTAAATGTAAATGATATAATAATATATAGAAAGAGAAAAATTAACTTTATTGGATATTTGCATTTCAATCATTAACTTTATTTTTCTCAAGCCTCAGTTCTTGTGAGTTAAGAGAGGAGTGAGAAAATTGTTGGAAAAAAAAGAAGAGATAAAGCTTTGGATTGGTCGCATTCTGGCAAAAATAATGAAAGAAAAGATTTTAACGTAAATGGGTTTGTAATGGAGAGGAGAGTTTGATGTAAGTGGTCTGGACGTTTGACATTGCTGAAAAAAGTAGATTGTAATCTGGAAAATATTTTTTTGATCAATTTGATTTTGGTTGTTTATATTGATGAATTTTAATTTTTAAGAACCAGAATTTAATGCAGTGGATAATGCATTATCTATTTCATTAAAAAAAAAAAACTTGAACAAATGACATGTAGTACACTCATTTAAAAAAAAAACACTTGGTTTTTTTCTTTGAAGTTATACGCTCGGGCAAGTCCTTCCGGGCCTAAGTTTTTTTTAAATGACCCTTTATTTTTTTAAAATTTTTTATTTAGAATAAATCTTTTAAAATAAAATTATTAAAATGATATTTAAAATATTATTCAATCATGCCACCATTGGATGTGATATTATCAATTACTTTATGAATGATTATACGTCAATCTAATATATAGAATTGTTTTTATAAATTTGCTCATGAATATTAGATAAGAACACAATATTTATTATGATATTTTTCATTGTTAATTTTTTATATATAATTTTATCAAATTATTATTTTTTCATTCACAACCTTGAAAATTATAAAGAGATGCATTTTTTTTCCTTAGTTTATATTACCATAATTCTCATGAATATTTATTTTAATTACTTTTAGTTTTTATTAGAAAAATCATATTGCTAATAGAAAAGATATGCTTTGTTAAAACACACAAAAAAAAAAGAATAAAAAAGGGATTTTTTTACTAAATAATGTTTTTTTTTTCTCCGGATCTTAAATCATTACTTTTTCTAGGAATATTTATTTTAATCGTCATAAAAACGTATAAAAAAACATTAAAAAAGTGTCCAGGTGTGTGTATACATGGATTAAAGTTTGGACAGAGCATCAGGCGATGGTGGGAGGGCAATAATTAGGTTCCCTTGTTCCATCCTCACTCGTGGCTATGAAGGGGCAAAGTAGGTCTAGGAATATGATTCACCTGGTCAGGAATCTCCAAAACATATGGGTCCTTTGAACATGGTGATGATATCTTGCTTTGTTCTTTCTTATAAAGTTTTGTCCAAAAATGTTCACAAACGAATATTGCAAAGCAGGGTGGGGAAGATATAGTGATTGCCATGTCTGATGGAATCTATGCATCATGTGACCACAGATTAAGCTGTCCCGGCACTGTGTACTGCAGCTGAAGGACGGCAGCTCCCAATATACAGTGGAAATAATAATAATAATGTCCCAGCACTGTGTACTGCAGCTGAAGGACGGCAACTCCCAATATACAGTGGAAATAATAATAATACCGATATGAGAGTGTTTGGAAATACAGTAACAATTACGATTAAAACACTGCTACAATATATGGCCATGGCATAAACTTGACTAGCTTGTATTTTATATCTTGGGGTGGATCAATGCTTGTTTCGTTTGGAACATCAACATTCGTTATAATATATACACCAGAATTCTGGAAGAAATATCACTTGTTAATTCTATTTTTAGCAGAAAACCAAATTACCCTTTTCAAATTTACCTTGAATCTACCACTGTTATGCATTCATCCTCTTCAATATATCTTGTACCTTAATACTTGAAACCCTTAAAAATTAACATTTGGCAATAATGCAGCAACGGAATATACATTGTGAAAACAAGGGTTTTCACCACGCCATCCATTAGGTAACAAAATCTGTCGAAACTCAAAATCACTGAATTCATACAAGAGAACATAATCTGTGAAGATGAAAAGTTGGAAAGTACTGTACCAAGATCATCCACTAAATGTAAATTTCCAAGAATCAGAGATCTGCACAACAGAGGCTTAAATTCTTAAAATTCAAGCAGAGGATACCTTCAACATGCCCTTTAAACATTTTAGTCACTGTCCTCAAAATGTACATTTAAGCTTTCTTGATGAAGCGATTGTACCCAAGAAGCAATCTAGTCACTGCAATATGAACATTGAGGAGAAACTTTTAACCATGCTACACCAAACTCTGGAGGCGTAGGCGTAGCAAAACAATCAGGTACCATCATATGGCACTTGAGTTCAAGATAGCCCTCCACTAACCTTACATGGCAAGACCACATAATAAATAAATAGATAATAAATAATTATAAGTAGAAGCATGTATAAAATTAATTGCAACTTAAGTAACTTGATAGCATACCATGGACAGACTAATTCGCTTCAACATAAAGCGCTAAAGCAGAAGATGGATTGTGATCTGGTACAATTACAACATAAAATTAGCAGTGGAGAAATTATGGTTCAATTAGATATATCAAAGTAAAATTCAAAGATTATGCTCACACCTTCTGATTCCACTCGCAACCAATCCCGTGTGCATATTAGAGCTTGTCGAGTGTCTGGATTAAGGGAACTGCGATAACTATCAAGAACCCTGCCCCCAACACCAAAAGCCAACTCTGGTGAAACAGTTGACATGGGAGTCCCCAGAATATCTCGTGCCATCATAGACAAGATAGGGTACCTTGGTGTGTGGACTTTCCACCAGTTTAATATGTTGAAATCACAATTGCGAGGAAAGACGGGTTCTTCCAAGTATTTGTCCAAATCAGATATTGAACTCTGACCTTGAGAAGATTCATGGAGGAACTTGTCAAAGCCCTTTAACCTGTCCCTACTGTCAGTACTGGTACTAGGTAAACTGCTGCCAGGTAAAGCTGACCCTTGATCAACCAAAGTTGAGCAAATAGAGTATGCATTGAAAAGCTCCTTGATGCCATCAGAAACTTCCTTGATCCGATCCAGGGCAGTACTACCATAAATCTGGGAGTAGTAATACTCCACCAATTTCATCTTGAATCGAGGATCTAAGATGGCTGCTACTGCCAAAGCCAAACTGCACTTGCTCCAATATTTATCAAACTTGGCTTTCATCTTTGATGCGATGGAACTAAGAAAATCATCTGGGTTCTTACACCATTCAATTAACTGGATGTGAACATCACAAATTTCAGGAAAATATCTGTTTGCTGTTGGACATTTATCCCCAGAAAAGATATTGGTGATTTCAACAAAAAGTTTCAAATAACCAGTGATGGACTTGGCCCATTCCCACTCTATATCACTTAAAGCTGATGTGTAGGCTGGATCGTGCTCTTGCAAAAAACAAAATGCACTCTTGTATCCTATGACTGTTTCGAGCATGGAGTATGTTGAGTTCCACCGAGTTGACGAATCAAGAACCAAATTCCTCTGACTGCTGATTCCAATTTGCTGGGCAATGTCATTGAACTTCCCTTGTATTACCTGTGAACTTTTAACATAGCTAACACTTCCTCGAACCTTTTCAGTCACCTCTTGAAGTGTTTCCATGGCATCTTTAACAATCAAATTCAGAACATGCACAGCAGAGCGAACATCAAACAATTGACCATTACTCAGTAGAGGCCTGTTTTGAGAGATCCGATCCTTAATTCGGAGCACAATATCATCATCAGCAGAACAATCATCAAAGGTCATGGCAAATAACTTGTATTCAACATCCCATTCCATGAGACAATTTATAATCACTTCTGAAAGCACATCTTCAGTATGAGAAGAATCCAGTGTCACAAAATTTAGAATTTTCTGTTGTAATTTCCAATCCTCATCGATATAGTGTGCTATCAAACACATGTATTCAGCATTTTCTGGAGAAGACCACATTTCAATAGCAAGGTTAATTCTTCCATGCAATCTATTTATCAACTCATACACTTTCTGCTTCTCTTTCAAATAAAACTCCATACAAGAGACTTCAATGGAGCTATTTGGTACAAACTCAAACAAAGGCTGGAGATTCTTCACAAATCTTTTGAATCCAACATGCTCAACCATGGTCAATGGATAACCATGCAATATAATCATACGGGCAAGGTCTAGCTGACTCCGTTCTTGATCAAACCTACAACTTCCAAGGCTAATAACTTCATCTTTTCTCTGCTCAAGATCAGACTTCATAACCGTGGGCTTAATATATTCATCTTTTCTTTGTGCTTCATCATAACTGACATTGACATTTGCAAGGCTAAGGGAAGTGTCCTTTTTCTTTTTCTTTGCCACAAGCAGTTGTGACACATCATAATTAGATCTTTTAAGACATCGCAATAAGTGATTCCTTAGATGCGTAGTCCCACTATTACTTGACCCACTGAGTTTCTTGTCACAATGCACACAAACTGCATAACATACATCAGCCTTCCTAATCCTTTGAAAGTGATTCCATACCACAGATGTCAACCTCTTTGGTTTCTTAATCGCTAACTCATTTGATACCTCCATTGAATAGGTTTAAACTAGCCAAAGTCTGCATTTCACAAGAATCAACAGAAATTGTGACTCATATTACCACCATCTTATATGCGACAACCAGATGTAGAAATAATGTTCAGGTCATCAAGTGTACACATCAAAAACATATTTTACAACCGATATAGCATAATTTATAAACCCCTGAACATCCAAAGGCGGACAAAATGCAGTTGCAAAAATTCAAGGAACTCGATCAAAATAGCCAAAGAAAATATCAAATGGTGAAAAGGGCAAAGAACTGCTAATTAATTGTGGTCAAACAATCTAAGTTGAGGCATGCAAAACCAAAATATACAGGGCCAATGAAGAAGATGGCGTATTACAAATGTGAATCTACCTAATCAGCAAAAACAGACACCAGTATAGATTAATCTAGATCCACCAAATTTCAATTATACTACTCACATAACACAAGCAACCATCCTCATTGACAAAAGGCTGTTATATACAAAATGTAAGGTCATAAAACAAAAATCTGAGATGATTATTCTCCCTCAAACGCACTTTTAATGTTCCCTGCAGAATACCCAGAAATAGCTAACAAGATACAACCCCGTACATCTTACTATCCAGTAAGATCGCACCATATCCGTGCATTTACAAATGAACCAATCATCTTAAAATCCACAATTCTCGAAAAACCAAAGTCCGCCATTTAAGCTTCAACCTTCCTCATAGACCATAACTCAACAGATACACAAAATACAAACCAATCCATCATCTCAAAATCCATAATTCTCGCACAAATTAAACAAAAGTACCAATAATTCCAGCGCTTCAATCAGCTCTATAACTATCAAGAGCACACACATCAACAAACACTATAAAACACAGATGGGCCAACCTCAAAATCCATGTTTCCCATCAACAAAAAACAGAAAAAACAAACTTTTTAATTCAGTTTCCTCTTTAACATCAATGCAAAATCTAATCTTTCAGCCATTATAACCATCAACTAAACAGTAACAGAGAATGGGCCATCTCAAAATACAGAAAATAAATACAAAATCGCATTACAAAAAGAAAGTGAAAGGCTTGCATATACAAGAACGAACCCAAAAACAGAGAGGATAAGAGCATTAAAAAAAGGTGAAAATGGATGAGCGAAAGAGGGTCTTACATGGATTCTTGGATAAGCTTTGCCTTTTTGAAACCCACAGAGCCCGAACAGAGGATCCGGGAAGGTTTAAAGTTTGGAAAAGATAGAGAGAAACGAGAAGATCCGACGCGGGGTTGTTGAAATTTGAGAGAAAACGGGTAAGGATCCGATGAGATATAGGGTCAAGATGGGTATGGGTTAATACCAAGATTATAATTTATTTATTTTTAGAAAAAAAAACGGAGCTGGTGAAGATGGTGGTTGTGTAAAGTATGTTTGGACCAAACTGAAAATGATAGTTCGGACCATATTGAAATTGAATTTGGAGCTAAACCCATTCTAATGCTTGGGTCCCGTTTACTTGGGGGCGGGGGCTAGGTTTTGGATTTTGCGGTGTGTGTGGGTTTTGCGCTTGGATCTAATCAAGTTTCTATTTGGTTAAAGTTCTCAAGTCTAAGGGTCTTCATTTCTTTTTCCATGTTTTTTTTTTCCTTTTCAAGATTTCCGATGATGTTATATATATATAAAACAATTCCAAAAAACATTATATTTTGTTTGTTAAATCATATTTATTTTTTCATTTTAAAAGTGTTTTTAAAAAAATAATTTTTTTTAATTTTTTTCTTTGTTTCAAATTCATATTTTTTGGTGTTTTCAGATCATTTTGATGTGTTGATGTCAAAAATAATTTTAAAAAAATAAAAAAAATTATTTTAATATATTTTCGAGCAAAAAACATTTTAAAAATCAATTATTATCATATTCTCATACACCCTCTTAATCTTGTTAAAAAATCAGTATGTTTTAATATTATTAAATGGTGTTAAAAACACATTTTTAACTTGAATTGAAAAATATAATGGAAAAATAGATTATAAAATCATTAGTAATTTTTGTTTTAACAAATTTCATGGCTCAATTACATGAAAAAAATATCTCTAACAACTTGATATCAACAAATTTCAACAAAAGTATACAAAGAATCAAAATACCAAACATTTTCATGATTCTCTTTTTCCCAACACTCTTGTATCAAGCCCCAAGTTCAGAAAAGAATATAGAACTTAGTTGCACTTCAACATTCCTTAAAACATTCGATGCCTTGACATTAAGACAATAAACCAATAAATAAAAACTGAAAGAAAATAACAATAAAATAAATATTTTATCTTTTGCCTTTCATCTCCTACAAGGAAAAGAAGAAACTCCATATTTGATTATTGATTTCTAGTGCTAATAATTACTAACATATATCAATGATCATGGTCAACACATAAGGTACAACATGGTATTAGCTTTGAATTTCACGATGATAGTACCTCAATTGTGTAGTAACAATCTAAGTTTATCATCTTCACAAGTATTAGATTTGGACAAGAACACAATGAAATGATGACGGATTCAAATAATGCTTATTATACATAATTAAGCAAAGAGAATGAGCACAATCAGACATAAACATAATAACAATAATTACTAGGGATCATTTCTAGATAAGGAAAGATAAACCCACCCAGTTGATTTCATAAAAAAACACAATTTAGACCATAGCCACCATGAAAAGGATTGTCAATTACAAAAAAAAAAAACAAAGTATATAGAATTCAATAAAATACCTCTGCAATAGAGCTATCCACTCGGTTCTCTCTCTTTTCCCACATTATTTGACATTGATTCATCTCCAAGTGACCAAAATCCCATCCTCCAAGCCACTTTTGAAAAAAATCTTCTTAGCCCCATATTAGTTTATTTTAAACATTAATGCATAAGTCTTGCTATAATGAACAAATGATGTCATGAAAGGCAAATGTAAAAACGAGATTATAGATATGTGAAATTTGAGAAACGGGTTTGAAGGTAGCACATGGAAAAAAGAGTGATTTTGGATTTTTTTTCTCAATCAATGGTGGAGGAAAAGAGAGGCTACATGATAGTGGTTACTACTGCTGATATGGAGGTTGAGTTTGGTGGTGTCGGTCAGTGATAAAGGTTATCGACAACGGCTGAAAAAATAGAGAGGTTATTGTTTTGATTTTGTTTGAGGCTGGAAAAGTACGGCAGAGATGAGGAGAAGGGATGAAGGGGCTGGTAGTTCGGCGTGGTAGGTATGAAAGGTGAGGAAGAGATATATGGGCTGCTAGAAGGTCAGCGCTGATGAGTTATTTAAATAACAGTCAGTGAAAAATAAGGGGCGACCGCTACCATGATTTTGGGCTGTTTATAGATTTATCTCGGTGAAAAGAAGGCTATGAGTTTATGGTTGTTTATGGGAGTGTTTCAAACTGCTATGTTTAGTGGTCTAGAAGGAGATCATCTCTGGGTTTTGGTGAAGAGATGGGTTATGGTTTGTTGCGGAACAATGAAGAGAAAAAAAGGCTACCAGTCTGCTACAATATTTATATTTCAAATGAAAACATAAACTTCATACTAAAATCATGATTTTACCCATTTTAGTACCAAGTTTATGTTTTTAGTATGATTTTATCGGATTTTAAGTTTTTAAAGTGTTTTTGTAAGCTAAGTATATTTTTAACTTGTAAAATTATATGATTTTACGAGTCAACTTATGATTTTACCAACTATATTCTTGTTAGTGCTATCAAGAATAAATGTAAACTCCATGTTTAATAGTGTAAATTTTCACAAGAAATACCAAGTAAACATAATAAAATATCTAATATTGATGGCTTAACATAAAATAACAAGTTTAGTATGTAAATCTCAAGATTAGTAGTGTAAATTTTGACAAAAAATAGCAGAAAACATGAAGAAAATAACTATGGTCGAGGGTCTAACAAAAAATAACAATTGTAGCAACTTGATAACAAGGGTAAAATGGTAATTTAACAAAAAATTACACTTTTTAAAACCATCAGCTAGAGAGAGAAGGAAGAGAGGAAGTTAGCATTTTTTTTCTTGTTACATGTTTTTGCAAAGAGGAATTGCAAGGGGAGAGTTAAGGGGTCATTATGGACAAAAAATTAAATAAAAAAAGCTTCTAAATTAGTGAGAAGTAAGAGAATGTAAGTAGTTAGAGAGGGAAAAAAAATTAGGGTTGTTAATAAAAAAGTAGTAGCATTGAAGGAAGAAAGGTAAAGTTCATCATTCAAAACACATTTGTTTTAGTTGATTACAAGTGGTAAAAGGTGTAATTTTAATTGATTTTATTCTTTGTAATTAAAGATAGAAAGAAAATTCCTACTTTAGATTTTTTGGGGTTAGTTGAGTTTTGATTATGGAAATGTAAATTGATTGTATTCTTATGGATTTTATGTTAGAAATAGAATTAACTAGGTGAAAAAAATTGAAATGGTAAAGTGGATTGTGCGTTAGGTTATTGGTGGATTATGAAATTATTAGTTTTGATGAAATTCTATAGATTTGTGTTTTGAAATGGTGTTATTAATAAACAAAAGGATGAATTTGAGGCTAACCATAGATTGTTTTAAACTTTGAACATAAATGGTGTTAATGATGTGTTTGAGTTAGTATTGTATGTCATGATGATGATTTATATATTTTAGATTTAAATATATTGTTTTTAAATTTATTTATGAAGTGTAACTCATTGTTGATGAGTTTAAGGAGGTTGGGAATGTGGGATTCTTATGAGAAAAAAAAGTGGATTAAAATACATATAAAGTGTTTGATTAAATACTTAAATGAATGAATGAATTAGTAATTAAATGACATGATGAATGTTTGAATGAAATGAAAAAATTATAAGCTAAAAATAGCATATTAGGTTTTACAATAAAATGAATGAATAGGATGCTAGAAAAGGCAAGAAAGGTTGATTGAGATGGGTAAGTTAAAAGATAAGTATTTGAATTAAATGTTTTTTTAAAAATAAAATAGTAACTAAATGACACGATGAATGCTTGAATGAGATGTGTTGTGGCGTGAAAGGCATCGAATGAAGAGTTTTCCTCCTGGATTGAGGGGGTTTTGGATGTGATGAGATAAATCATAAAATTATAATTTGAAAGGTTCAGAAGTCGTCATCTAGTATTATGGTCACTAGAAAACCTAATAGTATGTGAAAGTTTGGGTAAGGGGACTAGTTGTGCATAGAGAAGACACATCACCTATAATGTACCATACAAATGGTAAGTTGCATTATTGATTGTTTTTTTTTCTAAGTTCTGTTTCTATTCATTGGTCCATCTAAGGTTCAAGAAAGTTTCTCATTGGTAAGGAGATCTCTATCTTATTAGGCTAAAACCTAACCATTCTAAAGTTCAAATTTTAATGGTGTATTTATTTTTATTTTGTATCTTTAATGGTGTCTACTCTTATTTAGAGGAGGATTTGCTACATTTGAAGTTCAATGTCTACTCTTATTTTCAACCCATATTTGTCTTTTCTCTTTACTGTTACGTTTTAATGTTGCTACTAGTATGAGAGAATTTTACAAGGTTTGAAAATATTACATCCTCTCTTGGATTCTCCACTGACAATGACACAAATAGATTTCTGTAGAGGGAGCTCTGCTACATTGAAGTTCGATGTCTGCTCCTTTTTTTTCCTTTACAGTTGGTTGCTTCTGTCATTGCTTGTAAGGATTGTTTTGTGATGATTTGAGGGTTGTTTTGGGGTGACTTGGAAATGGACTTTTCTGGAATGGAAAATGGTTGTTTGGATGGTATTTTAGTAGTTGAAGCTTCGTATGGTTTGGGGTACACTTTATGGTGTTTTGGTTGGACTTTTTATGGATGTTGCAGTCTTGGCTAGGAGGCAATATTCATGGCAGTGTTTCTCTCTCTCTAGGTTGCTTGGGTTAGGGTTTAATGGGGTTTTTATATGAGAAATGAGAAGGTTCTAGGGCTTATGGGTTGATGGAATCTCAACTTTTAATATTGAAGAATAAATCTCAGTCATTCATTGAAGCTAAGGATAAACGTTTGTCCTGCTTTACAACTAGCAAAAAGAGGACACAAGGTTGTTTTTACATGCAGAGCAATGCGAGGTAGTGTTTTTGGGAAAGAATCTGCATGTGTTTTTGGTGCAATCAGAGCCAGAATTCTGGCTTAAAGTGAAGTACAAGTGCTAGGGTATAAATTGGCATAACATTTGTGTTGTGTGGTGCAGAGATGAAGGAGAAAATAAAGCTAAAAAATAGGTACTTAAACATCCTTTACTTTTGAAAGAAGACAATAAATAGTACCTGAATGACATGTCATTCAGAGTCTAGGCTTAGAAATTAAACAACTTGTTATCCATTGGGGGGAGGGGGAGAGATTAGGTTTTTTGCCTAACTTGTCTATTTTCAATTTGGTCCCTACACTCTTGAGACTTTTCAATTGAGTCATCAATTGACTTTCAAACTTCTAATTTCTTCGATTTCACTACTATTTTGAATTGAATTTGGTCCCTGAATTCACGCTCCTTTTGCATAAAGGTCTTTGGTCTTGAATTTCTTAAAGTTTACCCTTGATTTCATTCGATTAAGCTTGTAAAAATTAAATTTGGTCCTTCAAAATTCCAATCTTCTCAATTAACCCTGAATTAGGCTTTCAAACTTAATTTGGCTCATTAAAAGTCTAATTAAGTCCTCACACTTAATTAATTCTTTTAATTTGACCTATATTAATTCTTAAACTTAATTAGATCTTTAATTGAGACTATGATTAATTCAAATTGGCCTATTAAAGTCTAATTAAATCCTCATACTTATTTTTTATACAAATTTATTTAATAATCATTTAATATAACCTTTAATTTGCATTATCTCTCAATATTGGGTACAATTGGGTTTTCAATTTCGTTCAAAATCTAAGTTTGGTTTCTCTATGCATTTAAAACCCTTCTCAACCTGTTCTTGTCAAGTTGTCAGTCTTTTTTTTTTTTTGCTTTCATTTTATTTTTTTACTCAAAAGGAAAAAGATGATTTTGGGGGAAACTTAAAACTAGGTTATGACAAAATGGATAAATTAGAAGCCAAATATGACATATGAAGCTTAAAATAAAATGAATGAATGAGTACCTTAAATGGAAAAATAAATATTGATTGAGATGATTGAGTTAGTAGCCAAAAATGGCATTATTAATGAGTAAATGAATGATTAAATAAATAGACTTGTAGCCAAAATATGATATAAATAATGCTTGAAAAAAAAATACATTGTTAAGATAAAATGACCTAATAGGATGTTTAAGTAAATGAATGGAGTTGATAAGTTAAAAACAGATGTTTAAATAAATGAATAGAATTGGTGAACGAAAGTGGCATATCCATGAATTATTACAAAAAAAAAAGGATGTTAATGTGAATAAATAGTTATGATAGTGGATAAAAAATGAATGAGATACTAATTTGGATGCCTTTTTGAATATTAAAAGGGACATCTAATGTGGGATCCGTTGCTGGAGGAGCACATATGGAAAGAGCGCAAGATGTGTGCTCTTAATCTTATACTTGTTATTGGATGGAAGAGAATTTACATAACTATTTTGTACATCAATGAGCAAAAATGCAAGTATACATATTGTGGTAATAAGTTGGTTGTAATGATGGAGACTAATGCATTAAAGAAGTCGGCTGCAATGACGATGACTATTTCATTAAATAAGTCGGTTACAATAACAAAGACTATAATGTATAAATAAGTCAGTTGCAATGGTGGAACTATTACATTAAATAAGTTGGCTGCAATGACAGAGACTATAACGTGGTAATAAGTCGGCTACAATGGTAGGGACTATAATATGGTAATAAGTCAGCTTCAATAACGAGGACTATAATGTGATAATAAGTTGGTCATAATAGCGATGACTATTACATTAAAAAGTTTCCTGCAGTGGTGAAGATTAATAAGTGAAAAACATGTCAATCACAACGACAAAGATCAAGTTGTAAAGATGCAATGATCGAATTGATATAAATTCAGAAATGTTTTGAGAAAGACAAGTTAAGTGATTAAATGGGGTAAATGGTTACGCAAGCAATAAGTTGGAATTTATATATCAAGAGAATGATACAATTCATGTGATTAAATTAAAGGGATAATAAATTTTCATTATGGAAAACGAAAGGTATTGAAATATTATATGACATCTATAGTTTTACCTATAGTTCAAAATGAATCATAAATATGATGTCTGCTTTTAAATTCATTAGAGGAAATATTTACAGTAATAGATAATTATAAACATTAAAATTCCAAGTGTTTTTGCAGGTACCTCATGTCCATCTTCGATATCTTCATACTACATTTCCATTTCTCCTAGTTTTTCACTAGGTAGACTTTTGAAAAGAGTAATGCATGTTATGTAAACAAAGTTAATATTGTATCGAAGTAAAAAAAATGATATGGATTATAAGAATGAAAAAGGGGAATACTTTTTGGTAATATTTGTAATTAATATATGTGATGTGTCTAAACATTGTGTATGGATATGTGATGAATGGTGAGCCTCGGGCCACCTTTGTGATGATGAATAAGTACTTGATTTTATTTTTGGTAGAGCCTGTATAAGGGAAAATTTTTATTGAAATTTCAAAATCGAATAAACCTGAAAAATAATATTATAATCACCCTACAAACATCATAGGACAACATATAATCTAGATCTTCAATTTCTTACTTTATCAATAAAATTGTAAGTTGAATTTTTTTTATATGTTGATTCACACACACACACACACAATATATATATATATATATATATATATATATATATATATATATATATATATATATATATATATATATATATTATTTATTTAATAAAATAAAAAAAAGTTT
>Ga0307517_10003895_pt1 | contig 23136 bp, 33 predicted proteins | sample 23_EM_MG_FD_194515 | JGI IMG/M metagenome (GOLD analysis project Ga0307517, IMG submission 194515) | Populus trichocarpa ectomycorrhiza microbial communities from riparian zone in the Pacific Northwest, United States - 23_EM | ecosystem: Host-associated > Plants > Roots > Unclassified | place...
TCTAGCCGCCCGTGGTCAACCGCATAGAGGTGAGTGATCGTGCGCTGCTTCTTGTCCGGGCACTTGACAAACTTTCTCGTGGCGTACACGTCGGATCCGTGCGAGAAGGCTCCGATGTTCTTCCCGCACCCACGCTTCCCCTTCCGCAACAACCGATACCAGTGGTCCTCCGGCTGGATACCTTCAACATCTGGTCGCCAGCTGTCCTTCAAGAATACCAGTTCCTTCGTCTTTACTGACATCGCCACGAACCCACGGGTGGCTCGTCCGGTGGGAGACTTCAACACCGAAGTCGGACGCCCAACAATGTAATCTTTCCTGACCTTGCCGTCTGGAATGGATACCTTCCTCCTCGGATATTCGCTGGGATCTCCAACACTCTCGACCAGCCCGCAAAGCATCGGGTCCATCACCTTCTTGTCACCTTCTGCCTGCTTCTTTCGTCCACGCGTCTTCCGCTGTTCGGGTTCAGGCTGTCCGTCACAGGCCGTCTTGACCGCTTCAGCGAACTCCTCGATCTCCTTCGCTGTCGCATCTTTGACCGTTGGATCCCATCCTCGGGCTTCTGGGTCATCGGCCATCCGGTCGAGGCGAAGAAAGAACTCAGTCAACCGACGGTTTCCCCTATCCGTAGAGTAGTCGATTGGTGCAGTGACTTGGCAACCGGTACGATCCCAACGGAAGAGACGGGCGACCTTGCCGAAGATCCCGACAGTAAATATCGAAGTCCGGAACTGATAGGCCTGCTGTCGAGTGGAGTAGAGAGCGATTTGACCGCGAGTGCTGCTAGTGTTATTGAACAGCTTCGGGAAGAACTTGTCTGCGGTGACGAAAGGATCCGCCGAATTACCGTGCTTGAATTCGACGAACATCTCCATCGTTTGGAAGGAGGTAACAACACGCGTGGAGGGTTCCTCCTTTCTCTCGTAAATGGTGACGTCGGGTTTATACTCGGCCTCTGCTTCGCCGGATGGGGTGTTGGACGTGTCGAATGCGGTGAACCGGGTGAAGAGTGAGTTGACGGCATTAATCTGGGAGATTTATTGTAAGAGGACAAGGGAAACGTGAGGGAAATGAAAGAACGTACGAAAAATCCGTACATCTGCTTCTCAGACGTCGCTCCGGCCATATCTGTGAACCCTGGGGTTGCCAAAGGAGGAGAGATATCCTTGACGGGGAGAAAATCTTTGAAGAAAGTCTCAACATTCAAGGGTCCAACAAAGGCTTGTCGCATCTCTGCGTCTAAGGCTAAGTGAAGTTCGTTGGCGAGGGGAGGGGGAGATGCGGAGCAGTCTGTGGAAGTTTGCTGTGTGTTCCTAACCGGTGTGGAATCGGGAGGCTTGTCGGTACGAACAGATAAGTAGGTGGAGTTGTTGTCCGGATGATTGTTGGGTGGTGTGCTGGTGGGGAGGTCGTCGACAGGTTGGAGAACCGGAGAACTCTGGGGGGATGTGGTTGGCGAGCTAGTGATGACAATCTCAGCCATCGCGCAAGAGCGAGCAGGCGGGGCAGGAGAGCTGAGGGGTACATACCTTCTGAAGCTACACCTTTTTTAAGGATGAGATGGGTGGCCTTGAAGGACAGATGTGAATGTGATCCGCGTGCGGGTAGCCGTGGATTGATTTCAAAAGCAGGATTTACGGGCCAGGGGACACAAAGCTAGAGTCGTTGCACGCCGTTTTTCGCCACAGGTAAAGCTTAAAGGGCCAGGAGTGACGCACGCGTCCAGATCAAGAGAAGGAGTGGTTGAGCTCCGATCGTTGAGTGGCGCGACCACTTATCCTCCCGCGTCACATGGGCAGTTCAGAATGTTCTCACGCTCCTCAATACGGATCGAAGAGTCTTCAGTTTGAACCTCGGGGTCTGGACGAGCTCTGGAGAAATCCAGTACCTACACTCTCCTTCCACTGGGCAGGAGAGGATGTTCTTCGGGCCACCGGTTTGAGACTCACCCAGTGTGATGGACCACTTGCTTCCGCGCCATGAGACAAAAAGGTGCAGCGGGGACGACCATGCTCGTTCACAATTGTTCATGCCCCATGGCCTGATTGTCTGTTTTGGATATATAAGTTTAGTCACACCGATAAAGTTTGCCGTCCGTGCAACGCCTAGAATGTACACAGCCCGTTGGCACCGGCTTCAAACGCACTTTGCCGCGCTCGCCATGCTGCCGTTGGGACACGGTCAGGAAAATCGGTATCGCCGCACATCTTGTCATCCCTTCCTTCCCTCTTTCCATTCCAGCGCTGCTGACCACCTCCCACCAAACAGAATGGCATCGATTTCCAACTACCCAAGACTTGCCTCCCCCCTGCACGCTATACAGACACACAGTCCTTGCGACATCCCTACACCTTCTCCGCGTCAACTGAGCCTCGCACTTTTTTTCATCGCTTGGCCATTCAATGTTCAGCTTGTGGCCCACTCCTTCAGCAACAATCCCTGCACGTCCGGCAGAATGCATATGTCCCAACCGGAAGTCGCCACGCCCAAAGAGCAGCGGATGACCGATGAGCTACCAGCCGATTCGAACGAATGTCGCCTCGCGGAGCCCTGCGACAACTATTAAGCCTATGGTTTCCGTATCTTTTCAACTCGTCCCATGGACTCGAGAGTGCGTGGCGATCTGTCTGGTCCAATTCCTGCGTTAGGTACGTACTCGCGAGAGTGGCCAGAAACTATCGGAGAAACTGAGCATCATGGAACCGTTTGGTGCTTGCACATGCGCGGCCGCGGTGGAGCCGGCGTCCGGACATGAGATCCACCAATATCACCAAGCGGCTATGTGTCCTTGTATATGAGAGCGTTCGAGGCACTTCTGGAGGTTCTTTCGTACAAAATGCTACGATAATGGTGAGGAATGAACCGGTCTTTCTGCCATTATCTCAGGTGAAGACCTACGACGTTGTATGTTAAATTCTCCCTCTAATACCATCCGTTGCGACCTTCCAAGCACATTCCTTGTGTGGTGTTTTCCAAACATACCTCGAATTTCTAGCGTCAGGACCGAGGGGGCAAAATAACCGGAGAAGAGAACGCAACAGCGGACTAGAAGGATATCTCCCCCCATCAAATAAAGGAAACAAGCAACTAGGACCACAACACCGCCGAGTGAGTTCACGCCCGCGCTCACTCGAGCATCTCAGGAATCTTCTAATACAGCTCCCACCTTCTATCGTGTATACAATGAAGCAGGGATAAGCGAACCTTGCACCCAACCATCCCAAACCGCAGTGAGTGTCATGAGAGTGAGAAATCGGTAACAATGGGAAGACCAGAAAAGCGAATCGAAACAGCGCCAAGTCTAGATTCCATTAAAACTGCTAGCGGATGGGGGAAAGGGGATGTACTTGAAATGGGATGGATGGGTATAAACAGCGCCCTGTATCTCCGGGAGACAGGGCCATGACATTTGAATCGCAAAAGCTCTTGAGGTCAGGGATCACGGTTCCCCTCGTCCCGTTCAACACGTCGAACTCTGCACTTAGAACAGCCTCGCCGCGTCCGGCCGACAGCACGCGGCCCAAACAAACGCACTCCCGCTCCCAAGCGGTGGAAACCCCAAGAAGTACCATCCAAATCTAACAAAGGGGATCTCCGAAGACGAACCCGCGGCCGCCAAACCTGTGTGAGAGCACCGGAGTTAGCGGTCCCAGGTCGTGTTCCCAAAAGTGGGGATGTTGACGTTGATGATATTCACCAGAGATGAAGCAACACGTCGAAATCCCGATGGTTATGAAGCGGGCAGAAAGGAGAGTCGTCGTGACCCAGACGTGGAACCTAGAGCCCATCATAACCTGTACCCACGCCACACACATTTTTAACACGAAGCGATAACAAAGGCAATCGGGGGAGGGACAGACCTCACGGAATCACACCGGATCTGCCTTGTGGGTGATAAACACAATGGTAGACTCAGCCGACGACGAGGCCTCCGGTAGTGAGACTTATCGCTGCCAACAAGAAACAGTACGGAACTGCCTTGGTGAATGGTAGTACCCTCGAATCCGATGGAGGTTCCGAGGTACAGAATGCAGCGATCGTCGCGAGCAACAAGCAGGCCTACAAACAGCGAAGGGTCGGCACCGATAAAGCTCTCGCGTGGCTAGGATAAACATACCACAATGTTTATATGTTGAGTTCTATCCTTCATGTCATCTCTTACCCCCTCCACGTGGACGTGTGAGATCTCTCCCACACCGTCTGCAAGTTCACGTAACCAAAACCTATGATACAAAACAGCCGATGGACAAGCAGCGCTGTACCCCGGGAAACTTGGGTCGGGTGTACCTCTCCACCGAAATCCCAGTGATCTGGAAGTTCCGGGATGGATACGTCGATGCCCTGAAAATCGGAGCCACCACCTGCCGAGCGAGGCCAAGGAGGGCCCTTGTCGTGGACCCGGGGACCGGTCACCACACTCTCGGGTCTAGATGACAGGCATGTCCACTCCTCCAACCTCAAAATACGTAGACGTGGCAGAAGTGAAATCCACTTACAAGGGTTACCGATCTGCCATCAGTCTCTGTCCAAATAACTCGGAGAAAACAGTAAAACCTTGCGCGACCTCACTGCGGGTAGTGGGATCACTCTCGAATTTGGATCAGCATCCCCAGAAAAACGGGGGCAAGGGAGTATCGAGTATATGAAAGGTTCTTCACGTACAAACCAATGAATTCGTACCTGATTGTTACTGCAGGATTCCCCCCGGGGGGGGGGACAAATTAACGGTTGAAGGGGGCGCAGCTGCGAGAGGGGACGAACCTTCCAATCGAAAACCCGAACCCCGTAATCTCCGGGAACTGCAGTTCCCCCACCTCGGCCATAGCGCGTAGCGTGGACATCATCTGAAGAACGGGGAAGGAGATAAGGACATACAAAGGGAAAGGGTCCCGGTATCAAAGCAACGAGCGACCGGTACCGCAGCGGCACCGAGCAAGCCCAAGCGAGTCGGGGACCTTCCAACACGACAAGAGCTTGGGAACAAAGGGACGTTTAAAAGAGATGCCAAGAGCGGTTCCAGGTTAGATTTGATCAAAACCGCCGACCGATGAGATCGATGAGATTAAGGATGGCGCACCCAAGTAATGGTGATCGAACGGGTTAACAACCCATATATCCACAAGACAGAATCCACAACATGCATATTGCGAAAGATCCCAGGGACAACAAAGGGACCGTGGGCCCTCTCGTCTTGATCAACAAATCACACTCTGCGCCAAGAACAGCCCCAGCGCGCCCGGCCGACAACACATAACCCAAGAAAACGCAAATCGCGCTCACAAGCGGTGGCAATCCGGCGAAATTCCACCCACGCTTAACAAAGGGAACCTCCGAAGATACTGGGATCGAGGGCACCCACCAAATATGAAGAAGCACGTCGAAACTCCGATGGTTGTGAAAGAGGTAGAGAGGAGTCATCGTGAACCATATACGACGCCTTAAACCTATCATGGCCCGCACACCCACACCACATAGACCTCACGAAACCATAGCGGATTCACCTTGCGAATCATAAACACAGCGGTAAAGCCGAAGACGAAACCTCCAGTGGTGAGACTCGTCGCCGTCACCGAGAAACATCATAGGACCACTTTGGCGAACAAGCCACAGCATCCATTACAGTTGCCCTTGAAAACCGAAACCACCGCCGGTTGGGCGGGGCCAAGAAACCCCAGGTCCAGACCAGGTCCAGACTTGAGGATCGGAAATCACGCGTTCTGATCCAGAAAACAGGCACGTCCAATTCTCCGAAGCAGTGGGATCCAGTTACAACTTACAAGGGTTGTCAATCCTCCACCAACTGGATGCCATTATCAGACTTCGTCCGAAAAATCCTGGTAAAATAAAAAAATGCCAGCCCACCTATCACGGGCCACCTCAACCGCCAAACGAAAAGACTCTCAAACACCGCATCATCAATCGTCCCCAAGCCCCCGTCCTCGCGCACAGTATCCAACCGAACGCCAGCCCGCACAGCAGAGGCGGAGAGACGAGGAAGTAACAAGAAACCCTGACGAATCTTGCCTCCGAGTAGGAGGCAGCAATAAGCAAACCTTCCGAACGCCCAAGTTTAGTTCCATTGATACTTTTGAACGTGTTGCCAATCCTTTTACCACTCACCGGCTGCCGCTGCACAAGTTGAAGCTCCGATCGATAGGAAGGGGGTCGATAACAGAATCATCGTCGCCCAAATGCGAGGCCGCGAACTCATCATAGTCTGTTGACACTTCCATCAGCCTTCCCAACGATGGGTACCGTACCGCCAAGACGAAGGTGGATGAAACGGGGGCGGCATATCGCACATCGTCTCGGCAATTGAGCACGGAGGGATAACTAACCTCGTGGAACCACTGGACCTTGGCTTTATGGATAATAAACACGGCAGTGGACCCCATGATCAGTGCCCCGATGGCAAGGGCGACAGATGTCAAGAGAACGCAATAGGGACCTTCCGCCGTATACGGTAGTATTCTCGCGGCGTTCCCAGAAGGATCTGTGGTGCAAAACGCCGTCATTGCGGTAAGGAGCAAACCAGCCTGGGCCAGACACGCAACCTGATCAACAAGAAACTTCCCAAGACTCCGTCAAAAACGTACCACGATGTTGAGATGTTGTATTCTCTCCCTCAGCGTATCCCTCTCATGCTCCCAAACCTCAACCGGACAGCCAGGATGGGTCACCTCCCAAACCTCATACAAACTTGCACGGCCCAAACCAATGATACAAAAGAGGTGGTGGAGGAAGTGCGTGAACGGACGCCAGCAGAAGTACGAATGCATCAACGGGTGTTTGTCTCGCTCGAAAATCCAGTGGGGTGGCATCTCGGGAAGTGGGTTCTCCTGCGCCTTGTAGTTGCGTGGGGAGCGAGTTCCTGAGATTGCGGTGGTGGCTGATAGCATGGTGCTCACGTTCAAGGATAGATGAATAAAGAGGAAGTGGCAGCGGATCGATAAGACTGATGGATGCGCATGGCTGACACGAGGCAGGTTTGACAAAACCGGATGCTATGATACCAAAGTAAGGAATTTCCGAGCACCTGCCAGAGGGGATTTTCCGGAAGGGCGTGGGCGCCAGTGACAGGCCCTTTCAATCGAAATCGGTTTGAGAGATTCTACTGTGTCGATCGACTGTAAGCTGAGTGGGCGACGAAAACTGAGATGAACCCCAGAGATCCACAAGGCAAGCCATAAATCATTATGCTGATCGGCGGCAGTTACATGGCCGCAGTTGGGGTATAGGGCTACCACCGAATCACCCCCATCAGGAACGTCGCCACAAGTTGAACATGAGCGATCCACGCCAGTAAGACGAGGCAACTAAACGGCCCCACGAGCAGAGTATAGCCGCTATCTCTGAGAGCGGCTACCCCAGATCTCGCAGCAGCTGTGAAAAAAACTGAGACGTGGCGGCAGTTCAGCCTTATAGCGCCGAGAAGGGACAGATGATCCAACTTACCCGCGGTGAATGTATGACGTCGATAGGAAAACGCTTAACATTGTCATCCAGATCCTTTCGGGCATTGTACCCATCATTACCTACAACCAAATTTCAGCAACGACATATACGTAAAAGCGAAAAATAGAGCAATAGACATACATTTCAAAACCAATTCCGCGTTGCTCTTCGCTATCGCAACTACAAGGACAGAACCAAGGATTGGCCACCAAACAACAGCCCGAGGGAGAACCAAAACAACGCGTACGAATCGGAACGTTGTATTCGAGAACAGTTTCGAATCTGAGGGAGGTTCGGCCGTGCAAAACGCGGCGATCGCCGTGAGGAGCAACCCGGCACTGTTCAATTTTCGAATGGTGAGGGTTTGAATAGAGTGTAGAATAGACAGTTATGAATCAATCAACAGTTCATACGCTCTCTGACAGTGTTCCATGCTTACCATGACATTAATACTGGCAGTCCTATCCCCCATCTCTCCCCAGAGTTGGTAGGGGGCGGACCTAGGGTACGATATCACCCAGAACTCCCCCGCCCTCCTCCCAGCACCGATAAAAAAATAGCGCAGCCTCGAGTCTAGGAAACCTTGTGCCTTCACTAATCATCCAATGCTCTGGGATCGGCGGGACATCGCCAAGTTTTGAGGCCAGAGGTGTGGTAGCGAACTTGTGAGACTCCACCGTTCAGTCAGTGGCAGCAACTCTTCGGGCCTTTCGGCTGAGCCGGCAATACATATGCCATTCATGTATCACACACATCATCACATGAAGGCAACGTATACATAGTTCATGTGGGCGAGTTGGTGAGCTCGGTGGACCGAAGTGAACCTGACGTGGCACTGAAAGGGAACGTGAATAGTATAAAAGCCTAGGATAAGCCGCGCCACTGATGAGAGCAATGAAATCTTGGAGGTGGGTGACACGTCGTCATGGAGCGGAAGGAAGATGGTGACAGCGTTGATTGACCCCGACCGAGGATTTTCCGTGGTAACTCCTGGTCGCGCACTATTGGGTAGAAATACAAGGTGCGATATACAATAGATAATACAACACGAAAGAACGAAGGTGTGGTCTGAACTGAAACAGACCACTAGCGTGCTCAGCACAGCGCTCAACAAAAAAACAATGAATGTGGAATAGAAGAAACTCGAATAGTGAGAATCTGTCGAGCAAGAAGAAATGAATGTAGTCGGATGTTTTCTCTCCCCGCAAAGTGTCGGCCACGAAAAGGTCGACCGGACTTCAGCTGTAGATCCAGATCCCAAGGAGCGGGCCAGGTGTTCAAGACATGATAAGTGCCTCGTCCTCTACTAGCAACGATATCGTCTGCCGGTTATCGGGCTTCAAATCGCCATCCAGAGGGCTGAAACATCCCCGGACAATATTTCCTTGCCTCCGCCACCTGGCAGTATACACGGTCACGATCCGGCCCTGACCAAGTTCGGATCCGGCCTCAGTTTCGGCGCACGAGAAGGAGACATCGACCGGACACTTACGTCGTGCATCTCCAGCGTCCCATTATCCTCGATTATGACGCGCCTCCAGCGTGCGTTCCCGCCTCGTGCCCAAGCGCTATCCCCCCTCTAAAAACACCGCAGTGGGATTCAGCTGACCGGAACAAGAGCATCGAGAGGGTCGGACTCACGGAGAATTTGTAGGGCCAAGGTTGGTCAGCCCAGGATGGCTGTAAAGATGTGACTCCGAGCAAGGAATCCTGTAGACGACTGATAGAGAAGGAGAGAACGTTGAGAGCCATGTTTCGAGGGAGATAGATATGAGGGGCAGAAGTGGAGGGAGCGGGGTTTATATAAGGATGGTGGAAAGTTACAAGGAGAAAGTTGGCCGTCTGTTAGGGAACTCGAGGAACAATAAAGCGTTCATTTGGTCTTCATGCCGTACAATCGCTCGAGATCGAATCGACGTGGGCATGTTTCACCCTCTTCGGGATTTTCCGATGTGCGATCACCCGCCGGGACTGTTACTCTCCCCCCGCCCTCCACATGCATGCGCCCCGTAAACCCACGAGAGACCGTAAGGTATTACGACATCCACTATCCAATCTCAAAGGGGTATTCTAGAACAAAGGGAAACCGTTTCTGGTTACTGCGGTTAGCTACAGCCTAAACGGATCAATCCTCCCCAAGGCCCGCCTTACCAAATCGAAAGACCTTTTCCGTTGTGCGCCCAGGAACAAAAGCCCCGAACACAAACCGTGCGCGAGCCTAACCGTAAGCACGCCGTTCGCCGATCAGCCACGGAGACGAAACACCCTTTCCGGTATACCGCAGTTCTGTCTCTTCAAAGACGGCGACATGCTTGGTGGTCTCAAACCCGAGCTTCTGGAATAACGCGATGCTCGCTGTGTTCTTATCCCCGATCCGAACGACCAAAGACTCCTTTGAGACTGGCAAGGGAGGCTTGGAATCAGATGCGGTGGCGTAGGAAAACATCAGCTGCAGAGCGCGGTTGGCGAGTCCTTTCCGGCGATATTCTGGCTCTGAGTTAAAAAAAAACCGCATGTGTTGTCATCAACTCCGATGCGGCGAAGATTGGGGGGCAGGAGAGGGAAAACATAGATATTCCGAAGGGTCAAACTCACCCGCGATCATGATCTCAGCCTCGGCTTCAAAGTCTTGGTCTCCCGGAGTACCATTGAGGAATATGTTTACATCTCCAATCATGGGAAGATTCGGGATATCGCTGGTTGCGAGTTCCCCGCCTGACGTTCTTGCGAGAATGATAAACGTCAACTCTGAATTATGATGACCCGGATTTTCAGGGTTCCTGTCAGTCAAACTCCGGGAGTGGACGTACTGTCCCCATCCAGCCGCCATTTTGCTAAACAGTGGACGATTCCTGATGCAACGTAAACACAAGAATCACCCGCGACCCACCCTGCATCTCGTATTCCTCTTCCAAAGACAGAGACTCACTCGCCGTCAACTCTCTCAAAACGCTATCTTTCATCCACTCGTGGTATCTCTGCAGCGAAAGCGATGAATACCGTATACCTTGACGACTTCAAATTCACACACCGGGACATGCTCTGGCCTGCGTTTCGAAATCTTTGTGATAAAAAAAGGGCGTTTGGAACGCATGCCCTCACCTGTACGGAACCAAGACGACTTCCTCGTCGATGATCGCAATGAACTCGTTGGCTCTCATACTGCAGCTTTACAGTATCTTCCGAATGAGGGCCGTGCCTGTCGGTGAGTGGTGGGCGGAGCGGAACAACCAGATCGAGGAAGGGCGTGACGCCCCGCGGCGACAAATCATCGACTTCGAGTTCTCACCCAGCTTCGTGTGGCACTTCCTCCCGCATGCACACACTCGATGATGACCGTACGGGTCAGAAAACTCCTGAGACAAAACGACTGTGGTCTGGTCCGTTATTTGTCATCTTGGCTCAGTGGTTCGGCGGTTTGGACCAAACCAACTGCGTTTCCTCCCACGATCACCGAATCCTGTCAGGCCTTGCAATTTTTTTGATTGCCTCCGTCCACTGCCAAGCTTGTGGCAAGGATCCCCGGGCCAATGGCATACCGTTGCCCTCCCTGGACTTTTGAGGGCAGCCCGTCGACTTGAATTTCCACCACGCAGTGCTCTGTGACTAGGATCCGAATGTTCTGTGCTACGGTATGGGACCGGTGTGGGCCTCCCCGACAACTTTTACACAGAGCTCGTTCAACGATAGATATTCCAACACAGAAACACTTTCTCAATGGGTCGACTTCTGGTCTTCCGCTTGTCGACCGCATTTCTAATTTTACAGACGGCCACCCACTCCGGTCAATTGCAGTGATCCTCGTGGGGGTATCGTTCCCCCCGCCAAGTGTTTGCTTTTCATTTCATTCTCCGTTCCTTATCCTACACACAAGAATCGTGCCCCTGCGTGTGTGCGTTCGTATACGGCGGTTGGGTGGGGGACGGACTACATTAGATACGCTCTTGAATGCGTTTTCTCTGAACGTGAACAGCCGACAAGGGACCGGGGAAGGAACTCCATCATATCATCCCCCCGGCCCGGCGACTTCCCCACCCACACGAATCTATACCACTAAATTCGAAAGACACCACTTTGGACTCCATTGAGTGACGCACCCGCTGACCCCGAGACCCGTCCGGATATAAATCCATTCACCTGTTCTCTATCGTCTCTCTAACAACCTCCACCCCTCTCTCCACCTTACTTCTCAGCATGCCAGCTGTCTTCTCACACGAGTTCGACAACGACTTCTTCAAAGGACAAACCACCATCAACACCGGCCTTTTCATCGACGGAAAATGGGTCGAAAGTTCCTCGGGAACCTTCATCGAGTACGCTTCACCCCCGTTGAACCGACCCCTATCTCATCAAACTCCTTTTTTTTTTCCATAGTGTCGTCAACCCATCGACTGGCAAGCTCTTGACCAAGGTCTCCGAGGGTACCGCTAAGGATATCGACCTCGCCGTCGCCGCCGCACAGAAGGCCTTCGACACCGTCTGGGGTACTCACTCCTCCGGTGGGCAGCGCGGGAGGCTCCTTAACAAACTCGCCGACATTATGGAGTCTCGTTTCGATGAGCTCTGCGCCGTCGAGGCTTTGGATAATGGTTCGTCGCGCTTATCTAATCAACTCCGTCACTGACGGTCCCGGAACTTGCCGGTCCGTTGTCCAGGCAAGACCTTCGAATGGGCCAAGAATGCAGATGTTTCCTTCTCCATCTCTACCATCAGATACTATGCTGGATGGACCGACAAGATCCACGGTCAGACAATCGAGACCGACAAAAATAAGCTCGTCTACACCCTCCATGAGCCATTCGGTGTCGTTGGTCAGATCATCCCCTGGAATTTCCCTCGTACGTTCCTTCCGCGATTTGCTCTCTCCACAGAGCAGGTTGTCTGATATACTTACCTCCCCAGTCCTGATGGTGAGCTGGAAGATTGGCCCCGCCCTTGCCACCGGAAACACCATTGTCATGAAGCCTTCCGAGTTTACCCCGTTGACCGCTCTCATCGTCGCTGACATGATCCGCGAAGCTGGCTTCCCCCCTGGTGTCTTTAACCTCATCGTTGGATACGGACCAATCGTTGGTCAGGCCATCGCCGAACACCATGGTATCGGAAAGGTCGCCTTCACCGGTTCGATTCTCGTCGGCAGAAAAGTCATGGAAGCCGCTGCCAAGAGCAACCTCAAGAGCGTCACCCTTGAACTCGGTGGAAAGAGCCCGAACATCATCTTCAACGACGCAGACCTCGAGCAAGCCGTTAACTGGGCATCTCACGGCGTCTAGTGAGTTTCCAAACATACTGCGTCCAATGTGGTTAATCGGACTGTTGCCCAGCTGGAACCACGGTCAGACCTGCTGCGCTGGTACTCGTATCTTTGTCCAGTCTGGAATCTACGATAAATTCCTTGCCAAGTTCACCGAAAAGGTCCAGGCAATCAAGGTCGGTGACCCCTTCACCAAGGGCGTGGACCAGGGACCACAGGTTTCTCAAATCCAGTTCGACGTACGTTCCCTCCCCCACTTTTTAACAACGAAAATGACCGTATATGATATCTCTAGCGCATCATGGCGTACATCGAATCTGGCAAAGAGCAGGGAGCCAAGGTCCACGTCGGTGGTGAACGAGTTGGAAACGAGGGTTACTTCATCGAGGTACTCCCACCCTTTTGCTAAGGACTCATCCGCCCGTCTGATTCGCTCAGCCCACGATTTTCACCGAGGCGCATCCGGATATGAAGATTGTCCGGGAGGAGATCTTCGGCCCAGTAGGGGTTATCATCAGGTTCGAGGACGAGGAAGATGTTATCCGCCAGGCGAACGACACCCTCTACGGTCTCGCCGCTGCCGTCTTCACCCAAGACATCAACCGTGCCTTGGAGACTACCCGCAAACTCAAGGCTGGAACCACTTGGATCAACTGCATCAACACGTTAAACCCCAATGTGCCATTTGGTGGTTTCAAGCAGAGCGGGAGTACGTACCGCACCTTCTCGCGGTTCCCGTCCCCCGAATTTGATTTTGATAACATCTTATTTACAGTCGGTCGCGAGTTGGGAGAGTATGCCCTGCACCACTACGTCAACGTTAAGGCGGTGCATATCAACTTGGGCCAAAAGATGTGAGTTTACGGAAGTAAATTTGTGTGTGACAAGGACGGATCCGAAGAAGTTTTCCTTGGTCGCTTGTTTTCTGCTCCCCGTTCTGGACGTGTATCAGAAGTTCGTGATAAATGCTGTATTTTACAAGATAGTGTATTCCCCATCTTCACTACATTGTTGCTCTGGTCCCCTGCTCGGCCGACCACTGATGTATTTGGAAACCGGTCAGTGGTCTGGTAGTTTGCTGACTGCGATTTCCAGCTTGGCCGGTTTTTTGGATTTCCATGACCGCCAGACCGGAGTTTGAAACCTTAATTCGTGTTTACGTTCCGTCGCACATCCCAAGAGATTGCCCGCCACACATAGATCTCAGTCTGGGAAATCGGTCGTGTCGGCGTTGTGATCGCGAGTGGACAGGAAAGGGTTCGGGGCCAGAGTCCGAATGGCGGGCGTCCGAGTTGTGGGATTGTCCCCCATTGTTTCGCCAGCCTGAGGGTCGGGGTCTCGTTCCTTCCGTTTTTCCCGCTTTTCGCTGACCGAGGATCTCTGCCAAGGGTCGAAATATAGACGCGTCGGTGGATTGGGTGAGTCTGTCGCGCGGCCGGGGGGGACCCGAAGGCTCTGCTTACGCAGACCAGATCGAGAAATTCGGAGAAGATCTGGGCGCGCGCGGGACCGTGAGTCTCGACCGGAACCATACACGTTCGGGTTCGGATGATTTCTTTCCGAAGCAACTTTTTTGGTGTATCTTTTGGCGTGTTGCCAGCGGATCGTCGGGTGCGGGGTTGCGGATTGAGGCTGAAACGAGATACGGGATGATAAGTACTAGTCGGGTGGTCACCTCCACGCTGTAGTGTACTTATGTACCCATTCCTCGCTCATCCGTTCAAGAGGTCGCGTGTGGGAACGCGCACGGGATCCCAATCACGGTGAGGTACGTTTGGTGATTATAACGCTCAGAAGTGGTATCAGTGTTCATCTCACGAGAGGTGCGCCCCTGGAGATTGGTATTGGGCCCCAGCGGTCTGGCTGAGGTCACACACATACCCGTATACATAAGTGACAGGTTTCGAGACGTTTGGCGACACGATCCATCAAACCACGCCGCTGGGTGTATGGCCCCATTCGTCCTAAACTTTGAAGGTAATTCTTCCGAGTGATTGACATATCTCCGACCTCGATGCTTTCCCAACCGCCGACGTTTGCTTGACAGTCCCGCTCCCCCCGGTTAGGTAGGAGGGCCCCGCCCGAACATGACGGGCTGCCTGGAAGTAAAAAAAAAAGTATGATGACAGGGGAATTCGAAATACGGAGTGGATGGGCCCGCACACAGCGGTGGATTTGCAATATCCCAGGAGGACGACGACTCCAAAGGCCCAGCAGCCGCACGCGAGGAGGAAGTTCGGTCGTAATTTCTGTTATGTGTGTGAGAAAAAAACCGGATAAGAACGGCTGTGGCCATGGCATACAGCGGCCGTCCATGGTTTCAGCTTCAGATTCCGTGTCGCCATCTCTCCCTCGTTTTCCACTTTACAATTTTATATTTCTGTTCTCGCATCTCGTTTTGACCGGCAGATCATCTTACGCGCACTTGAGGTGGTCGGCCGCTGGGTGGGTGGGCCCGCCCGCCTCCAAGAATACTTCCGGTGCCCCTATGTAGGCGGGCATGGAGCGGTACGACAGATGGCAGATCCAGCCCATCAGATCTCAGACTATAGGGTTCCCGGGTTTCGTTCTACCTATGTATTGGATGGGTCGGTAGAATCCAAAAAGCCCTGCCCCCCCGTGCCCACTACTCCGTGCCGATCACAGGTTCCGCCCTGCCGATTCGAATCTTCGCATGGCATGACGATACACAACGGCTTGTTTTTTTTTTCCAAGTATATAGGACATCAGCGGATCGATTAGCCAAGAGCCGTAATCATTTAAGAGGCCGGTGCTGTTTTCGTGGTTTACCTTTACTTCCCGGCTGCGTTTGGCTCTCCTACCACTGTACCCCTCGTATTCCACTCCCGACAACACTCTATCCGTCCATCATCTGATTTATCCCCCCCCCCCGTCGGGATGTTCTGGACGTCACTTTTTGGGCTGACAGCTTTCTTCGTTTCTCTGGTCGTCCTGCGAGTCCTCCGGTTTTTCTGGAGATGCGCAATATCTCCGTTACGCCAACTCCCCGGACCTGTCTCGACGAGCTGGCTCTACGGCAACGTTCGGGAGTACACCGAGGCGGGGCAGACCGCGCTCTGGGATTACTGGACTGAGATCTACGGAAATACGTTCAAGTTCTCGACGTTCTTCAACGTGAGCCCCCTGTTTCCTGCCTTCAGTTGCTGGACACGCCGATGACTTGGTTTTTGACCGTGCTCACATTTTTTTGTTCATCCTAGGCCCCTGCTTTGTACACCACGGATACGAGCGCCATGAGCTACGTGCTTTCTCATCAGGACGAATTTGTGAAGCCGACGGACATCAAGATAGCGTTGACACTCTTGGGAGAAGGTATGACCTGTCCGATCGCGTTTGTTACGTGATTCCTCGGTACTAATATCCCGGTATTCCACCTCTCCGCAGGCCTCGTTTTCGCCGAAGGCCATACGCACAAGAAACAGGTTCGTTGGACCTCCGCGTATCCAACGCCGAACCACCCTCTAACTCAATTGTTTTTTTCCTTGTTTTTTTTTCAACTACACAGAGACGAATCATGGTGAGTCGAATTGAATTCATTCCAAATCCGGCCTGTGCCCCTCAACTTAAAAAAAAAACGACCCTTTTTGTAGAATCCCGCGTTCGGTCCTGCACAAATTCGTTCATTAGTCCCCGTTTTCAATGACAAAGCGCTCCAGGTCAGACCTTTCTCCGCCCTCTTCGCTAGCGCGTTCCTGATATGTTAGACCCCGCCGACAGATGTGTGAACTTTGGCAGTGGCAAATTCATGACAGTCCATCCGACGGCGTGACGATGGATGTTCTTGCTGCTATGAACCGCGTAACGCTGGACATCGTCGGGCTTGCAGGTGAAGTGCCCCTTTTCCCATGCATTGTCGTTACGCGCCAGTTGGATTTGTTGCATTGAATCCCTGACTCGAATGCTGTGTTTTTTTCTTCCTTTAGGGTTTGGATACAACTTTGATGCGTTAGGGTCCCGAGAGGATGACCTTAGCAGCGCATTCGACGCGATAATGAAGACCGACAACTCTCCGGCGCAGTCGACCATTATTCCCCTTATCGGCAGCATCGCCCCGTGGATCATTTCCATCGTGAGTCCTCCCATCGTCTTCGGAATCATCATCTCTCAGTGTAGGGTCCTGACTCGAATCGGCGTTAGCCTTTTGGAGCTAATAACACTCGACACCGCGCTAAAGCTATTATGGACAAGATGGGGATGGAGATCATTCAAGAGCGGAAGCGGATCCTCGTCGAAGAGGAAGCGACCGGGACAAAAGGCGCCGCCGGCAAGGATCTCCTGACTTTGCTAATTCGAGCGAACGTTCACGATAAAGACGGCGGCATGTCTGACGAAGCCGTGCTTGCCCGTCAGTTTGGCTCTTTTTCGATATTCCAATCGGTTTGATTGGCTGACCCCCCAAACCTTCTAGAAATCCCGACGTTCCTGATCGCAGGGCACGAGACTACGAGTGCCGCTCTTACTTGGACCCTGTTTGGGTTGAGCACGAATTTGGAGGCTCAGAGGAAACTCAGGGAAGAGCTCTTGACGCTTAACACTGACTCGCCGACGATGGACGACCTCAAGGCGCTCAAGTATTTGGATATGGTCGTTCGGGAAGCGTTGAGGCTTTGGTCGCCAATCTCGAGCTCGAAGCGGGTCGCCGTGAGGGACGTATTGCTCCCGTTGAGAGATGGGAGGGTTGTAAAGTTAAACAAGGGTGATGAAGTTCGGATACCGATCCATCCGATGAACACGGCAAAGGATGTCTGGGGAGAAGATGCTGCCGAGTTCAAGTACGCGAAAAAATTCCCATGTCCGAGGCTCACGGATTTCGCGAGCTGATCGTTCTATCTTTTCTTAGTCCAGACCGGTGGAAGTCCCCCTCTGGAGCCGCTCTGGAGACTCCTGGTATTTGGGGAAACCAGATGACGTTCATGGGTGGTTCTCGGGGTTGCATCGGCTTTCAGTTCGCTGTTTACGAGTGAGTGAATTATCTTAACCTGCTCCATTGGTCTCGATTGCCGACTCCACACTTCGGTTCTCACAGAATCAAAGCCGTTCTATATGCCTTGGTCCGGAGATTTGAGTTTTCGTTGGCGACACAGGCTGGCGACGTTGCCTGGTCTAATATCCCCGCCATTCGAAAAGCTTACATCAAGGGGTGTGAGGACAGGGGCCCGCATATGCCTTTACGGATCAAGCCTTACGTCGAGCCTTAGCTTCGTACCTCGTCTCTCCCCCCCCCCCCCTTCGTTCTGCTCCGTCTTTCGACTCTGCTCTCCTGTCTGCTTTATTCTTATATCCCTTAGACTCGCGTTGCATTTTGAGTACGCTATCTTTGATTAGTTCGAAACCTACGATTGGTATTATTGCTCCACACCCTATTCCTATTCCCCCACTGCTTGGAACTCTTCCGTTCCTTATATCGTTATCTACTTCTGTATCCCTTGCGTTTGTGATTGTCGCCGTGATGAGAGAGACGTTTGTAGACCTGGTATCTGCTAAGAATAGCCAATCCGTCAGAACGTTTCGGTAGCCACGCAGTAGGGTTTTCGTGGCTATAGGTCGCGGGAGGTTTTCAAACCAGCCTCGGCGCTGACATTAGAATGCGGGAGCCCGACTCCGATCGAAAATACGCGCCCGGTCCTGGGCTTCTAGCTTCTCTCTCTCGTTCCTCCGCCTTTCAGGCCGGGCGACGGAACAGTCGGGGTTGCCCGGGGTCGTTGGCAATCGCGCTCGAGAAAATGTGTAGACCAAAATCTAGTACGCACGACTGGGAACTGCACGGGACGAGTTCGGAAACGGCAGTAGATTTCAGCCGATTTGAATAGATTCAAATATACTTCGCAGTGCTACTCTGAAATCTAGAGGGAACGAGAATAATCTATTCTCATCAAGACGGGTCAAGATGCATCGACTCGGATCTATAGCGTACTCGGGTCATCCTCCCACCCGCACTGTACCCATCCGCGTACCCTGGGGCCTCTCCTGGCGGGCCTACGGCCCATCCACCCACCCACCGACGCCTACAGTGTACCAAAGACAGAACAGAAGCCTCAGGCAGACACGCCTTACCCAGAAGTCGACTCCTGTAGAAATACGACGTCAAACGGCGGCGATAACAAGGGCGGTAGTAATAATGACGTACGAGTTCTTTCGCCCTCTTGGTGAATTTCTGATTGAGGTATCAAAGCGTGAGATAAGATGAGATGAGGAGGGAGAAGGTCGCCTACCGTCTTCACAGAACGAGAGAGAGTCTTCCAATGTTTTTCAAAATCATCATCCAAAGCTTCCGAGTTTTCCTTCTTCCATTCGTTATAGCATATTTGTCTAGAGTGCACACAGTCATCAAAGTAGCACGAATAGAGCTGGACTGGATACTTACTTTGAGGCGACCATCTGCTTTGGTTGCAGGGCCTTTTTCGTGGCCGTCTTGCGAGATCCTTTTGCAGGAGCCGAATTCTGAGATATATTGGACGTCGATGCGGCATCCGTGACAGTCCGAGAGTCATGGGCGTCATTTGAAGTGATGATCAGAGGTGGGTCGGAGATGGGAGGGCCAGAGGAAGACTTGGGTGTGGAAGTAGTGGCGGAGATGACCAGACTACAGGGAGGAGTACCAAGGGGAAGAAGGAGGGGGTTCGAGGTCGGGATTGTCGATGAGGGGGCTCGATACTGCAGGAGGTGGGGTGGGACGAGGATTTCTTGCTTGGACTCAAGTGGGGTGGTAGGGGGAGGAGACTCCACCATTTCTGGGTACGTCCTATGTCTAGAAATATCTCCCACACTAAGACGAACGCTCTAAGTATATATTTTTGTAAGTATTATCCATTCGAGGCGCATATATGCGCATATCTGATCTTATACATACCGAGCTCGATCCGCTGGCCCGCTTGGGTGTACGCATGGGCTCTTCTTCTTCTTCATCAAGGCGTCGCTTTCGTGCCCGAGGGACTACATCCGTCTCAGGTAGCGCGAGGAGCGCATCAGTAAATTCCTTCGGGAACACCACAGACCGCTTTGTTGATCCTCCTAGGTTGTGGCGGTACCATGTGCTGAGGGCGACAAAACCTCCGCGGCAGCGTTTGCATCCACACTTGCGTCGTGGATCCAGACCAGCCATACTATGAGGGGATCTCAAAGGGCCGGCGGTCTTGATGCAATCGTGGTGTCCGGAGTGGACGTGGGCTCAGGCAAAGGGGACTTAGGAAAAACAAAAAAAATCTAGCTCGATTCACGCAGGACGCTACAATGTGCACTCGAGTGTATTGAAACTATGTTGAACTTGACGCAAACAGTGTGTACCAATTAAGAACTCTTGACTCGGCTCGACCTGAGTCGCTCGGCCCAGATCTCCGCCCCACGTGTCGCCAGTGATCAACCAGGCTCGCTGCCACTCGCCCGGTCTCTCACTGGGTTTCAGGTCCGAGAGTCTCAGCGCTTCCCACATCACATCCGCCCCGCGATGGCGAAGAAGAAACCGTCCGCCGCGAAGGCAAAAACCAAAGCGGAGAAAAAATCCCGAACTGCCCAGAAAGTCGAGAAGAAGGAAAAGAAGAAGGCGGGCAAGTCGAAACTTGCTGATGAGGAGGATGATGATAATCAAGATCTGGAAGGGGTCCTTGATCGAGTGAGTCCGACTTTCGAGCTCTCGTCGAGTGTGTGAGATTGGTCTCATGTGTTGTTGTGGCTTAGTAGATGAGAAGAGAATGGGAGGAAGCGCATAAGGTTATTGAAGAGCTCGTGGAAGGTCCACCTAGTCGGAGGGCGAACGCGACGTTCACGGCGTCGCCTGATGGGGTGGGTGTATATTGTTTTTTTTTTTGCAAGGCGATTAGGAACTTATGTAGGGAACTGTGGTTAGAACTACATATGGGCGATTGGGGGCGAGTTCTTCAGTGATGATGGCAAGGCGGTGAGTTGAGCGATCAATAACCCTGATTGTCTCCCCTGTACGGGAACCCGTTAATCACGACCGGGTTTGGACAGCACTTTTACAATGACGTGTTCCGTTATTCCCCCGAGAAGGTGAGTTTGCCGATTCGCCGCCCACAACGGTGCGAGAGGGATTTACGAACTGTACAAGGATGAATGGCGGAAGTTCGTTTCACCGACCTGCCCCGGACCCAGATCAGCCCATGCGGTAGTCGCTACGTCCACAGGGGGCGGGAAACTGTTTCTTTTCGGTAAGTTTTTTCCCTAAACCCTCTTATTTTTCGATGCTTCATGTCGCGTGTGAGGCCAGGTGGGGAGTTTTCGTCCCTGTATCAGAACAGTTTTCATCACTACAGAGATTTCTGGTGTTTCGACGTACCGACTCAGTCGTGGGATCGTATCGATACTAAGATTCGACCAACCGCCAGGTCTGGACACAGGTATGCGGCCCGATAGCGGGCGGGAGTATTCATCCACTCTGACCGTCCGAGTGTCAGAATGGCCGTTTGGAAACACTACATCGTCCTTTTTGGTGGTTTCTACGACCCAGGATACACCAGTGGGTTTTTCCCCCCTCGGTTGGTCGCCTCCGACCTGACGCACGACCAGCAAACTATCTTAACGATCTATGGCTATTCGATATGCAGGAGTATAAGTGGAAGCAGATCGTTATGAAGGATAACGAACGCAAACCCTCGTGAGTGTTCAAGTTTTCTTTACCAGATATTCTTTGCTAACGGCACCTGTCAGCCCGAGGAGTGGATTCTCATTCCTCTCAACTCCTGAAGGAATAGTTCTCCATGGTATGCGGACCTGCTTTGCTCCATCCACGTGCCTGAGCCATGCGATTCAGGTGGATACTGCAAGGAGTACTCAAAAGGAAAACGCCCTATCGGCATCATGTTGGATGACACCTGGTTCCTAAGGTAAGGGGGCCGCCTCAAAAGCCCGTCGCAATTCCCCATTTTACTCCCCACTTGTTTCTAGAATGTCCCTGAATCCGGAAGCGGACAACAGGGCGGATCCTCTCACCGTAAAATGGGAACGAAGAAAACGCCCGTCGACGGCATTCGCTCCGTCGCTCCGATCAGGATGCACGATGGCCTCGTGGGCCGCGAAAGGCATGGGTATTATGTTCGGTGGTGTCACGGATGAGGATAAACACGAGGAAACCCTCGAGAGCGTGTTTCACAACGATCTATATGGATATCAAATGAGTGGGAATGGGAGGTGGGTGAGTTTATTGTTGAAGAGACCGAGGCAGGAGAAGGGAAGGAAGAAGAAAGCAACCCAGAGTATGCCTGTTAAGCGGAAGGTGGAGAGGGATGATAGCGATTATGAAGGGTACGAGGACGAGGATGAGGTAGGTGATCTAATAATGGTGTATTCTTGTGGACTGAACGCGAATTTCATACTGCCAGGGGAACGATGTTCCAACGAAAACACAAAAATTCGAGGAAGCCCCCCCCGCACAGCCAGAGGTCGATCCTAACGACCCTGTTCTGACGACACCGATGCCTCGCTACAACGCTATGCTTGCGGTGTTACGGAACACGCTGTACATGTAATTGCACCCCACCTTCTTTGACTTTGAGGTCAAGACTGAATGCGATTTGTTGCACAGATATGGTGGCATTTTTGAGCAAGGGTCGAGGGAGTACACACTCGACGATTTCTATGCGCTGCAACTGGATAAGATGGACAAGTACATTTGTTTGAAGAAGAGCGATGTCGTTATACCAACGGAAGGAGAGGAGGAAAGCAGTAGTGACGAAGATGATGGGGATGACGACGAGGGTGAAGAAGAAGATGATGATGATGGGGAAGGCACCGGTGAAGATTCACCAGATGTTGCGAAACAGGAACCCGTGGCGGCCGAGGAAGAGGTGGAAGCCGGGGAAGAAGACGTGAGTAACTCCTTTCGTGTACATAAGCCAGAGATTCACTCGCGGAATAGGATCTGCGTGCTAAAGCCACACAGTTCTTGGGTGTATCGAAAGATACCACTCGATCTCCAGAAGACGTGATCAGTACTCCACTTCCCGGAGAGACATTGGCGATGTTTTACACAAGATCTCGTGAGTCTCATGGCTTTGATCCTGGATCACTTATCTGATATTCTGCCGGATACCCAGGTGAACACTGGACTCAGAAAGCGTTTGTTACTAGCGATAACCGTGGGAAACTTCTTCGAAGAGATGGGTTTGCTCTTGCTGAAGAGCGGTATAGTGAGCCTTCTTTCCTGGGCTTCTTTCCGTTGCGTGAACTGATCCCGAACCCCCCCTCGTCGCCACATACAGTGGAGTACAAACCAGTTTTGGAGGAAGTTGAGCGTATCCTCATGGAAGCCGGGCTGGATGAAGAGGAGATGAAGAGGTCGGCTGCGGCGGGTGGGAAGACGAATGTTGGGCAGAGCCGTAATCGACGCTGAAGGAGGGGTTGGTGTCTTTTATACATCATAAGGGGATGGTCTCTCGTTCCATCCATAC
>Ga0307517_10003896_pt1 | contig 23136 bp, 28 predicted proteins | sample 23_EM_MG_FD_194515 | JGI IMG/M metagenome (GOLD analysis project Ga0307517, IMG submission 194515) | Populus trichocarpa ectomycorrhiza microbial communities from riparian zone in the Pacific Northwest, United States - 23_EM | ecosystem: Host-associated > Plants > Roots > Unclassified | place...
GAAAAGAAAATAAATATGCATGTTTATTTTATTTACTAACTTATTTCTGGCCAGGCCTTTTAGGTTAGAAAATACCCTGGAATGTTACAACCTAAGAGGGGGTCAGGGAGGGTCCACTGAAGTGAATAATTCGACCTCCATCAAGGGAGGCCACCTTCATGATTCCCCTTCATGACCCATGATCTGACACGTGAGTCACATACGCTCAAGATTCACCTCCGACCTCGTTCATAAGCAAAGCTGGTTTCATGCAGCATAACCATCACACATCGCGTCCGGAACGGAGTTGAGTCTTGAGGATATCGAGGAGGCGGAGTTAAGGAGGTCTGTTCTTGTTTCTCGTTTTTCGTGTTTCTATTGCAGGCTCGTGGCTTCTTCGTAAAATATTGACTTCCTCTCAAATGGGATAAAGATGCTATGCTTTATGTTGGCCAACGTCCATTGGATCTAATACAGAAGACAAGGCAGTCACAGAGGCAGCGATGGATATTGACGCCGGTGCGGTATAGTTTCATCTTGGCAAGGAGGTATGTGCTTAATGGGATGGTGAATGTTGCGAGGGGGGAGTAGTGTCTTGGGGTGGGACGTCTGAATGTATGTTTGATTGTCAGGAGTCTGAGAAGGAAGGAAGTTGGAGAGTTCATTTGAATTCAGTGTATATCATAATACTTGAAAGAGGCATGATGCACAAGGCTGTCTACAATTAACTCCAAGAAGGTATCTAAGCGCAGACCTAATTATCCCCTCAATACGATGAAGAGAATGGAAATGTAAGGCCAATTCCCTTATTATGGTGGGAGTGGGGGGTCAATGAAAAGAGTCACAAACCCTGCAAAAAACAAGGCAGCTCCGGCAGCAAGAATGAACCCGCCGATCCATGCGGTGCGCATGCCCCCTACATCACTTGGTACGAGGAAGATGACATCGTATGCATGCTTACCAAGTCCCATAACGCTGCTATTGCAAAAACACCGATCATAGAAGCTACCGTATTGTAACAACCCTGTGGCGACGATCCATACAGCATTGGATGCTGCTATCACCTTTCCTAAACGGCGGAGGAAGATCGAAAGCCAGCCAGCGACCCGAGCCTGGAGTGCCAAGGTGTAATGTCCTTGACATGTGTGGGTAGGAGTGTTGGTCGAATAATATGTCAGGATGCTGGATATGAGAAGCATTATCCACACCAGAGTAGAAAGTACGCCATAGGTGATGTACGATGCTGACCGGCAACCTAGACCTAATAAAGTAATGGAGGGTCCGGCGATAGATAAGAGTTACAGTGTGCTCACCGATGGTTGGTGTGAACCAAACAATAATGATGGCTGCACCCGTGGTTCCCCACTGCAAAGTTAGCGCTAATGCTGAGGCGATGAACATCCGGAATAGTACTGAACTATCCAGCCTCCATTTATGCCTCGGAGGTTGATATACACTGCCTGGTCTCGGGAGGGAATAATTTCCTACTTGTGAAGCCGTTAGACCATCACCACCTTGAGAATTTCGCTCGCGCCACTCAGTCTCAGGGTGGACTGGATCATGGTGATGGTCCCGCTCGCAGATGATGCCAAATACGTCGAACACAACAACGACAGCTTGGACCCATGGAAGGAATCGTGCGTAATTGTATATTGGAGGTGTAGAGCGCTCATCCCGCCGCGCTTCGTCGAGGTCAGATAGTGCAATATTAATGGCACGCTTTCCGGAAACATTGCCGGCTTTTATTGGTTGGGAAGTGTGGTTGGCGACATAAGCAATGGAGTTAGCCCTATCCATCACTTGATGGAGTCGAATGGAATCGCATTTCGGCGAGAGTTGGAGCCACCCTACGACTATTGGCAACAGCCAAAGCCAGAGAGACCCTGTGGATCCGTCTGCTTGTCCGTTGGTAGTGAGAACGTTCTCGACCCCTTGGGAAAAGTAGTCGATGACTGTGAATACGTACGCGATGATCACCCATGCGATGGATGTGGCCGCAGATATGGACCAGGTGTGCCCGTATTCAAGCCAAACAACCAGTTCTTCCCACCACTCGTCGTTTTGTGGGAGCATGACAAGCGATGCGAGGAGCACATCATCCGTGTCGACTCGGAGGGGGGACTTCTGCAAGCTGCTTAATATCCGCACAGCATTTTTCACATTTGGGTATCTGTAGTTCGAGAACAACTGTGCGATCCATCGCCTGTTGAGAACTGTCAAAGCGAGGGAATATGCTGCGAGTGTCGGAGATCCCAATGTAAGCAACATGCTCTCCAAATTATTGATCTTGTCATTTGCTCCAAATGGCAATTGGGAAAGTAATGCCAACCAAGGAAGCAGCCACGAACTGAACTGTTGAGAGAACACCCTCCATTGAAATGGGTCCTGACCAGGGCCACACTGTGAGACGCATAAATTGTACGTTATGGCGGTCGCATTTGATATCGATGGAAGCAAGGGTTTTCCGCGGTTATTTGTTTTTCCATCTATGGTCATATTGTTGATAGAGTCAAGACATTGGTGGAAGTCCACTGCGGAGCAGGTTGGGGTCAATCCAACAACGACGGCGAGGGCAAATAGTTCAGTAGGTCCTGAAAGTTCTATGAGTGGAGAAACGCGAGTTAGGGCAGATCGGAAATCGCTTACGCATGAAGACGCCGATTGGGATGATTCATCCTGGAAAGTTCGAATCCAGAACTATATAGTAGCGCGCCTAAGTTACCTAAGTACCTGAGGTAGCATCAGTAACTTTGCATTTTGGATTCCTAGTTTCTGTCAGTTTCTAGGTGATTTTGACAGGAAACCTGGAAACCTGGAAACTACTGAATACATAGTGGTAGACTATATAGGTCCTAGCTTAAAATAAATTCATGTGCGCGGTGATTCCGAGTTTCCAAGATTTCCAAGGTTTCCACGTCTTACCCGATAGGCCAGTTTCTGAATTTTGGGACATGAGTTTCTAGGATTCTTAGTTTTGTTAGTTTCCATTAGTTTCCGTCAGTTTTTGGGGTTGCGAAACCTCTGGAAACTCATTTGCAAGGTAACTGATGGCCTATGCCCCTCTGTATCACAGTTTTCACCACGGTTCCCGGATGGGGGAGCTTATGGCTTCGGCCCCACCACTGGGGCGTTATTTTTTCCTAAAACACCATCTGCCACAGCCATATGTATATCTACAGGGTGAATGCCATGGCGATATTTCGGGATGTTTCGTTGATCCTCGGATTATGTCATATCTATCAGATCATATTATATGTATCGGCAGCGATGTCCGATCTTAAATTCGTACACGCGTCTCTGACGCGAATTTCGAACCAATTTCTTTTTTTCATGAGTGATCCATTCTTCTACTGTCAGAACCTTCATGTAACATTGCGTGCGATTCCGAGCGTCGTTCGGCGTTGCATCACGAATATACTTATAAGGCAGGCGATGGGCGCTGTCGCCGGTGTGAGGAACTCGGCCAAGTTCGGTCTACTGAGATGTCGGCCTCTGCTGGCCCATATTAAGAATCAAGCCATCGACAACTCACGAGCGGCTGTAACATCGATTTTTTGAAAAGCCTTCAGTACATTTCCCAAAAATTGAAGCTCTGATCCCTTATGCGGACAGAGGTGGTCCCAAATATGTTGTATTGGCTATATATGCGAATGGGAGGAGACCCAAGATGATAGGTTGGATTCATATGCGGACAGAACTGGTGAAAAATCGCCCGTACATAAGTGCCAAATTTTGCCCATTTTGGATCGGACATAGCTCAGCGTAAAGCAGTGCCAACACTGCCGGGGCCGGATTATTTTGACGAGGAGGCAAAACGTTACAGCAGGTTGGTTGAATTTTGCCAAGTCACATTTTGCCGTTCCAGACAGTGGGGTTGCGTGACTTTGGCAAAATTTTAACAACCTGCCGTCAATTTTGCCTCCCGAGCAAAATAATCCGGTCGCCGCAGTGCAAACAGCTTGGGCTGTGCATGCGATTACACAAAGCCTCTCAATTATACCCTTTCAGCTTCCCCGTATGGTTTAATTGCTCTTACGATAACTTCGATAACAATCATAACATCTTCGCCTCCTTTGAATCACGATCCAAATCTTTTCAATGGTCCAAATAAGGCTGGTCAACGGAGTGACGTTGCATTCTGGGCGCTTAGCGCTTCCTAGGTCTCAGCGTCTCAGCCCGTACAAAGCCTGCCCATGATTGGCCCCGTTGCAATAAAGCTTATTATGATCACTACACATGGTGATGTTTCCTTCGAACATGCGACACTGCCTTAGTAGTACTGCTCCGAGTGGATTATTTTACGAAGTTAACCTGACACCATTATAGTCTCCACTCCGAAAGGTTTTCAGGCGGCTAATTTCCGTCCATTTGAGTGAGTTCTGCAAAGGCGATGTACGAAAACGTCTCGTCGGCTTTTTTCATAAGTCAATAAGATATATAATAATATATACATCACACTTTCGCACCTTCCCTCGCCACCAGCCAATCTAATTCCCAGCGCAGGTCCACACGACTCAAGTTTTTTCCCATGCCACAGGACAAGGTACTTATTTTGGCAAGCAATGTGAGGATAACATAAAGAGTGTTCGTACTAAATGCAGCATAAGGTGAAATACAAGATAAGTAAACTGAGATATCGGACTGCGCCTTGGAGAACCATGACGCGAGAAGACATTCGGGGATAGGGTATGTCGTACTAGAACGGTAAGCGCCACACTAGTGGCACTGAGAGTCCCAGGTGAGCGAAGGTTCGAAGCTGCCTCCAGCCGGTGTCGTACAGTAGGAAACAATGGAAACTTACGATGTAAAGGGAGAATAAATGAAGCTGAAGCAGAGATGACATGGGCGGTAGCGGAAATGACACTCGGCAGTTGATTGCAACGTGGGGCTGAGAAATTTGCTATCGAGTGTGCTAAATAACCTCCACCAACTCGAGACCCGTAGGTATTAACAGCGGAAGGTTGGCGTAAGTACGGAGATCTCCACCAACAAGCTCGTTCTGCAGGATTCAGTTCAGGCTTCTTATCTAATCAATGAGAAAAAAAGGCAGGACGAACTGAATTAGTTCGGGAGCTCGATGTAGGGGTTGAAACGTTGAACGTTGAAGCTTTGAAGCTCGACCGAAATTGGAGCGGACAAGATGATTGTCTTTCTCCCAGAAGCGGAGCCTCCCGTCATCTATTGTGGCAGTTGATCCAAACGAACGGCCCTCACTAGTCGACTTTTCAGAAGGAAAATTTTTCTCGGTTGTCAGAGGTTGTACATCAAGAGATTAGGTGCATCAAAAAATAAAATGTAATGACATACGGGTCAATGTACTGCGAGAAAGAAAAAGATGGGCACGTCAGACAGAAGTACCGAGGACTCCTTTGTACTGCCTTTGTGGAAGCAAAGTCCTCGATCTTTCTCGTCATTGTTGTTGGTCAATTCGGGAACTCGACGAAGGGGTTGAGTTGGTATTGAAATATTGAAGCTTGAAAGCTCGTGGACCGAAGAACGACGAAGTTGAAGTGGACGAACTGGGTGTCTTTCCCCTCCAGAAGGGAAACCTCGTCGTGATATTATTGGCAAAGGCAGCCGACCCCAACGAATGGCTTGGTGGTCGCCTTGTCAGAGGAAAAGTCCTCGATGATTCTGCGTTGTCGGTTCGCAAAAGCTCAACAACATTCGCACGAGTCTCGAAGGAAGGCGCAACGTAACATGAGGGTGGCGTGAAGGCAGAAAAGTAAAAATGCCACGTCAGACAGATGCACCGACCAGAGTATAAAATAGCAGAAAAAAATATAATTGCGTCCATATCCAGGACGTGTATCGAAACAAGAGGTTTTCCTGAAGTCGTAGTTATTTTGACCAGAATATTGGGGCCAGGGGCTTACTGAAATGGCATAATGAGGCAAAATGATGCGTCATGGGGAGTAAGTAATGGGGACAAAGGCTGCGATGTTAGGAAGGAGACCACAGAGAATTTATTGTTGAGAGTGCCGGTGAACAGCCAGAGACGTTGGTGGCACCATATACGCCGAGCAGTGGTGGCCAAGTGGTGGCAGGACGAATAATCGACCGATGATGTTCAGATCAACTTACAGGGCCACAATGATGACATTATGTAATCCCTCTTAGTATTCTGTGCATCAAAAGTTGACGTGATATCAATCCCAAACGTAAGTAATTCAAACGATTAAATAAATAAAAACCAAGCCCACTCCTTCTTTCCCCCAACCCACCACCACCCAAAAATGGCCATTCTGCTCAACCTCGCCGGATTACCCCTAAATTTACCACCGAAAAACGTTTTGAAAACCCTGAAATGTTCCAATAACCTCAACGCCACACTGACACACCCCTGTCCTCGGCGAGCTCGCTACCCAATCGCTACCGCGCGCTTTCTTAAAGTCCTCGTTCCCATGCGGTTCAAGAACACCGGTGACTTTCTTGTGGTTATAAATGAGGAAAACCAGGAACTGCACGAATTCTCCCTGGGTTTGTTGGATAGGCATCCATCCGTGGCTCGTCTATGGTGGAGCGAAAAGCGGCTCGGGGTGTTGGCGCACGGAGGTGAGGGTTAAACGTTAAACTTGAACGAGGTGTGTTCTGGTTTCTTTCGCTTTTTGTGTTTTGCTTGATATCTATTATCGATGGTTTTAGATTTCCTACTTCAGGAGACGTGGTGTTGGCTCGTGGCTCCTTCAGAAAGTATTGACTTCGTCTTGTATGGGATATAGAGGCCATACGTTTTGTTGCCTGACTCCAATTGGATTTACTACGGATGACAATGCCAAAGGGATGAAAAGCAGGCCGCTATCACTGTCTTTTATCGCAAAGTACGTTTTTCCCTCCCCCAAGTCGCCCGCTTGGTTTCACAATTATCCTCTTCCCCCAAGAATAGCTCCCCCCGAATCGGGCTCACCCAATTCCTCGCCTACTCCCACAACATATCGCACTCCTCACGCGAACTCCCCATCGCATCCGACCCGTTCAACCCTTCCACCGACTTCGAATCTACCAACCTCACTGTCCTAGATATTATTTCAACTGAAATGTGCGCACAGAACCCCTGGCACTGCGCAATTGCAATCACCAAAACGTCTTCCATCGCTCCAGTTATCCTTGCGGCGCACCAGCTCGATCCGTCTGGCATCGCGGAGGATATGAAAGACAGGCAGAATAAGGACGGTATAACACCTCTTGAGGCACTGGAGTCCTCGTTGGACTTGACGAGGGAATGTATGGAGACGCTGGTGGGTGTGGAGGAGATACTCGGATGGGGCGTTGAGTTGCGAGTATCTTTTGAAAAAGACGATGGTGGCCGCTGGAGAGGGGGAATATATCAAGAAGAGGATGTTTGGGTGTATGTGTGGGCTGTGTACGGACGGTTGGTTGTCGCCGGATGAGGTTCCAGCTTTTAGGTGAGCTTTTTATTATTTTCGCGTGTACTTAAGGAATTCTTTGACTTTTGCTGACACTTTTTTTTTTTTTTTTTTTTTTTTTTTTTCGGTTCGTCCGTTCGTATCCCAGCAGAAATCCAAGAAGACATGCTCCGAATGGACACCTCCACACTCGGTTTCATGCCTCCCACCATGCAACGCGAAACTACCAAACCTTCTATATCAGGTTCTTCAGATCGTCAAAACAACCAGCGGCATATCCATGCCTCAGGCGGTCTTGCAAGTCGCGATTGATATTAACGCCAGTGCCGTCCAGATAGGCTTATTTCTCATTGTGAGTACTTGTTAGCAAAGCAACCGCATGAAAATCATAAGCAGTTGTCGCCAATGTGGTCAATTTAGAGGGGGCGCTGACGATGATGGATCACTCTACTACGATGGATCACTCTAATACGAATCTGTGTACCAAACTTCGCCCTTGAAAGAGGCACAATACACTATACTGTCTACAATTAAGCCCAAGAATGTATGTACTAGCAAAGTCCGACATTGGTAAAGAAAGATAGCAAATACAAATAATTAGAATGTCCTTTGTCCGATCCACTTCCAAAAAAACCGTCCGAGACTAGTTATCCTCACAACGTAATTAGGAGAATGGAAATGTAACACCCATTGCCTTGCTATGGTGGGAGCGGTGGATTGATGAAAAGGGCCACAAACCCTGCAAAGAGCATCGCAGGTCCGGCAGCAAGAAAGAAACCGCCGATCTGTGCAGTGCCCATGCTCCCCATATCAAGCGATCTGAGAGGGATAATACCATACACATGCTTACTGACTCCCAAAACGCTGCTGTCGCAGTAACACCGATCATAGAGGCCGCTGAACTGGAACAACCCTGTGGCGACGATCAAGACCGCATTTAATCCTGCTATCAGCTTTCCTAAACGACGAAGGAAGATGGAAATCCAGCGAGCGACCCGAGCCTGGAGTGCCAGAGTGACATGTCCTTGAAAGGTGTGGATAGGAGTGTTGGTCGAATAATATGTCAGGATGCTGGACATGAGAAGCATCATCCACACCAGAGTAGAGAGTCCGCCATAGACAATGTATGACGCTGACCGGCAACCTAGACCTAACAAAGTAATAAAGGGTTCGGTGCCAGACAAGTGATGATAAAGGTACAATGTACTGACCGATAGTTGGTGTGAACCAAGCAATAATCAGGGCCGCACTCGTCGTCCCCCACTGTAAAGTTAGCGCTAATGCTGAGGCGATAAACATACGGGATAGTATTGAACTATACAACCCCATTTATGCTTCGGACGGTGATATGCACTCCCTGGTCGCGGGAGAGAATAATTTCCGACCTGCAAAGCCGTCAGAGCATCACCACCTTCAGCATTCCGATCCCTCCACTCAGCCCCGGGGTCAACTGGATCGTGGTGATGGTCCCGCTCACATATGATACCGAATGCATCGGACACAACGATGACAGCTTGGCACCACGGAAGGAATCGTGCATAGTTGTATATTGGAGGTGTAGAGCCCTCGTCCAACCGCGCTTCATCGAGTTCGGATCGTGCAATATTAATGGCACGCTTTCTGGAGATATTTCTGGCTTTGATTGGTTGGGGAGTTTGGTGGGCGACATAAGCAATGGAGTTAGCTCTATCCACTGCTTGATGGACGCGAGTCACGTCGCATTTCGGTGAGAGTTGGAGCCACCCTACGACGATTGGCAACAGCCAAAGCCAGAGCGACCCCACTCCCGGTCCGTTGGTACAGAGAGCATTCCGAACGCCTTCTGAAAAGTAGTCGATGATGGTGAATACATAGGCGATGACCACCCATGCGATGGATGTGGCTGCGGATATGGACCAGGTATGCGGGTGCTCTAGCCAAACCACCAGTTCCTTCCACCACTCATCATTTTGTGGGAGCATGATAAGCGATGCGAGGAGCACGTCGTCTTCCTCGACTCGAAGCGGGGACTGCTGCAAACTGGTCAATATCCGCACAGCATTTTTCACATTTGGGTACTTGTATTTTGAGAATGACTGGGCGATCCATCGGCCGTTTAGAACTGTCAACGCGAGGGAATATGCTGCGAGTGTCGGAGATCCCAATGTAAGCAACATACTCTCCAAATTATCGAGCTTGTCATTCGCTCCGAATGGCAATTGGGAGACCAAGGCCAACCAAGGAAGAAGCCACGAACTGAACTGTTGGGAGAATTTCCTCCATTTAAAGGGCTCCTGGCCAGGGCCACACTGTGAGACGCACAAATCGTATGTTATGGAGGTCGCATTTGATGTTGATGGAGGGAGGAGGTTACCGTGGTTATCGGTTTTTCCGTCGATAGTCATTTTGTTGATCGAGTCAAGACATTGGTGAAAGTTAACTGCGGACGAGGTTGGGGTGAATCCAGCAATGACGACGACAACGAACAGCTGGGCCGGTCCTGAAATTTATATGAGCGAAGAACCGCGACGTAAGGCCGAGCGAAAATCCCTTACGCATGCCAACAACATTCACTGGATGATTCATCCTCGAAGGCTCGAATCCAGGCTATATATGTAGCAGCGCTTGTGCCACGTACTTACTGTACTGATACGTCATACCCTTCGCGTCACACATCAAGGAGACAGGCCAACTATTTTGTTTTATTGCTCTTAATTCAAAAGAAAATCTTTCGGCCATCTCGTCCGGAATTGTTTCAAAAAAAAAAGAGGTCGTATGAGTACAGTAATCAGGATAGATTCATATTCAGTGGCTGCTTATGCATTCGGCCCGACGACAGACCCAGGTACTGTTCTTTTCCCCGAACACCATCCGCCACAGCCCAATCACAGCCTGGTCCTGGCGCGCGCGCTAGAAATTTATTATGTCATCTTCTTGAAACCACGTCCCGTCGACTTCACGCACCAACGACAACCTTTAGTCATTTTGTCGACAGGAACAGTCTCTGCGGAAAAAATTAAGTGTACAAACAAAATTTGAGACGCCATGGCTAGCCATCGTATGAGCATTGAGGTCACAACCCGTGCGCGTGATCTGAAGAGCGACAATTTTCCGAACGCTTCCACATAAGGCAGGAGTGGACCCAGATACGGCAGTCCCCGAAACGCGACACACCCATGCCAAGAGTGCGGTGTGTCGGAATCGCTAATGAATTTGCCGGTTCTGATCATAAGCCGTCATTCTAGCTCTGACATCCCGGCAGTGGAATTTTCCAAGTACACGTTCCACTGAGCCCTTCCACTGGACTTTGAAATACTGGAGCCTTAATTGAATTCTTTTCGTACTAGGGTAAGTTTTAGAAGCGTAAAACTTATTTTGTTAAAGATGAGCTATTACACATCTGGCGCATTTTGGAATGGCCTATGCGTAGTATTACGTAGAGCCCACTCAATTACACCCTTTTCAGCTTCATTGTCCGGTTTGCTCTTATGATAACACCTTTACTTCCTCACAATTCAAAGCCTCTCAAGGGTCCAAATAAGGTTCGTCGACTCTGGCATTGCCTTTTGGGCGCTTAGCACTTTCCTAGATCTCAGCCCGCACACGCTCGGCCCCGCGGTTGTAAAACTTAAATAAAGTATCGTCATGACCATTACACACTGAGACGCTGTTGTTACCATCAACACTGCCTTGGTACTGCCTCGAGTAGGGTTGCTCCGCGGAAATTGCCGACGTTTGCACTGAATCAAGTTAGAACGGAATGGAGTATAAAATATGTTCTAGCCGTACTGGTAACGTTTCATCCCCTTTCTTCTGAATACAATGGGGGATATGTATTAAGTTCTCTTTGACAACCCCAGAAACGAAAAAGCAAGGTACGTCGTGCAAAAAAATCAGGAAACTAGTCCATTTGCATAGCTATCACGCTTTCACCCCTTCACATCACATTCGCCACCAGCCAGTCTAACTCCCAGTACATCCATGATTGAAGTGCTTCCCATGCCGCAGGATAAGTTACATTGCGTTTGAGGCGAAGAACATCTATGGCAATTGCACTAAATCATAATGCAGTATAAGATGATGGGGATGGTACCAGACTCGTGTTGGGGAGCCACGATGCGCAGAGAGATTCGGGACGAGCCATGCCATGCCAGAAAGTCAGAGCTCGTACTAATGGCGGTGAGAGTCTTAGCTGAGCGACACGAAGGAGGTGATAATTCGAAATTGTGTTTGACGAAATTGTGTTTAGCCAATGTCACACCGAAATGAAACGTAGAAAGAATGGACGAATCTGACCCAGAGATGATATGGAGGGTAGCAGAAATCACTCAGGTAGATTGTAAAGATGGGCCGATAAATTCGCAATTGAGCGTGCTGATCCAATGAGAGGCCGTAAGTCTGACAACGGGAACATAGTGTTAACATGGAGACACCCGCCCATAAGCTCATACTGCAGGACTAGCTCCGGTTTTACTTTCCAGTCAATGTACACAAGGGAGGTTGGAACGTTTACTTCCAGGGCTTGATACCTGAGGAGTTCGATGAGGAGATTGCATCTTGAAGCCTGAATTGTCATGGGTCGAAGAACGATTAAATTGGAGTGGAAAAATCGAGTGCCTGTCCCGTCTAGCCGTCTAGAAGCGAAACCTCCCGTTATATTGTTGAAGTGGCAGTTGGCCCCCAACGAATGGCCCTCACAGGTCTCCTTCACAGAAAGAAAATCCTAAGTACAAAAAAAAAACAGAATCCGTCACTATGCGCAATGGGCGTGAAGAACAGAAAGGCGCAACGTAACGAGGGGGATGAAGGCGGAAAAGGAGAATCGCGTTTTTCAGGATTCAGATGGAGTGCAAAAAAAAAGTGAGAAATTTCCATGCCAAACAGACGCACCGATATTCGCCGTTTTTTATTCTGTAAAACAGCAAAAAAAAACATGTTTCGTTCGTGCACCAAAGCCAGAAGTTTTCCCGAAGTCAAAGATTATATTGCCCAGAATATTAGGGGAGAGGCTTAGTATAGCATGGTAAAATGAAGAAGTGCTGTGGCTCGTACATTTGGCGGAGAGTGATAGACAGACAGCTACAATGTTGGGAATAAGAGTGTGTTTATTGAGGGTGGCGGGACACGTCAGGATGACCTTGGCGGTATTTGGCCGCCTTTGACAACGCCATCCGATGCTTGGTCATCATCCGTAGGTCGGCGTCAGACACACTCATCTCTCATGTTTATTCCATCATCATGATCTACGGCATATCCACTGGTGAACATTTGAAAAGCCCGAGAGCATTGGTACCAAATGGCAGTAAGTTCTATATATGGAGATATTGGGGATTTGAGAGTCTGATGCACCTTGTCCTCGGCAAACTCGCCAACGCCCGCTGTCTCCGGATCCTGGGGCGCATGCGGTTCAACACCGGCGACTTTCTCGAGGTTATTGACGAGGAAAGCCTGGAATTACAGGAATTCTCCCTGGGTTTGTTCGATAAGTACAAGAATATCCATCCGTGGGTCGTCGATGGTGGAGCGAAAAGCAGCTCTGGGTGTTGGGGCACCAGGTTGAGCGTTGGGGATATGTTGTATGTCGAGATTGCGAATGTTAAGGAGGAGGTGTGTTCCTTCGTTTTTTTGTGGGTTGCTTACTCTGAATTTCTATCTAGTTCAGAAGATGTGGTGTTGACTCGTGGCAGCTTCAGAAAATCTTGATGCCGTCTCGTATGGGATATAGAGGCCATGCTTTCTGTTGGCCAAATCCAATTGGACCTACTGCGGAAAAGGCCAAATGGATGAAAGAACAAGTTGCCATTACTGCTTTCTATCGCAAAGTACACTCTTTCCCATCTTTCTTTGTTGTTTCACAACCATTCACTCCTCCCCTAGAGTGGCTTCCGCGACATCGGAGTCACTACATTCCTGGACTCCCCCGACCCATCCCCCTAACGCAATCTTGCTACCGCATCCGACCTCGAAACGTCCTCCATAGACTTTGAAACCACCTACCCCCCCACCCCAAATCTCAGCGCAGTGCCCCTTGCACTGCGCAACCGCCACTACTAATACTCCCTCCATCGCTCCGATTATCCTCGCCACGCACCTTTCCTTTCTGGGAACGTGCGCATGGGCGATATCCACGGGTTCATGCCGGTGGATATAGCTGCTACAAGCGAGAACGCGCACGCTCTCCGTACGTTGTTGTCCCTCAATCCTGATGGGATCACCGAGGGTTTAAAAGACAGGAGGAATAAGATGGTCTTACACCCTTGAGGCGTTGGAGACCTCAATGCGCTCGATGAGGGAGTCTATGGAGCCGTAGGTGGGTATGTGGAGAGCTTACTCACATGAGGCGTCAGGTCGCGAATATCTTTGAAAAAGGCGATGCGGTTGCCAATGGTGGCTACCGGATAAAAGTATATCAAGAAGAGGCGGCTTCGGTATACTTGTTCGATGTGCACAGATGGGTGGTTGTTGCCAAGGATGAGGTTCCGCTTTTAGGTGGGCTATTTTTTGGGAGAGTGTTAGTTAATAGATGAATTATTGCACTTGAACTAACACTTTTTTGTTCGTTCATATACAGCCCAAGCAGAAATCCAAGACATCTTACTGTCCAACAAACCTCGCCATCGGACCAACATTGGGCACATTCATTTTCAGTGCTCCTATAACTTCTGGGTCTGCACCTGGAAGCGCGCTCGTGGTTCGTCAGCATGTGTGGATATCAAGAGAAGATGGGAGGCTCTTACATTGCGGATCAGGCTCACGGGAGGCGAGTTGACGCATTTTGGAATGGGCTATGCGTGCTATCACATAAAGCCCTCTCAATTACACCACTTTCAGCTTCCTCGTCGGGTTTTCTCTTACGATAACACCTTCATCCCCTCACAATCCAAAACCTCTCAAAAGGCCCATCGACTTCGATGGCATTGCCTTTTGGGCGCTTAGGGCTTTCGTAGTTATCAGCCCTCACATGATTGGCCTCAGGCTCGTGGTAAATAAAGTACCACCATTACAGTGAGACTGTGCCGTTGGCATCGACACTGCCTTGGCACTGCCCCGGGTGGGATTGCCCCACAGAAATTGCCGACGTTTGCATTGAATCATGTTAGAACGGATAAAATATGATCTAACTTGTATTAGTGGCAATGAGACTGGGCCCCAGGTAAGCGATGCGAAGGTTCGAAGTTGCATCCAATTCTGTCATTCACTTGATAATTCCATGACATACTTATTTATGAACTTATGAGGTCTCGCGGTCTGGTTTTTGGGGGTATAATCTCCCTCCACTTGAGTCCGCTTTTTAATTTCTGAAAAGGGAATTTACGAACTAAAAAGCAAGGTGCGTCGAGTATAAAAAAAATCAGGAAACGAGTCTTCACACCCTCACATCACACTCGCTACTAACCAGTCTAATTCCCGACATATCCATGATCTAGGACAAGTTATGTTGCCGGCCGATGCGAAGAACATACAGGATAATTGTACCAAATTCGGGATGAGGTGATACGGATAGTACCGGACTCGTGTTAGGGAACCACGCCGCGAAGAGAGATTCAGGACGAGCTATTCCATGCCAGAAAAGTGAGAGCTCATAGTATTGACGGTGAGAGTCCCAGGTGAGCGATGCAAAGGAGATGATAATTCGAAATTGTGTTTAGCCGATGTCGCACCGAAGTGAAACGTAGAGAGAATAGATGAATCTGACCCAGAGATTGCATGAAGGATGGCAGAAATCACTCAGTTAGATTGTAACGAGGGCCCGAAAATCTTGCGATTGAGCGCGCTGATCCAATGAGAGAGCGTAGCTCTTACATTGAAGCTTGAATTCTCGTGGGCCGAAGAACGATTAAATCGGAGTGGACAACTCGAGTGCCTGTCCCCTCCTGGAGTCTGACAATATGCGCAATGCGACAATGCCTGAAGAACAGAAAGGCACGACATAACAGAAGGGTAGGATAAAGGCGGAAAAGGAGAATCATGTTTTTCAGGATTCGGATGGAGTGCGAGAAAATGCGATGTCAAACAGACTGTCGTACGGACGAGGAAAGCCAGGAATTGCACGAGTTCTCCATGGGTTTGTTTGATCAGTACAGTAATATTCATTCATGGCTCGTCGATTGTGGAATGAAAAGCGGCTCGGGGTGTTGGGGGACCGAGTTGTATCATGCGAGGATTTGTCCGTTCTCGAAATACACCATGCACTTGTGCATGACCCAAGATGTCTTTGGGATGAACCAGAACGCGATGCGGGGCATCCAAAATGTACCAGAAATGGCATGCGTATAAGCGATGGAGATCCCAGCCGATATTTGATAGAGAAGATTAAGGATCATGAATGGACGTCTCTAAGCGGTGCCAGGGGACTGCGAGTAGGCGTCGAGAACCAGAAGCTGCCAATAATAACCCAAGTGGCATCGAGGGCAATTAGACTCAAATACATGAGTTACGAGGGAAATTGAGATAGACGTTGTCATTGTACTCATTTTTGTGCAGAGCCCTTCAACCAATTCTTTATCATCATGAGAGCCGTCCGAGAGTCGGTGCTTTGCGCCATTTTTAGACTTCAACTTTTTCTAGGCAACCCATTGAAGTGAGGTACGAGCACCCCCATAGCTCTATGAGAGAAATATAGCAAAAGGCCTGCGCTAGAGCAGCAAATCAAACATGATGGGAGGGAGTCAAGAGGAAAATTGGGCCGCAAATAACTACAAGATAAGATAGTGTTGGGAGAAGTCTTATCACTCATAAAGCCGCCCTTTATCCGGATTCTACATCACATCTCTGTACATCCCTCTCAACGACCTATCTCCACCGCCTAATATATTTGAACGGGCCACTCCCAGAACCATTTATCGGTGGACTGTGGGGATGTGTATGCATCACAACTCGTCTCAGTGAAGCCATGTCTGATGAACTGGTTAATACCTCCGCCTACTTAGTTTTTTATACCAAGTATTAACTAGGCACGAACCAAAAGGCAAAGCCTCCGTCATGGGACCTAGTTACAGAGGTATTTGGACGCGTCATATTTAGATTCGGGTGCCGGTACACGTTGGAGTTCTTGCACAACCTCTCCCGTCTCCGACCGATTCGTGCACTCGAGCTGTTGGTTGTCTATTGCACTTGGCGTATTCATTTAAGGAACCTTACATTCACCCAGGCAGACTGGAAATTTACGAAAACTGATAGATTAAACGCGTATCCTCTCACTCAGGACTTCCACACTTTGGCATCGCTACCTAAGTCTCTCCACGTACCACGTTAACCCCCTGGCACAGTTTAAAGGCTTTCCGCAGTTCATCGACACCGCATTTCCATGTCTTTCCATAGCTTGAATTCATCCGATATTTATTCTTTGATGCCATGGCTCTGCGACCCGTTTCTAGGAGACATTCCTCGGCAAAAATAGCTATTTTATCGGGGATCACACCTACAATTTTTCTGGATAATCACCCTCTCTCTGCAGCAGGGGTTATCAATATTTTGGCATAACGACCTGTTCTCTTTGGACTGCATGCTCCACAACACCTCAATGACTCAGGCCGCCGACGAAATTCCCTGCCAGCGAAAACACGAAATGGACCTAGCACTGACGACGGCCCGTACATCGTGTTATTCTGGGTCACATTTTGTCCCATTCGAAGTGAGATTCTTCCGATATACGATGTTCGGAGTGCTGCTTGTATAAGTAGGTATGTGTCGAGCGTTTCCTAGTCAATATTTAATACAATGGCGAGCTTCTCTAGATATGCGACATACTTTTTCTTGTTCTCTCTTTTCAGCCTTTCCTTTGCTAAAATTCGGAAAGCCCCGCCCCGAGGTGCAATAGTTGTGCGTTCGGGAACCACAGCTTCAGGGGAATTCAAAACCGTCTCGGCCGCTGTCAACTCCTTACCTCAAGATACATCTTCGAGGTCAATCTTCATATATCCTGGAGAGTACAATGAGCAGGTCTACATCAACCGCACTGGCCCTCTCACGGTATTTCTGGATGACTTAAAACGTTAACCATTCGATACTCAACCCTTAACCCCTTACTAGATTTATGGCTACACCTACGACACGACCACTTATAAATCGAACCAGGTCACAATCCAGGCTGGTGTTCCCGCCACTATCGCTGGCTCCAATGATGCCAGCGGGACACTGCGGGTCCATAAAAACGACTTCAAGTTGTACAATGTGAATGTCAAGAACACATTCGGGGTTGGCGCTCAAGCGATTGCCATCAGCCAATATGGAAGTCGGGTTGGCTTCTATGCGTGCGGATTCTATGGACATCAAGACACGGTTTACACCAACCGAGGAACTCAAGTGTATTTGAAAGGATACATCGAGGTATGTCCCGGACTCCCACCTTATATATATATTCAAGACTTGCATTCGGAACCAGGGAGCGACGGACTTCATCTTTGGGCAAAATGGTCATGCCTATTTCGGCGGAAATACTATCGCTGTCAACGGCGCGGGATGGGTGACCGCTAGCGGTCGCGAGTCAGATGACAACGGAAGTTGTGCGTACCCTTCTCTGTCTCCGTTTCCCAATGTTTTATCCTGTGCCTCTCAGATGTTTTCAACCAAAACACAATTGTCCTCGCTTCCGGTGCATTGAATAGGACTGCTGGAAATGTCTACTTTGGAAGACCCTGGGGAAGTACGTTCTGTTTCGGAATAAAATTCGTGAAGTACAGCTAACATCTCGACGATTCACATTCGCTTGTCCTCGCAGATTACGCCAAGTCAGTATTCTCTGGAATTCTGCCAAAACATTTTTTGCTGATATTCCCTCTTTCCAGAGTCATCTTCAAAAATACAGTCGTCACGGTACCTCTCAACCCTGCTCTATGGTCAATTTGGCATACTGGTGACGAGCGAACGGATCATGTCTTTATGGCTGATTATAACACCACTGGGAGTGGTGTTATCGGTGCATCTCGTGCGAGCTTTGCAACGGTACTGAGCGAAAGCCAGGCTGCTTTTTACAATATTTCGAGTGCGGTAGGGAGCGATTATGCGACCTGGGTGGATCCCTCATACTTTGTTTGATACCATTTCGTTCAATTTGTAGTCAATTTGTAGCTTGTAGCTTCCGACATCATATAAACCACGTTCTTTACCTATTTACCCATTTACGGAGAGCGGGACAGCAAGATTCACGCTGACTCATTTCCGAGTTCACCTGGGGCACACGCAAGGGGATTTTCCATATGTGAGATCGACGTGAATGACCGGAAACGGCAAGTCGCGCAGCAGCTTGCGATCATTCAACGAATCGACTGCCAGTTCGATCCAAGACGAACGAAGTCAATATGACGGACCCGCATCCCATGAATGGATTATAAACGGGAACCTCGTTGCAAGGATTCTTGGGGCACCTAATCTCCCTCCACTCCAATCCCTTTCCCGATTTCTTTTTTTAAACCAAAAAAATTTGCGAAGATCACATTGACATTACCTTTCCCCTAGAATAAAACGAGGCATCCACACAGTTCAAGTCCCGTGGACAGCCTGAGAACAAAAAAGCAACGTTGTCGCATTTCTACCTACAAGGGTATGTAGTTAGTTACCGCGGCAAGAGACGACTCTATTTTGCACGGCATCACACCTTCACATCGCCCTGACCACCAACCACTCTAAATTCCCAGCGCGAGGCCACACGACTCAAAATTTTCTTCCCATGCCACAGGACAGGTTACCCCACCACGCATCGAGGCAAAGAACATAAAGGGGAATTATACCAAATGCGGAATAAGCAAGGACCTGGAATTCGGACCGGTACCGGACGTGTGTTGGAGAACAATGACGCGAAGAGATTCGGGACAAATCTACCATGCTAGGATTCGAGACTCGCATTAGTGACAATGAGAGTCCAAGGAAGGCGATACGAAGGAGTATAACAATTCGAAGTGGCATTAACGGGTGTTGTACAGGAGTCAAACGGAACTTGAGACGTAGAGAGTGGACGAAGCTGACCCAAAGAATTGTTTGGACAGTAGGCGCATTCGACGTATGCATACGAAGGACCGAGCGAGAGATACTTATCTGGCCTTCGACCTTGGGAGGTTACCAACCACGTGCAGATAAGCAGAGAAAAACGGGAGACCATCGCGGTCATTTGCGGCCATGCATACCACGGAAGGAGAAGAAGTCGGTCCAGAGAGGCAGGGATCGCGTGATTAGATATGCAGGTATACTAGAGCACCTCGAGGTTGGCGATTAAGCAAGTCACGTTGTGCAGAATAACCTCCGGCGCCGGAGAGAAGACATTGGAATCTAGGCACAAGGACTAGAGTATGTATGTAGGCGTTTGGCCTATATCAAATTCTGACATGTTCGGCGTGTTAACGATAATTAGTTAGCACAACGGCACAGAGACAAGTAAAGAGACATTAGAGCTATACAAGGGAACAAAGAACCCGCAAAATACAACGGCATGCGGCGATTCTCGGAAGCGATATCCCCACCAACTAGCTCGTTCTGTGGGTTTAGCTTCAGTGTTGCATAATCCAATCAACGATTAGAAGGGAGCGTTTACCTGGGGGAGTTTGATGGGGGGGGGTTGAAGTTAGGTCGAAGCTCGTTTGACGCGTCATGGAATAACGACGAATTTGGAGTAGGCAGACCAAGTGTCCGTCCCCTCCAGAAGCGGGATCTTCCGTGGCCTTGCAGTTGACCTTGTACGGCCCTCGCTGATCTCCGGCCAAAGTGGAGAAAGACAACGAGGTTTGCAGCAGGCGAAGTCCTCGGTCTTTCTACATTTGTGTCAAGAGATCAAGGGCGCCGAAAATTAGGCCCGAAAGCGGAACAATACCTCTGTGGAATGAAGGCGAGAAATTAAAAATTAAATTTTTGGCAGGTCGGAATGGAAGATGAGGGAGAAAAAGCATGAGACGTACTGACCTTCGCGCATAGCCGTGCGTTCCGTTTTCATCCCCTCCTCCTGCTATAATTTTTCGACCCACTCTCCACTCCACATACGTTGGTACATTTTGGGTTGCAAGCCATCCGCCATTGAGAAGAAAAGATCTATTCTTCCAACCCTCTATGTTATTGCCCAATTGACGCGGCACAAAGAAAGCGAGAACGCGAACCGCAGATGGTTGTTCCACCTAGATTGTATCCGTAAACACGAAAATCGAGGTACGTGTCGGGATGAGGCGTCCACAGCCCAGGAAAGAAAAGCAACAGAGAGAGCAATCAAGAGTGTCGAATGTCAAGCTCTATTTCATTGTTTTTCTCCCAATTGACCCGATTACGCGAACCGCGGGTGGCTGATCCACCTACACTGTCCGAAATGTGTGTCGAGCGACCAACTGCCCGAAAGAAAAGCAAAAGCGAAAGGCAATCAAAGAATGTTAACCTACTACGCAAGAATGCAGGTGAATAATAAGAGGGGAATAGAAAAAAGCGTACCAGTGGCACGAAGACAATAAAAACTTCGCATTCCTTCATGCCATACGTTACCCAACAAAAATTGAGCCACCGAATATATCTACTCCATTTGACGGGTGACTTGGGTGTTTACGGAACCCCCACCACGCGTCCTCGTGTTGCCTGTCCACCCCAAACCAATTGTCTGGTAGGACGCGTCGGGTAAGCGGATCTAAATGCTTATGATGAGACGCGACGTACTTTTTTTTCCCCTTCGCGCAATGCAATGGAACAGACAAAAGGCAAGGATCGACGGACGCGACGCGACGCGACACGGTCAATCGATCCTACTCCACCAAGCCCGGCGAACGTGTATGCATCACGCAAAAAAAACGCTTGTCATAGCAAGGAGCGCTAGCTATGCATACGGGAACGCCAGGAAGACCGAGACGCGTTGAAGCATGAGTAGACAAGGGTAGAACATCAAATTATTCGCGATTCAACAAATCGATGTGGTCGAGGACAAGACCAAAGGGTGCGGCTTCATCGCGGCTCCGGGCTCGGCAAACCACATCTTCCATTTGTCCCTGTTTACAAACACCTCCTTCAAACCGAGCCGGCTTGGTTCCTCAATACAATCCGAAGTCAATTGATGCCGCTCGGTGTTTCACCTTATCGGAAGTGACTTCCGGGTTATCGTCAGGGTCCAACGCACGACAACAAGAACAAATGGTATGACATCACTTTCTTCAAGTTTTTTCCCATCATCAATTCCTTTACTTTTTAACGCCGCTTGAGACGCCACAGTTAACGAGGACTGCCATTTGTCATTTTGATAGGAACATCGCGATTGAACAGGAATTTGGACATCGATGGTCGAATGTTGATCAAGTAGCTCCGTATTCGCAATGCATAGGCCTAATTATTGCGTGCGCGATAGTGGCACTGGTTACTACTTACTGCCTAGGCTATACCACCGATGGAGATGCCATCGCCATAAGTGTCCGCCTGACCTAGACCCTTCACCGCCACAGATCCATTCTATCCGCTCGCCGTCCATTGAGTTGATCTTCAACCACGTGCAGGCAATACATACTACCTCTTCTCCCAGAATCCACGGAAGGAGAATTCGAGGGGCCTATAACTGAATTACCCAGCCTGAGAGGCCCTCTAGAACGACGGCCGGTATTTCCATACTTTGTATGTATATTCTCCACAACCCTGTGGATAACCCCGTCTCCTTAGGTTCACACTCCGCTATTAATTTAAAATAGGTGGAGTCGCATGGGGAATGGAATGCTGAATACCGTACCAGTAAGTGTTTGAACTGACATTCAACTTGCAAGTTACGAGCTCTCAGGGCGATATATAAGGTTCCATATGTGCACCATGCGTGCACATATAGTAAGACATACAATTCGCACTTACCCGCTTCTGGGGTACATATGGTATGCCGCTATACATGGCGTCCGCAGAGCACTGTATTTTTACCGGAAGTGAACAAGAATAGGTCTCAAGTTGTGGGGCAGGAATATACGAACACTCAATGGGATCGATCATGAGGCGCTCAAAAGAATTCATCAAGTTCAAGTACCCAAGTACCATCCAAGTGTTAAAAGTGAACGAGTGAACTTGACTGGGTTTCCGAATTCGACAAAATACAAAGGACTTGCCATTTGTGGGTCCAGCGCCAAGTCCAACGCAGACCTACCTATGTACTGCCCTCAGACTTCGATCAAAAAATTCCGCCCACCCGCTCTCAATTCAATGTGCCCACTGTGATTTCACGTTCACCTCCCCAAAGGTCGAATTTCTCTCGTAAGGGGGAGTAAGCCAAAAACGTTGCAAGTACGGTCGAAACACATTACTTAAGTAAGCAAACAACCACCGCCCCCTTGTCAAGTCAAAAAAGTGGCGCGCTCCCATCGACCTCCCACGACCTGACAGGGACCATCAATATACTATTTAGAGCCTTCAATAGCCTCGAGGCGCTGACTCCCCTACGGCAGATGTATGTACATACGAAACGGCGATCCTCACCCGTCGCTTGAAAAAAGAGCCACAAAAAAAAAAGGATAAGGAGGAACAAGTCCCGGAGAAGCCCCGCTCCAGCTTCCAAGGTTATAATAACCCCCCATGTGCTTCCATATGACCACTGACCAGGAGGATCCGGAGTCAGGAGGGTTAGGGTTCGAGTTACATGGCTCTGGCTCGAGAACCCGTTTAAATTGATTCGGACCTACTGAAAATGATCAGATGATCAAGGACGTACATCCTCTCAGAACCGCTAAGAACATCTTCTCCTTCTCCGCCTTCGCGGCGCCCGGGTACGGAGGCAGAGGTAGGTTCCGAGATTCCGACGAGGAAGTGGGAAGGGCGGATTGATCATCAACGGAGGGGGTACGCACCGAAAATAGAAAACCCAATCCGCTGGCCAAAGAGCAGTGCA
>Ga0307517_10003897_pt1 | contig 23130 bp, 21 predicted proteins | sample 23_EM_MG_FD_194515 | JGI IMG/M metagenome (GOLD analysis project Ga0307517, IMG submission 194515) | Populus trichocarpa ectomycorrhiza microbial communities from riparian zone in the Pacific Northwest, United States - 23_EM | ecosystem: Host-associated > Plants > Roots > Unclassified | place...
CCCCCCCCCCCCCCCCCCCCCCCCCCCCCCCCCCCCCCCCCCAGAATCTGCTAACATCGTGGGCGATATAAAGTATCATATTATTATCATCATACTACTTGTATGATATCATAGCAAGTCCTGATTAGTGGGTTAATTGGGGCTCTCCCAAGAAAGGCCCGGTCCAACATCTGATAACGAAGAAACAAAAAAGAGCAACATGAGTGATAAACCATGACCTCGCATAGGTATTATCCCTCTCACACGACACGGTTGCCGTTGTCTGTGTCCCCACCTCCGCGACCAGGAACCCGGGATACCTGCCTACCTGAGCCATCGCAAAAGACGCGTAATGCGGTAGGGTAGGATAGTCATAATTGAACCAATGCTTGTGAACGGTTTGCCTTTGCGTGCACCGTTCAAAATTCAGCCTTTTTTTTGCTTTAACCTTGGCTTGTCGTGCAAAATAGCGGTCGATTACGAGTACGAGTATGATACTAGTACTGCACCGGTGCCTCTCCGTGTGAAAATTATGGTATGTAAGAATGTAAGAGTGGTTTATAATAAGGTTGGGGGGGCTGTGGCAGGAAGGAAGGAAGGGAGCTGAGGGTTGATGTTGTACTCGTACGGGGTCGGGTAGGGTAGGGGAAGTGGGTTGGTTGGAGTCATTGTGTATTTCGGGGTCATGATGATGATGATGACGATGATGATGATATTTGCCGCACCGCACCGCATACTGCCTTGGGCTTTTCGGGGCGACTGTCGCATGGGGGTGTTGATTATTGCTCGGAGCGGAGAGGAGAGGACTGGGATAATCACAGTAAAACGTTCTTGTTTGATCCATTCGTTCGTTCGTTCCTCCTAATCATCGAATTTAGAGAGGGGAGCTAGGCTTTTTGCTATTATGTACTAGTGCGCACCGCTCGCTGCATTGGTCCGTCCTAACGAGATTTCCTTCACTTGGCGGGCAAGGCCTTGGGGGGAGGGAACGGGATTATTCGGAATGGTCGGGGGGATGTTCGTCCTATGAAAGGGCGTTTTACCGTGCCGGGGGCGGGAGCTGGGTCTCATGATTGATGGAATGGATGGGCTTTTCTTTTCTCTTTTTCTTTTTCTTTCTCTTGTTTGAACCCCGGAGGTGGATTGATAACGGTAGGGAATTGTGTCTTCTTCTTCTTGAGCTCTGTTGCTAAATTCGTCTTCTACCTCCTGTCATGGCGAATTTTATTGTAATTATTATTATAGGATATATATGTCTTTTTTATCTGATCTTTTGTTCATCGCAGGTCTATCATACTCGAGTAACTTACTGTGCTCGAGCATGCTGAGCCTCGATGGATGGACGGGCGGATGGGCGCTCGCTCGGATCCATCTGATTCCGGGGAGGTTGTGTGGGTGGTGAGCTACGGTTGCTGCCTGACCATTTCATCTCCTTCCGGTTTCTTTTCTTCGGATGCGCGCGTGAGTGAGAGAGATGAGGGAGAAGTGAGATATTCGGGGGGGCCGAATGAGTGTTCCATTTCTTGTGCTTCCGCTTCCTCTTGCTCTCCGCGCGGTGCACGAATCTGGCTGTGTTCTTGACTTTTGTCTGCTTAATTGTCCTCGTAATTAATTCCTTGTTTGTGCACTGTTTGTCCCGGGTTTTTGTGCTTTATTGGCTGACTCGGCCTGAGATTCGGGACGATTGTTGATGCTGTACCGGTACTAGTAATTGCTTTGCATCTAGAACTTGTGATGACTTGCTGGTGGCGGTGGTGGTGGTGATGATCGCCATTGTCTGCTTTCTAGACTACCGGTATCGCACGCCTTTGCGGCCAGAATATCTCCTTCCCCGCGTTAGTTGAATTATGATACTATGCTATTGTACTCGAGTGCGGGCACTAGTTAGGTCTCAGGCTGGGGCCGGTCTGCCGATATTTTTTTCCATTGTGGGGAATCAGGAAAAAAAAAAAAAAAAAAAAAGCCTGAAGTTTTCGCCCTAAAAATTCCCTGGGACTTTTTTTTCTCCCTTCTTACCTCCCCCCCCCCCACGAACTCATCTCATCTCATAGCCTCACAGGGACGAGCCATACCCCCCTTCGGTCATCCTCCCACATTCCCCCATAATATCCTCCTCAACATCCTTCTCTCACACTTTCCCTTCCACCACTGTCATCGCTCTTCTCATAACTTGCAAACATCGTCCCACCTTTTTCTTCTCATCCCTCTTTTCCGTGTCCGAGAACCGGAAGACATCGCACTTCTTCGCCTCTTATTATATCATCCCACATTTACTTATTCGGACGGCATTGTTTTGTCGTCTGCCAATGATTGCAATAACCCTCTTGGTTCACCACGTACGTTTGTCCTCATGTTACTTTTTTTTCCCCTTTTACTCTTTCGGGAATTAAGATTTGTGCACTTTTTTTTCTTCCATTCCCCCACCATTCGTATTCGTACTAGTATAGTAGTATGATGATACAGAAGAAAAGGGCAAAATGAGGGGTTGCAAAGACTAACGTTCCTTAAAAATTCCTAGATACCAGTTCTCTGAATGGTCTTCAAACCATTCACCACCCTAGCTCGTCAGAGCATCTCGAAGCATCTCGTCAACGGCTACGCCCAGTCCGTCGTTGCCGCAACACAATCCTCGTATGCGTCTTCTACCGTCCAACTCTCCCGTCTAGGGCAGCAAAATGCGCCGGCTCGGCTGCACACTGCCTTTGGCGGTGCGAACTCTGGCCGGGCGGCGCCGGGGAAGGATGGACAGGGTAGCGACAGTCTGGGTTCTTACTATGCCGTTCAGTCGCAGGCCATAGATGAGAAGGAGGAAAAGGAGAATAGGAAGTACCTATTCTCGAGAAAAATATTATGGTCCAAGGCGCAACATCAGCAGCAGCAGAAGGCGTTACTGGAGAATCCACCGTCCCTGGAACTGGGCTTACCAAGGTCGCGGTCGTCCTCCCTGGCACAAGCGGAGGCTCAGCTACCGTCGAAGGATGTTCTCAAAGGAGAGGAGGAAGAGGAGGCCGTATTTGTCGAGCCTGCCGCTGAAGAGTCGGAGGTTTTGCTCTCCGAGAAGGTCGCTCCTGTGGAGGAGGTTGAGGTTGAGGTTGAGGCTGAGGCTGCACCTTCACCTACTTCGTCTGAAGAGACACTGGTTCCTGCTTCGCCAGAAGTATCTGGTATTACCGATCGATATAACGATCAACTTCGCGATTTACGAACGGCAGGGAAGTATCAAGAAATCTCGGCCCTCTTTGAGCATATGATCCAAGAAGGTGTACAACCTAGTACCACCACCTACAACCACGTTCTCGTTGCGCTCGTACAAACCGGCGCCGGCGGTATCGCTCGGGTCCTGAATGTCTACCAGGACATGCTCAGGAACAAAGTCCTGCCTAGCACTGTCACATATTCCATCCTTATCGACTACCTCGCCGCAAGCAGTAAATCCTCGTTACAGTTTGCTCAGCGAATTCAAGATGATATTCTGAGATTCGGGTTTGTCATTCCATCTCGGAAGCGGGAATTGGATGAGATCCGCTCGCAAAAGTCTTTGGATATGGCTTTGGACATATTTTACGCTAGTACAGAGGTCCGGGTAGAGCGTGCATTTTCCGAGCCTGTATATTCCATCCTTATTGAGGCATGCGCTGAGAGTGGCCGTGAGGAGGATATGCTCAAGGTGTACACACATATGGAAGTGCATGGCGTATTGCCGAGCTTGGACACTACGCTTTCTCTTATCAAGGGATTTGGGAAGGCTGGAAATATTCGCTCTGTTGTTGAGACGTACAACAACTACTGTGCTCTGGATAGCTCGAAAAAGCCGGGCAGTGTCGATGAGCGGTATCTAGTTTACAAGTCATTGATTCTTGCTTACATGGAGGCTGGTGATCCTGCTGGTGCGCTGTCATTCTTGGAGAAAATTGTAGGTGCTAGCAAAGATGCCCATCGCTCTCAATTGTTGGCGGTGGCCATAATCAAAGGTTTCTTGCAACAGGGTGATCTGCACTCTGCCAAGGAGTGGATTGTGGGCCGAATGACCGGGGCGTCCGAATACCCTGGACTGTCAAGAGTTCTTATTGGAGTTGCGGATTTGGGGGATTATGGGCTTGCGAACCAGCTTTATTCGGAATTCATGGCCCATGTTCGTCTCCATGGTATTAACCATTCCGGCACCTCAATTGCCCAGATGGCATTTTTGAATCTCTGCGTAAAGGAGGGAAAGATCGAGAACGCTAGGGCTGTTTGGAATGATCTTTCCGAGAGGATTTTGTCTAATGGGCCTGATGTGGAAGCTGCTGTTGTGTACTCCATGATGCTTTTTGAGAATCGACTTACAAATGAGGCCTTGGTGGTGTTAAAACAGTTTAGCGAGTTCTTTATGGAGAGGCCTTCCAGTATCCCGCTTGCTTTAAGGGCGGAATATCTACGAGAAGCGTTTGAGAGCTTGATTGATAGGCTTGCCGCAAAGGATCTTCTTACTCATGGAGTCGCACTCGATATTTCTGGGTTTAGCATGCGACATTGTGGACGTATGGGAGCTCAGGCGTCCAGGATTGTTTTGGGACTCTTTGGGGAGCAGCGAATACTCGGGCTGACATTGCCGCAGTTGGATCTTCTTCTGCAGATTCAGGCTGGCGTTCTTCAACAACCCGGAGAGCCGGCTTCGGAGGGCATTCAGAAGTTTGAGCAAATGCTAACTCTCGCGCTGAATGCCGGAGTTCCTCTTAGCAAGGCCATGAAGGTTTCTGTCGATGGTGTTATTGCAGCCCGTGGTATCAATGAAGGCCTCTTGGGGGAATGGACTGCATTCGCGCAGGCTCAAAAGGTTTGGGAGAACATGCCAATGGCGCCCCTAACCGAGGATGCGGTTGCATCACCCACCCTGGTTCCTAGTGAAGGGGAGGCTGTTGCTGAGGACAATTATGATCCCTACTGGGCCAAGACCGACGTTAAGGTTTCGCAGGCTATCGATAATGCTCTTGAGGGTGCGAAGACGGCTAGGGCTAGGCTTATGGACGCTCGACGGATGTATCAGCAGACCCGAAAGGCGGGCAGGTTGGTTAGGATGACGACTCTGGCGAGGATGGTTGGTGCTGCTGCTCGCGCGGGCCAGCCGGAATTCATGGAGGAGATCTATCAGAATGCGAGAATGGACACTCCTCTCCTCACGGAGTTCCGTTCTGTTAGGTATGTCTGGTGTATTCTCTTGGACTCTATGGTTGCCGGGCAACTCTCCGTTGGAAACCGGCGACAAGCCGCTGTGTACCACGACGAAATGCTGAAGATGGGAGCTTCTCCATCTGCCAATACCTACGGACTCTACATCGTTTCACTCAAAGGCTCGAATCAAACATACGATGAGGCCTCCGAAGCCCTCAAGATCTTTGAGCGAGCTAAGGCAGAGAACGTCCTCCCCAGCTCCTTCTTGTACAACGCTCTTATCGGTAAACTTGCAAAAGCCCGCCGTGTGGACGACTGCCTTTTCTACTTCGCCGAGATGCGCGCGCTGGGCATAAAACCCACCAGTGTAACCTACGGTACTATGATCAATGCCTTGACCCGTGTCGGCGACGAGCATTTCGCAGAAGAGCTCTTCCAAGAAATGGAGGCCATGCCAAATTACAAACCCCGTCCGGCACCATACAACTCCCTCATGCAATTCTTCGTCAACACTAAGCGCGACAGGAGTAAAGTCATGGATTACTTCAACCGCATGACCTCCCTAGGTATCGAAGCTACCTCGCACACATATAAACTTCTAATCGAAGCCTACGCAACGCTTGATCCTCCGGACATGTCTGCTGCAGAGGGCGTACTTGATCTAATCCGCGCGAAGAACCAGCCTGTGGAATCGTCTCACCACGCCGCCCTCATCCACGCAAAGGGATGCGTTCTCCAAGACGTCGAAGCCGCAATCTCACACTTCAAATCCCTCCTGCATCCAACCACTTCCACCGCCAAGCTGCAACCCCAACTCGACAATACAATCTACCAAGCCCTCTTCGAGTCCCTCGTCGCCAACCACCGCGTCCAGGACACTACACTATGGTTATCAGACATGGAGCGCCGTGGCGTTCGCATGACCCCGTATATTGCCAACACCCTCATCCACGGATGGGCGCTGGAGAAAGACATCGTGAAGGCGGAAGAGGTCTACAAGTCCCTTAGTAAGGACGAGAACGCTAGGCTCAAACGCGAACCGAGTACATATGAGGCTATGACTAGAGCGTACCTGGCTGTCGAGGATCGTGCCGGCGCGCTCAAGGTCGTGAATGAAATGAGTGGGCGCGGGTATCCGAATGCCGTCATGGTTAGAGTCATGGATTTGGTGAGGGGGAGGGGGGAGTAGAATTTCTTTTCTTCTCCCCTTAATGATGACTTGTCTTCTTCGCCTTGTTCGTTAATATCCCCCCACCTCTTTATTTTTTTGTTTACGTGAGGGACTTCTCCCATTGTAATTGATAGAGTGAGGGGTTTTGTTTTTCTTTGTTTGGTGTTTTTTCCCCCGCTTTACTCATTCTTACAGTATGGCTTCTACAGGGACCTATACATCAAAGTCCATCTGCACTGTTGTTACGCCTTTTTCCACCTGTATGATATCAAAAGTCCCTTTATGTTTTCCCATTTATTCTCCTATTTTCATGTAAATATTACACTACCCTTCATATTTCATCATGTTCGGCAGGGAAGGACAGGGTAGGATAGGGTTGGGATCAATTCTGGCTGGGGGGGTGGGCGTTTTTGCATTTATCTTTTTGTCATTTTTCTACTACGGTACTGGCATGATATACACTCCACTCTTCAAACATTTTTTTCCCCATTCGATGGGATGGGGGGTTCTTAAAATTTTTATTTTTGTTTTTCATTTCATTTTCATTCTGGGGCTTTCTTTTCTGTTACTTGCATGGACGGGTTGTACACTTATTCGCTGACGGATGGGCACAAAATCTCCCTTGCATGGTGGATGGGTACGATAGATGGAGAGGTGTAAATAAGTAGTTTTAGTGTAACTAGCTAGCTGTATTAGTACCGAAAGAAAATTAACTCCCCTGATTACTTGTGTGGGTGCTCCTTTTTCTTTTTTGTGATGGCACGGTACGGTAGAGTGGGAGGTGGGTGGAAGGTTAAGGTGAGAGACGTTGGATATTCCAGGCGTTGGAGTCGATAGAGTCGCGGGTATAGGCGAAGCGGTCATGGAGGCGGCTGGGACGGCTGTGAGGTAGGGAGTTAGTATGTGTCCTTTGGAACGCGGGGATTGGGGGGGGGGGTAGTGGTGGATGAGTGGATATATCATACCCTTGCTATACACAAGCGTTGCAAAACATTAGCAAGCACACTTAACCTATATCATAGAAGCAAGCAAGCAAGCGGGGGCAAGCAAAACGTACCCAAAACTCCACATAATCCGGCACAATCCTCAACCCGCCCCAAAACGGCGGCACGGGGATCTTCTCCTGATCCTTGAACCTCTCCTCCACCTCCCCGACCCACCCCTCCAACACATCCCTACCCTCAATCCCAACGCTCTGCCGACTCGCCCAAGCCCCAAGCCTGCTCCCGCGAATCCTTGTGTCGAAGTAAACCTGACTCTCCTCCTCCGTCAGCCTCTCCGTGACCCCCTCAACACGCACCTGCCGTTCCATCTCGCGCCAGTGGAAGGTCAGCGCGGCGCGGGGGTTGCTGGCCACGTCCGCCGCCTTGCGGGACGTGCCCCAGTTGGAGTAGACGACGAAGCCACGGGTATCGAGCTCCTTGAGGTAGACTGTGCGCGCGCTCACACGGCCCGAGGGTAGGTGCGCGGTGGATAGGGTCGTGGTCTCGGGCTGGTGGATGGCGCGCGATTGCGCTGCCGTGTACCACGTGTGGAATTGGGTTAGTGGGGATGGGGAGAGGTCTGTGGAGGTGAGGGTTGAGGTTGCGTATTGGTCATCTTTGGGGGCGACTGTGGGTGGTTAGCCTTGGTGAGGGAGGAGCGGAGGATGGATGAATGGATGGATGGGAGGATGGATGGGAGGATGGATGGGTGGGGGGAGGTATGGCACAGATGAGTTTTTCTTTAGCGGTTGCTGACATGATTGCTCTGGTGAACTGGTGCGGGGGTTCTTTTTTAGCATTGGACTTCTGAAGGATTTTGGTTTTTATTTTTTTAAAGAGGAATGGTCAAAGGGAGGAAGGAAGGAACGGGTGGGAATACTTGCAGTGAGTGATCTGGGGCGGGCTACTTTGTATCCTCGGGCTTCCGGGAGCTAAGGCGTGATGCGGAGCGAGGCCTGAATGAGTCCCGGCGGTGGGAGTGAAAGTCTATTTGCTGCTCCCCTGTTTGCGGGATCTGCTCCGTGGTGGTGGTGGGGTGGGTCGTTCTTCGATAGCTGCCTGTGCGGCGGGTTCCGTTGATTGGCGGCTGGCGGGATGTGGGATGAGGAGGGGCAGTCCGATAAGGTTAGATGTGATCTGATAAGGATTTGATCTTGGTCGTGCAGAGACTTGTCGGTGGGGTTTGTGTTACCACGGTTCCTGTCTCAATGATCAGCTATTGGCTGGGTGGAAACTACAGTACAAAGGTAGACACAGTGAGGTGTGGAATACCACCACCGTAGAGTACTCGAGTACATAAATCTTTGGCTTTACTTGTAAGCATGCAGCGAATTTTGAAAAATTCTAGTAGAGGAATCTGATGAAACAAATAGCAAGTTCAAATCCCACGAGTAATCCAAACGCCGTCCGAGACCTCAATGAAATATTGATACAAGTTCTAAGCTCCCCCCCTCATCACGACTTGCCGTTTAATATAGCCTCCACATCAATCCCACCTCCCATCTCCTTCATTAAATTCGCTCTTCTCGCTTTCGCCCGATTATCCATCCTTCTTGCCCCCTTGGCACCAACGACCTCCCTCACTTTCTCCTCCGCTCCTTTCTTCCCCTTCTTCTTCTTCGCCCTGACACCAACACCCAGATTGTCGTGTTTTGGAACTGGTTTGATAGGATACCTCATCCCCTTGCCCTCCCTTCCCAACCCCTTTCGTTCATCTGGGTCCCAGCCAGAGTCCATCAAGACCTTTAGCCCTAGCGATGATCTGTCGTAATGATGTGGAGGATGGGAATGCGGGAGAGAGTATTGGTGAGCCGTAGACTTATCGTGAGTGTGTTCGTCGGCGATTGGTAGTGAGCAGATCTCGCAGATGGGTGGATCTTTGGAAGAATTTGACGGCTCGGGATCTGGCGATGGGGAAGAAACTGCCGTTGTGGTGGTGAGTGTTTTCGAGCTTAAGCCTACTAGCGAAAGGTAGAGCGATGAAGCTTCGCCACCGGTTAGCTTCGACGGCTTTGGAGCGGCAGTTCCGATGTTGGGTGAATCAGAGGCTGAAACGAAAGCTACTCGTTTTCGACGGATTCCGGAACCATAGGGGGCTTGAGTTCGCCAGTCGGGAACTTCTTCTTCATAATCGTTTTGGCCCATGAATGGTGATGGAAGGGGTCTGCTGGGAGAGGGTTAAGGATGATCAGTCAGGAAGGTTCGGGGTGTGGCGTTGAATGTTCCTGAAGGCCAAGCTTTCGGTTTGAGCCTCAGCTCCTCATGCTTGTAAATTTTATCTTTTAGACGTCACCTTCGCTTGACCTTTGCCCCTCTAGGGTGCACAAGACGCGGGCGTGCCGAACTTGAGGCTCGCACCTAAAATTGTAGAAGGCTGTAGATATTTCTGTCACTCTTTGAAGTCGGGGACTCTTTTCCAAAGTTTTTCTGGTGGGCTCACCTGAAAGCTAAGGGCTTAAGCGGCCCTGAATAACCTTATTCTTGTTTTCCCCACACCACAACGTCTAGATAACAGCCTTAATTCATAATACTGTGCCGTACCGCACCAAAAAAAAAGGCAACCTGTCAATACTGGGCTAACCAAGACAAGCTATGGCTGTCACAACAGGAAGTTCACCAGTATTCAGCAATCCTGGCTCTTCGACAAACCCCCTGGGCATCTCGACACAGCTAGACACAGATGGCAGCTTATCCCCGTCCTCACTTGTCGCGGAGTCGTGCGGGATGTCCTCATGCGGCTCGGATATGGGTGAGGAAGCATGCAAGGGGATGGGCTGCGAAGTTCCTGTTCTGGGGAGATCAGAACCGAGCATAGTCAGCGTGAGGACATTCCCGGAGGACGAGAATGCCAGTGTCACCACCCAGCCAACAATCACGACAACTCCCGCCCCTGCAGCTGCGGATGAGGCACCGGCACCGGCCACACCTTCCCACCCACCGTCTTTGTCGTTCCGTTTGGAGGCACCGGAGCCCACATATCCGCAATTGTTGAATAATCCTCCTGTGAGCCCCATCACCAACCAACCGCATCGCATATCGGACGACAAGGACGAGGAATCGTCTGTGCCGAAATCTTTCGATCGCTCCGACTTCAAGCACTGCCATAAAGATCACAAGGAGTTTTTGCACGACGACGAGAAGGATTTCGAGGGCGTGAGGCGGATGCACAAGTTTACGCTCTATGAGACAGCGACTCGGTTCTATATTGTTGGGTCGGATCTTTTGGACTCCAGGTTTCGGATCTTAAAGATTGATAGGACGGCTGAGATTGGGGATTTGAGCATTACGGAGGATGAGGTTGTATACACCCGAGAGGAGACGGCGAGGTTGTTGGCAACAATTGAGGATGGGAATATTTCTACTGGGGGGTTGAAACAGAAGTGTCCGTTTTGGGGATTACTGGGGTTTATTAGGTTTACTGGGCCATATTACATGCTTCTTATTACGAAAAGGAGCATTGTCGCTATGATTGGAGGGCACTATGTGTATCAGGTTCGGTGATGCTGCTCCAGTTTGTCTGATTTGGACTATCACTTACAGGTTTTAAAGATCGATAACACCGAGTTGGTCCCGTTGACGGCCGGGATGGCACCGAAGAAACCGGAGAGAAATTCAGAGGAGGCACGCTTCGTTAGTATTCTTGGGAATTTGGATCTCACGAGGTCGTTCTATTTCGGCTATTCCTACGATATCACTCGAACACTCCAACATAATATCATTCGTCAACGAGAGGCTTTGGGTAAAGGGCTTGCAAGGCCGGATAATCATGACTATAACGAAATGTTTGCTTGGAATCACTACTTGCTGGAGCCGGCCAAATCCCATATGAGGAATGCGTATGACTGGTGCATGCCAATTGTTCATGGCTATGTTGACCAAGCTGGTGAGAGTGATCTGAGCCCCTAAATGGAACACGGCTAAATTGCGAAATAGCTATTTCTGTCTACGGGAGAGTGATATACATCACTATAATTGCTCGACGTTCTCGCTACTTTGCAGGTGCAAGGTTCTTGAAGCGTGGTGCCAATGATTTGGTATGCTACTTTACGGAACGAGACCAGCTTATCACTCTCTAACATTTTACCCTAGGGATACGTTGCGAATGATGTCGAAACAGAGCAGATTGTTTCCGAAATGCTCACTACTTCGTTCCATGCACCTATGAAGAATCTTTACTCCAATCCGAACTATACATCCTACGTGCAACACCGCGGCAGTATCCCACTTTTCTGGACACAGAAGAACGATGCAGCCACTCCCAAGCCACCTGTTGAAAGTCTGTGCCCTTGCTTCTTTTTTTGTTTCTGCGGAATAGGAGCTAATTATGAGATTATAGTGAATCTTGTGGACCCTTTCTTCAGTGCTGCCGCGTTGCACTTTGATGATTTATTCCAGAGATATGGCGCGCCTCTGATTGTTCTGAATCTCGTAAAGGTTTTGATTACCGACCTGCTCTGGTGCATGCGATTGCTAATGAGTTGTTAGTCTCGAGAGCGAACACCAAGGGAGTCATTATTGTTAAAGGAGTTTACTCAGGCCATCAACTATCTGAACCAGTCCCTTCCAACTGAGAAGAGTATCAGGTATATAGCTTGGGATATGTCTCGCGCGTCTAAGAGGTAAGTCGTCTAGGAAGGGAACGTCTAAGCTCTTTCTAATCATGCGCAGCCGTGACCAAGACGTGATAGAAACTCTTGAGACGATCGCTGAGAACGTGTTGAATACGACAGGATTCTTCCACAATGGACTTAAACCAGGTAACGAAAATGAGAGTGGCTACTCACTACAAAACGGTGTCTGTAGAACGAACTGCATCGACTGTCTTGATCGAACAAATGCTGCGCAGTTTGTTATCGGGAAAAGGGCATTGGGACATCAACTGCATGCGCTAGGAGTCATCTCAGGCACTAGCATCGAATATGATACCGACGCTGTGAACTTGTTCACGCACATGTACCACGACCACGGGGACACAATTGCCGTTCAGTACGCTGGCAGCCATCTAGTCAATACCATGGAGACGTATCGGAAGATTAACCAGTGGACGAGCCACTCGAGGGATATGTTGGAAAGCTTCAAGAGATACTACAATAATTCGTTTTTAGGTATGCTTCAATCAATGGCGTTTATGGGTTCTAACAAGGCTAGAGCTAACCAAGGCTACCACAGATGGGCAACGGCAGGAGGCATACAATTTGTTCTTGGGGAATTACATATTTGCTAAAGATCAGCCTATGCTTTGGGATTTGTCGACAGATTACTATCTTCATCATGCAGACCCGAGGCTTATAAAGACGCGTCGTAGGTAAGCTAATTAATTTTCTGATGTGTTGACCTACCTGGTGCCTGATGCATTTCCGTGGCAGCTACATAAAATGGTGGACCCCTAAGAACCTTGTGGAGCGATCGATGCCAGAAATTCCACCGCTTTTAGGTGAACTCGCGACAAGACCGTATAGCTATTACGACGATTATTGGCTGGAATACTATCGCCCAAAGGCTCTTTCCTCATTTCTTAAAGTCTTCACCTATAATCTTAATTCGACCTTAAGATACATCCCAGTCAAGTACCTTCCCCATTTCACAACTGCTCCTATTCGGGTGCCTGCTAACCGCTATCTAGGATGACACAAACTGGCCTATACGACCTTAGCCCATTCACCGTTAGATCGAATCACGTCGATCACCACCACCACGCCGAGAACGCGGAGAAAAAGGCTAAGGCCGAACGAGACTCTGAAACTGCGGAAGGCCGCCTCAAAAAGATCACAGCACTCCACGGCTGGCTCCCACCACACAACGGCATCGCCCCCCCGCAATCTCCCGCGCCACCTCCCCGGAAATCATCCACCATCTCAGCCTACCCCCAACCCGAACTAAGCCGTGGCCTCAGTAGCCCGACAAAACAGCACTTCTCGCTCGGAAAGGATGTGATGCAAATCGAGCGACGTGACATGGACCAGGCAATAGAACGAAGTCTCAATCCAGTCCTTGGTGAGGAGGAAGCGGAGGAGTATAAGAGGTACATGTCTCACCCTCTGAACCTCCCCCTTGTTGTTACCTCGGAGCTCCCGGAGGACGCAGACCCGGATTTTGTTTACTTTGACTACGTGAATAATACCTCACCCGAGGCCGCGGCCAGGATGACAGCCAAGGCGGAGGATGTGGCGTTGTATGATGAGTTTGTTGAAGTCCCGGAGAATCCCCTCAGCGTTGACGAGACAGACCGGGAAAAGAAGAGGTATATTGCTTATCAGAGGTGGATTACCACCGGGAATTTTAAGCATTTGAGGAATCATGTGGGGAGTATAAGGGCTTGATAGCGTGGATAGGGATGGGGGATCGAGGTTGCTGTTTTGTGGTTGGCAGTGTGATAAGGTTGCTCATGAGGGAAAAGGGAGGGGGGAGGAGGGTTGTGAGGCGTGGGCACGATCCCTCTCTCAGCTTGTTGCGCCTCTAATCCCCCGCTCGTGGGTATGTTTCTTTGATGTGGTTTTGTGATACCATTGTTGTAGCTATGAGAGCAAGCGCAAGTTGGGTTGGGTTTTATGTGTCATGTATACCCTACTAACTAATCTTTATTGATAATAATTTGTGAAGCGGGTTGTTATTGTTTTTTTAGTCAAGTCAAGTCAGGTCGGGGGTTTCCCGGGGGTATTCGCTCTTACTGGATCAGCTGTTGTGATCACAGTACCACAGAGCATCTAGCACTGCCTAGCTCTGTGGAGGTTACTTTACGCACCCGGTTACTAGTTATGATTGCTCTATATTATGTATATAGCTCCTGGCAGCGGTGCTCCCTTTCAAGAGGAACCGGCTCGGCCCTCTTGTAGGCGGTACAGCAATCAAGGAGTTTTCCCTAACTCCACCTGGCTGGCTATAACTTGTCGACCATCAATAACAAACCTATTTGCAGTAGTCAAAATCCTGCGCCGAATAGCAACTGGGATGCATAGCGCGCAACGTCCTCTCTTCGTTCTTACTTGCTAAACTAGCGGTAAAGACAGAAGTATATATCAAAAACATGACCAGGTTCTGATCCTTCCATTGGTCACCACACATCTCCGCTTTCTTCCCCGCACGTTCCACATCCCGGAGCAGAAACAAAAGGCGGAAACATTCTGTGTAATCCCTTAACAAAAGAAATGCACTACAAAGACTCCCGCTCTCTTGCGCCTTCAGTTACAATGCCCGACTTTTGTCCTGCCTTCAACTCCGTAGCCCTCGTGCGTTTTCTTTAACTGCCCATGCTCCTTCCCATCCGTCGACGGAAACGCCTTCCCGTGCTTCTGCACTTTCACGAATCGAGAGAAACTATCCCTTGTGGTGACTGAAACAGTCAAATTTGTAGCCCGGCACACTAAGCCCTGCGATTTGCTGAGAATATTCAACTCGGGCAAGAGAGCTGAGACATTTAGGTAGTGAAAAGACTGAAAAATCGTACTTTCAGAGCGAGCCGGGAACCCTGTGGGCCGAATATGGCCTTAACGTCCTGGCCACAAGTTTGACTGTTTCAGACGCACCAAGGGATACAGCCTAAGCATGCCGAGCAGAATTGACTGATTTCCGGCAAAACTGGCGCCCGGCAGTCACGCCAGCAGTGCTGTTGGCATTGTTGAAAGGGTATCATACCACCGGGCTTAGGCTACCCCTTACAGTGCCGCCGCGCAGTGGTCAACAATAAACTAAGCCCATGATAAGAAGAAGATCGCCCACGTGGTATAGTAAATAACGTGTTGTGGTGTTTATCCTGGGGAAAAAATCTCCACATTAATAGCGTCATGGGTGCTCACTCTTGCCTAGCTGCAAACAGAACTCACCCTACTGTAGGCCAACGATTGTGGTGGCGGAGCCAGCACCGCTGATATGGGTCGTTGGTAAGGGGGGGGGGATCTGCTAGCGGGTTTGAAGGACCGTGCTGTGCGCGGTTTTAGGCATAATGAACGTTCTCTTCTTGTAGTCCAGAAGTTCGCGACCCGTTCGCTGTTTTGGGCACTTTGTGTATGATACTCGTTTGTCAAAAGTCCCGCTAGGAGGCAGTGGGGCTTATATTACCGGTAGTAACTACTATGATACTCGCGTCTCTGCGCTAGGAACGGCCGCCCGTTTTGGAGTAGCCTCTCTCTGGACCTGTGTGGGGGGTGCCCTTGGCGCTGCTTTTCCCAAGGTGTGCGATAGTTAGGTAAACCCAGGGCTGGTAAGATAGCCGGAGTGAATGAGTGGGGTTAAGGTTTTCTAAGCAAAGAACTCTATGCCACCATTAGCCATTGGACCTGTTCTCCTCTCCACATGCTCGGACTAGCAGTCATGTCTTTAGATTTTCATACATCCAATGTTGTAAAGTGTGAGATTATCCTCATGATATTACGACCTTTACCGGCTACTGTGGGTTTATGGTGGTTGTTCCAAAACGGGTGCCCATTCTTGGCGGGGCCACGAGTACTCGAGTACAGTACCCTATCTTGGTCATCGAGGGCTTACTTCCCTTGACGGAGGGAGGGGAGCACCGGTAGAGCGCTTAAGTCGCCAGGGAAACAAACGCCTGAGGTACTGCCATTTCAGAGTGCTCACTTGGGATGATTGATTGATTGTTTACTTATTTGTGATCTTTTATTGTGATTGGCTTACTGCCGCTGCTGCGGAGTTGAATCACTTTAATATGATGGTCTATGAGACGTGTTTTTTTTTTTTGGGGGGGGGGGTTGTTGAGCTTTGTTAAGTGTAAAGTTATGTGAAGAAGAAGCCGGACGAGTGACCTCCTGGTATTGGGCCACCATAATACAAGTGCAGCCAACCACCATTGGCGACTCGAATATGTGATCGAACGATGCAAAAAACTAGGAAAGATAACTGTATCAGACAGGATATACGAAAAAGAAAATAAATAAATACGAGAATAAGGAAGGACTAAATTCCCAAGTCTTTCGATATGTTTCTATCCAGCTGACAGGGTACCTTCAGCTCACCAACCCGGTCGAGGGGGTTATATCCAAGCGATAGAGTGAGTGGAGTTTCACTTGTCCAGGGGCCGAGTACGATGTTGGTATCTTACTTGAGAATTATATTTGATTGGTGTTTTGGCGGCCGCTTTATCTTGCGGGGTAATTCTGAAGTTCTGGCTATTGGGGTAGGAGCTCTGGCATAGCGCGTGTATACCTGCTCTCAGAAAGACGGGTTTGCAGTGTCTTCCTCTTTTTTCTTTCTTTTTTCTGTCTTAGAGATCGTGTGTACTGCGTTGTGCTTGGAGAGGTACTGTGCCGTATAGCATAGCTCGGTCGAATGGTTTTTGTGGTCCGGGATATAATGCGCAATCAATTGACTGCTGTCGCTATTTTAGAAGGTCTTGATGGTCAATGAGAGGTTGGGGGATAATAAAAGTATATAAAAAAAGAAATAAAAAAAAGAAAATCCTACAGCCTCGTACATGTTAGATCTGGTTTTAACCTGGTTTATCATAGTAACTTTACGGTAGGTCTCTAGAAATATTTGTTGGGGTTTTTGATTAAGGCCTACACTGCAGTGTGTTGAGCGGTACCTTGGACTTGAGTGCTGCGTTTGTCCTAGGCGCGTACTGTAAGGCCCCCAGCGCGCGGGATATGTTTTTTCCTGCTTTTGGAGGATACCGGTAGTACAAGTACGGTACAGCTGCGAGTTATCGCATGTATGCGGCAGTGGTAGGATAGCCGCAGGGAGAGGGGGTGCTAACTTATGGCTTGTAGGCACGAGTAGCTTACCGGCGCAGCAGTCTGCGGACTTAGGCGCGATAGGGTGTTTGATGCCTCCTGCTGTCGGTGCCGGTAGCCCCATCCTTGCGAGTATCACGGTTGCACACGGGAAGGGACAAAGGATCTCCCTCTCCGAGAGGCACCAGCATGCACCGATGCAGTGTGCCAATCGTAGCAGTATAGCCAAACCAATCAATCAGCACATCCCGTTCAATCCAAGCAAATATGGTTGGCCTTAAAGTTGCCTCCCACACAAACGGGAAGGGGGGGACACACATCTTGCTTCACTTGTATAGTTACCGTCCGGGTTGTGAGGGAACAAAGGTCCCGCTCTTTTTCTGCTTCCGCCTTCCCCCTCTCTCCGTGTGTATTTAAGCCCTAGCTGAATGACTTACGGCCCATAGCTTGGAGCATTCAAGCACACTGTACCCGATCAACTGCCCTCTGCAATGACAAAGAAAATTGTTAACGGAGTGGGGAAAGAAGAGGAACAGAAAGAAATGGATCAGAACGTCACCAAGGGAGAAGAGGAGATAAAAGAGGCAAAGGAAATTATCAAGGGAGTGGGAAAAGAAGAGGAACAGAAAGAAATGGATCAGAACGTCACCAAGGGAGAAGAGGAGATAAAAGAGGCAAAGGAGGTTATCAAGGGGGAGGCAAAAGAAGAGGAGCAGCGAGAGATGGATAGGAACATCACCGAGAGAGAAGAGGAGATAAAAGGGGATATGAGTGGGGTTGGCAAAGGTGATGGGGTTGAGAATGTAAAGAGGTATGTTTGGCTTAGTTTCCTGGGCGTAGATTATGGATGAGACTGATTTTTTTTCGAGTAGTGGCGACGATCTTGCGGAGCCACAGACTCTACCACCAGCATATACCGATGGGAGCCCTGCCGCCCACGGAAGGAGGGGAGGAGGGAGGCTGTACTCCCCGGAGGATGATTTTATCCACTCCGGCTCGCCTTCGCCGGAACCTGGCGAGGGGTCGGGCACCGAGGACCATGGGTACCTTAGCCAAGGGAAGGAAATGGCAGGAAAGCTCAGCTCGGCATTCCGAAATAGAACGAACGATTTACGCTCTCGGGTGAACCCTCCCCCACCTGTACTGATCGCAATTATGGGGAAGACGGGGACAGGGAAGACGAGCTTCGTCAATGCCCTTACAGGAAGGGGGCTTACAGTGGGCCATGGCCTTGAAGCTTGTGAGTATTCCCTCTCCACAAACATCCCCTTCATTTACTTGAAAGACTCTCCTTCTAACGGGGCCGTAGGTACCCAAGATATCCAAACCGCAAGTACAACTATCAATGGTCGGGAAGTGTGGCTTATCGACACACCCGGCTTTGACGACACTCACCGATCTGACGTTGATATATTAACCACCATCGCCAACTGGGTCCAGCATGCCAGCTACGAGCGCAAGCATCTCTCGGGAATCATATATCTCCACCGAATAGCCGACACACGCATGGAAGGCTCACACATGAAGAATCTGCGAATGTTCCGAGAACTCTGCGGCGAGAAGAACTTCGGCAATGTCATACTCTGCACAACAATGTGGGGAAAAGTCAGCGAAGAGGAAGGTCAAAGGCGCGAAGAGGAGCTGAAAAGTAAGGAGACTTTCTGGGGTAGTCTGATCTCCCGTGGAGCACAAGTCGTGCGGCACCAAGGGGACCTCACAGCCTCGGCGAAAAATATAGCGGGATCACTCATCAAGAAGGACACGATTGTTCTGCAGCTCCAGCAGGAACTAGACCGGAATGGTAGCTTGTCAGATACCTCTGCCGGGAGAGTCCTGACGAGCGATATAGAAGATATGAAGAAGAAACATCAAGAGGAGATGGAAGCACTTAGGGAGGAGATGAAGGCCAGTAACGATAAGGCGGAGCTCGAGCTCTTGAAGGAGTATTACCAAAAGGAGATTGAGGTGCTGAGGAAGCTGACAGAGGATTTGGAGAAGTTGAGGGCCGAGGATACGAGACGCTTCCAGGAAAAGTTGCAAGATATGCAACACCAGCTAGACAACCGCGGTGGTGGTGGTGGTGGCTCTTGCGTTATCTTGTGACCGTGGGTGAATATGGTAGATTGTGAAGGCTCGATTCTTCAATTTTGGTCCTAGTGTTTTTTTTTGTTCTGTTTATGTTTTGAGACGGTGAGATTTATTTATGCTAGGCTTTTTGTCTGTGGAATCACTTGAGATACAGTGCCCTTAATTCCTCAACCGCACGATCTTGGAAATTTCGCCTCCTCTAGTTCCCGAGCATGATATACCTGCGGCATGTCTTGAGACAGTTTGATGGGCTGATTAGTAGATAACTACGCAACGAGTGACCTCCCATGATCTGGAGACAGCAAACCAGAGTCCAAGAATGTCACACCAACAGCACTGTTCTCAAGGCATTGTCGAAGGGATATCATCTCACCCAGCCTAGCCTACTCCTTACAGTGCCGCACAGCGGCCAATAACAGCAAACCAAGCCCACGATAAAAAGATCCCCCACGTGATACAATCGACAACTTATCGTAATCTTTACCTTGCAGAAAAATCTCTATACTAACATCACAGATACTGACTCTTGCCCAGATCTAGACAGAACACATCCTACGGTGCCCCGGGGGTTGTAGTGACAAAGCCGGCACCGCTGATACAAGCCTTTTGTGAGAGGAGCCTTCCAGTGGTCCTGAAGTACAGTGCGATGCGCTGGCCCGAGCCGGGTAGTGGTGACGGTGCATAACGAACGTTCTCCACGTAGCCCCGCAGCTCGCGGCCCCCTTCTCTATGCTGTGCATTGTGCGTATAATTTTTTTTGTCGAAAGCCCTGCTAGGAAGAGGCGAGTACCGCTAGTTAAAAGTATCATACTGTAGCAATGCCTTGGCCGCAAAAAGGTACTAGGACAAGGCACCACCAAAGATCTGTAGTTCAAATTGCATGCAAAATCTCATACCAGTATCACCGTTTTTGCTAAGACATTGGTATAGCACCTGCCTTTCTGCGAAGGATTTGCCAATGGAAGTGTACCAATACTCGAGTGGGGGCATGCCTGCCTACCTGCTGCACCACCAATATAGCCCCAACCGTAGCAGCCAATAAGGACATGCCGATCAATCCTCACATCTCATTTAATCAAAGCAAATACTTGAGCATGGTTGGTCTTAAAGTCTCTCCCACACAAATGTTAAGGGGGGGGGGAGAAACGCACCTCGCTCCACTTGTATCGTTACCATTTGGGTTGTGAGGGGGCGGGAGCCTCCCTTTTTCTTCTTTCTCTTTTTCTCCTCTTTTCTGTGTATTTAAGCCCTAGCGGAATGAGCCCATAGCTTGGGGCATTCAACCACTCTGCTCGATCTGTAGCCTTCTTCAATGCCAAAGAAAAAATTTAAGGGAGTGCGAAAAGGAGGGGGCCAGCGAGAAATGGGTCGGAAACTCACAGGGAGGGAAGAGGAGGCAAAAGAGGATATGAGTGGGGTCGGAGGTGATGGATTTAAGAATGTAAAGAGGTATGTTTGGCTTAGTTTTGTGGGTGCATATTATGGATGAGACTGATGTTTTTTCGCAGTGGCGACGGTCTCCCGGAGCCACAGACTCTACCACCGGCATATACTAGCTATAGGAGTCCTGTCGTAGAAGAATGGCCGGACGCCTCGGAGGATGATATTGTCTACTCCGGCTCGCCTTCCCCGGGACCTGATGAGGGATCGGGTATCCAGGGCCCCGGGTTCTCTAGAAAAGGGAAGGAATTTGTAGGGATGGCTGACTCCGCGTTCCGCAATGGAGCGAGCGATTTGCACCATCGGCCGAAAACCCCGCCGCCTGTACTGATCGCAGTTATGGGGAAGACGGGGACAGGGAAGACGAGCTTCGTCAATGCCGTTACGGGGGGGAAGCTTACCGTGGGCCATGACCTTGAAGCTTGTGAGTATTCCCTCTCCGCCCCGTTCCCCTTAGTTTGTTTGGGAATCTCTCCTAACAAGACCGTAGGCACCCAAGATATCCAAGCTGCAAGTACAAATATCAATGGTCGGGAAGTGTGGCTTATCGACACGCCCGGCTTTGACGACACCCACCGATCTGACGTCGATATACTATCCACCATCGCCAACTGGATCCAGCAACCCAACCACGAACACAAGCATCTCTCAGGGATCATATATCTCCACGGGATAATCGACACACGCATGGAAGGCTCAAACATGAGGAATCTGCGAATGTTCCGGGGGCTCTGCGGCGAGGAGAACTTCGGCAATGTCATGCTCTGCACAACAATGTGGGGAAAGGTCAGCGAAGAGGAAGGTCAAAGGCGCGAGAAGCAGCTGAAAAGTAAGGAGACTTTCTGGGGCAGTCTAATCTCTCGTGGGGCACAAGTCGTGCGGCACCAAGGCTCTGACCTCACGGCCTCGGCAAAGAAGATAGTGGAGTCGCTCATACCGAAGGACACGATTGTCCTGAAGCTCCAGCAGGAGCTGGCCCGGGGTGGTAGCCTGTCAGATACCTCTGCCGGGAGAGTCCTGACTAGCGAGATAGAAGATATGAAGAAGAAGCATGAGGAGGAGATGGCAGCACTCAGAGCTGAGATAGAGGCTAGTAGCAACAAGAGGGAGGTCGAGCTCTTGAAGGAGTATTACGAGAAGGAGATGGAGGGGCTGAAGAAGGTGACCTATGATTTGGAGAGGTTGAGGGCCGGGGATACAAGACGCTTCAACAAAAGATTGGGATTTCTGCAACGCAAGTTGGACAACTCCAATGAGTTGGAGAGGTCGAGGGCCGAGGAGGCAAGACGCTTCAACGAAACATTGGGTGATCTGCAACGCAAGTTGGACGACGCCGATGATTTGGAGGAGTTGAGGGCCGAGGAGGCAAGACGCTACAACAAAAGATTGGATGATTTGCAACGCAAGTTGGACAACTCCTCCGGATGCATTATCTGCTGATCGTGGGTGCCTATGGTAGATTGTGAAGGCTCGATTCTTCAATTTTTGTCCTAGTGTTTTTTTGTTCTGTTTGTGTTTTGAGACGGTGAAATTGATTTTTGCCAGGTTTTTTGTCTGTGGAATCACTTGAGATACAGTATCCTTAATTCCTCAACTGCACGATCTTGGGAATTTCGCCTCCTCTAGTTCCCGAGCATGATATACCTGCGGCATGTCTTGAGACAGTTTGATGGGCTGATTAGTAGATAACTACGCAACGAGTGACCTCCCATGATCTGGAGGTAGTAAAGCAGAGTCCAAGAATGTCACACCAATAACACTGTTCTCAAGGCATTGTCGAAGGGATATCATCTCACCTAGCCTAGCCTACTCCTTACAGTGCCACACAGAGGCTAACAACCCCAAACTAAACCCACAATAAGGAGATTCCCCACGTGATACAATGGATAACTTATCGTAGTCTTTACCTTGCAGAAAAACCTCCATACTAATACCATCACAGATATTCACTCTCGCCTAGATCCAGACAGAACTCTCCCGACCGTATCCCAACAATTGCGGCGGTAAAGGCGGCACCGCTAGTGCAGGTCTTTAGTGAGGGGAACCTTTCAGCATTCCTGAAGTACAGTGCCTCACGAAGCCCCGGGCCGGGTGGTGGGGGCTCATAACGAACGCTCTCCACGTAGCCCCGCAGCCCACGGCTCGTTCACTGTACTGTGCGTATACTTTTTTTTTGTCGAAAGCCCTGCTAGGAGGTGGCAGGTACTGTAGCAATGTCTTGGCCGCAACAAAGGCGCCGGTGCAAGGCTTAGCCAAAGATTTGTAGTTTAAGCTATGTGCAAAATCTCGTGCCAGTACCATCGTTTCTGCTAAGACATTGGTATAGCACCTGCCTTTCCGCGAGGGTTTTGCCAATGGAAGTGTACCGATACTCGAGTAAAGTATGCCTACCTACCTGCTGCGCCCCCAATATGGCCCCAACCGTAGTAGCCAATAGGGCCATGCCGATCAATCAGCATATCTCATTTAATCCAAGCAAATACTCGAGTATGGTTGGTCTTAAAGCTGTGTTCAAAATGTGAATGCGGCACAATCTATTCTATGTGGATAATACTTCGCAAGTACGAGGGGGGTTGCGAGGCACGCTTAGTGAGGAGTAGAGAGCAGATTTGGTAGGAGTTCTGGTTCTTAATTA
>Ga0307517_10003898_pt1 | contig 23126 bp, 21 predicted proteins | sample 23_EM_MG_FD_194515 | JGI IMG/M metagenome (GOLD analysis project Ga0307517, IMG submission 194515) | Populus trichocarpa ectomycorrhiza microbial communities from riparian zone in the Pacific Northwest, United States - 23_EM | ecosystem: Host-associated > Plants > Roots > Unclassified | place...
AGCAGGCGATTATCCATAGTGAAATCAAGTTTGCTCACAGACATACCCACACCAATTGCCATAGGCTCTCTTTTCCATGATAATGCAGTATTAAATACAAGTTCAGGCTTTATCGGATTTTCACCGGCATTAGCTTTAAAAAGGCCACCCGAAGAAAAGAAATAAATTTTGTTATCGACTTTGTTAAAAGCACCGGGGCCGACAAAAATTTTATCAGCTGGTTTAACTTCCCCATCGAATATTTTGATTATGTTTCGTTTATTATCTATTCGATAAATTTCTCCGAAGTTCATGAAATGTTGCAGACCACAGGTAATATAAATATTGCCGCTGCCGTCTTCAAATACAGAACGCGGTGACAGATCACCCGGATAAACATTTCCAAATTTATTGTTTACAATAGTATCAGATCGGGAATCAAACACCTCTACTTCACCCCCAAACTCTCCATATACTGCTGTCATCCAAAATTTACCTTTACTATCGACAAAAGTATATTGAGGTGTTGCAAAATATTTTGTTACAGGTTTTCGCTTATGGGAAAAAAACAAAAATCTTTTTCTGGATACAGTAATCAACCCTTTTGTATGGTTTTCAAATTGATTCCAATACTTTTTTGACACCGGGTCATAAATTGCGCCACCAGCAATTAAATATATTTTATTATCAGGATTTATAAATATCCCATTAATGGAGTATTTGACCTTGAGATATAACGAGTATGATAAATTCGAAGGATTTAATTTAATGATATTGCCATCCTTTGTTGCCAGAAATACATTATTATTCTGATCTTTTTCTATTGCGACATACTTTACGTTAGAAGAATTATGCGGAAAGTTAATAGTGTCTAACTTCTTTAAATCCCATATAACTACTCTACCGCTATCGGTTAATGCAAATAATTTATTTTGTATCTGAACGTAAGAGCTATAATTTTCAGAAATCTTGGTGATTCTTTTTATAAATAAACTATCAATTTGCGCCATTGATTTAGACCAAAGGATCAGCAAGCAAAAAATCGGGAATAAAATTTTTTTCATTAGTACATGAAATTGATAAGGTTAAAAGAGGTATAGTATACTAATTTATAACAAGTAAAATAATTCAATGTATAGTGCGGGGATAACCCCGACTATATGCTAAATCTTATTTAAGAAAACACCAAAACTAATTCCTGTAATTCGCGCAAATTCGAAAAACTATTGCCAAATCTATTTATCACTCAACATTATAGGATTACCCTTGCCAGTCCCTCCAATAATGATCACTTTAGCATTAGGCGACAGTGCAATTTCCTTCTGAGCTTTAATGCTTTCGTAGATCAACTGTTTGTCGGATAACCCGGTAGATAGTATCTTTTGATAATCTGCTATACCTTGCGCTTCTACGCGTTTACGGTCAGCCTCCTGGCGCTCTTTTTGTAATACAAACTGCATTTTTTGCGCGTCCTGTTCCGCATTGATCTTTGATTCGATACTTGCTTTTACGGATGCCGGCAAAGAAATATTACGGATGAGCACTTGCTGAACCTCAAGCCCGTTTTTTGCAAAATTCTGGGTGATAGTTTGATTGATCTTATTCTGGAATTCCTGGCGTTTTACCGAATAAAGTTCAACCGCCTGGTAACTAACCGCATTATCGCGTATGGCGGTGCGTGTAACCGGACGCACGATCTTATCCTCATAATTCTCCCCGATATTCTGAAGAATAAAGGGTGCTTTTTGTGGGTCTATCTTATACAATACAGAAAGGTCAATGGTAACTTCCAATCCATCTGAGGACAGTACGCGAATGGCGTCATCTCCCTGTACCTGGCCTTCACCGCTTCTTGCGCTCATGGTATAATTTTGAGTCCGGATATCAAACGTGTGCACCTCAACCAGCGGGTTGATGATATGCAGGCCGCTTTCCAATATATTATCCTGTACTTTGCCAAAGAGTGTTTGTACGCCGGCACTGCCGGCTTCTATCTGCTTGAACATGGACAGCGCCAGTCCCAAAACAATGATAACAATTCCCACAGTGTTTACGATACCACCAAAACGGTTGCCTGGTTCCGGCGAACGTTTGAGCACTATACCCACAACGAGTACAATGATCCCTAAAATTGCGATAAGCATAGTGTTTTTTTCGAAAGTTAAGGCTTTTTCTGCATGTTCCGCACTTCTTTCAGCAAGCGTATTTTTAATATGACAAATACAGCGCCTATAAAAATGGCTCCTGCAATATATTCATACCTGGCGTGCTCAAAGCCGTAATATATCAGCACAAGGCAAACAAAAATGCCGATGTTATACAAAACATTCAGCGCTAATTTTTTGCCCATATTAATACACTTCTATAGTAGGGTCAATTTCCTCGGCCCAGGCCAGTATGCCACCCTGCAGGTTATATAAATTGGTAAAGCCAAAGTTCTGCTCCAGCTGTGCAATAGCTGCGGCACTGCGTTTACCGCTGCGGCACTGTACAATCACAGGCTTATTTTTTGCAATTTGCTCGGCTTCTATCAGTATACCCCCAAGCGGTATCAATAAACCGCCCAGGTTAGACATTTCGTATTCAAAATCTTCACGGACATCTATCAGCTGAAAATCCTCACCCTTGTCCATCATTTCCTTCAGTTCCTTTACGGTTATTTCTTTCATGGTGTTAAAAATAATTTAAATCAAATGTAGCCTTTTTCTGTATAATTAATAAGTCACATATTTTGTAACAAACACTAATTAACAGCGTTTTATATATGTTTGCATAAAATTTACATCGACGGATGAAGAAGATAACCCGGTTTTTTTGGTTCTGTTCCGGAGCCCATGTAGGTACATTAAAAAAATATCCCATTGAACATGCTAAATACGTAGGTATAGGTGCCACCATATTTTTCACAGCACTATTTGCCTCTTTATCAGGCGGTTATGCCATGTATTTTGTATTTAACGGCAGTCCGTTTGCTGTGGGCTTTGCCATATTGTTTGGCATGTTATGGGGCCTGGCCATATTTAATATGGACCGTTATATCGTATCCAGTATCAATAAAGAAGGTACCACTAAGCAGCAGATCGCACAGGCTTCGCCACGTATTTTATTGGCTATTATGATAGGTATTGTAATATCCCGTCCGCTCGAATTAAAAATATTTGACAAAGAGATTAGACAGAAATTAAAGACCGCCTATCTCAAAGGCCAGCACCGCAAGATCGATACACTCCAACGGGCTTATACTGAAAAATATGCGATGGAACTTACCAAGAATAACGACCTGAAAAAGGAAAAAGATTCATTGGAAAAAGATATCAACCGTTCGCGCTATGAGTTAAACCAGGAAGTTTTTGGTGATAAAACCAACCAGACTTCTGGTATTGAGGGATACGGTACTTACGCTAAGCAAAAGCAGACTGTTTTGCAGGAGAAGGAAGAAAGACTAAAACAGGTAACAGGCAATTTGGGACAAATGGACAATTACCTGAGCCAGCGTAAAGATTTTGAAGGATTGAACGGCACCCGCATGTTTAATCCGCACGAACTGGATAGTTTATCAAATGTCGCAGGATTCTCTGACCGTAACTGGGCCCTGGGCCAATTGACCTACAATGAAAACGGTACCCGCGATTTAGACACTTATCTTGCTATTTCGTTCATCGGCTATCTGTTTATATTGTTCGAATGCTTGCCGGTATTCGTAAAACTGATGTCGCCTAAAGGTCCTTATGATGTGGCTATCGGTAAGGTGGCGGAAGCCAATATGCATTTCGCCGAAAAGGATAAAGCCATGGATATGGAAGCTACCGACAGGTTGTTCGACCATAACCTGGATACGGATGTCGACCGAAAAAAGCGGATCATCTCCGCGCAATCAGAATATGATTTTGAGCATCATACTTACGATTAAAACACGATTTAAAGATCAAAAAGATCATGCTGATTTGTGATATTTAAATCTTGTAAATCCTTTAATCATGTATTATTAAAGACAATTTCAAGGTCAAAAGGGTTATGCTGATATCTGATATTTAAATCTTGTAAATCCTTTAATCGTGTCAAACTTTCTCCTGATTTAATAGTAATTTCAGCGCTGTTAATTCAGAAGTATGAAAAAGTTTTACCTATTGGCAACCGCTTTATTGCTGTCTGTTGCCTCTTTTGCCCAGGATGACAAGCAAAAGCCCATCTTTTATTCCGTTTCATTTCCTAATGCCGTTCACCACGAAGCTGAGATAGTGCTCACGCTGCCACAGGCTCCGTCCGGAGCGATACGTTTGCGTATGAGCCGGTCGTCAGCAGGGCGCTATGCCACTCATGAGTTTGGGAAAAATATTTATAATATCAAGGCTTTCAATGTTGATGGCAGCGAACTGGAACTTAAGCAGATTGAAGGTGATCTTTACGAGATCCCTGTACATGCAGAAACAATAAAAGTAAGCTATACCCTGTTCGGTAACTGGACCGACGGTACTTATACCGGTATCGATCCGAGCCACGCCCATTTTAATATGCCCGCAACGTTTTTATGGGTAGTCGGCCAGGATAAGCGCCCTATAAAAATTGAATTTAACGACCTCGACAAAAACGGCTGGAAAGTAGCCACCCAATTAAAAAATGAGGGGGCCAATATTTACAGCGCACCCAACATGCAATATCTGATGGATAGTCCTACGGAATTATCCGCCTATAAAATCAGCAGCTGGGATGTAGATAATAACGGCAAAAAAGAGAAGATCAACCTGGCTATCCACTCTGACGATGACCAGTCAGTAATAGATGCCTTTGCCAAACAGATCCAACGCATGGTGCTCGAAGAAAAAGCCGTTTTTGGTGAACTTCCGGCATATGATTACGGAGAATACACCTTCCTCGATGACGTTTACCCAACCAACTCAGGCGACGGTATGGAGCACCGTAATTCCACTTGTATTGTGCATCCCGCAGCAAAAGTTGCAGGGAATGAATTAAGATTACTGGGCACTTACTCGCACGAGTATTTCCATAGCTGGAATGTAAAACGTATCCGCCCTAAATCATTGGAACCATTCAATTTTGAGCACGCTGACATGAGCAGCGAGCTTTGGTTCGCTGAAGGCTTTACACAGTATTACGGTGAAATGCTGCTGGTCCGTGCAGGCTTTCACAATGTAGATGACTACACATACACCATTGCCGGACTGGTAAACCAAATATTAAACACCCCGGGAGCAGCTAAATATTCCGCAGCCCAAATGAGCCGTTATTCGGTATTTGCGGATGCCGGTGTTTCGATCGACCCAAACAACCAGGCGAATATGTTCACCAGCTATTATACCTATGGCGGTGCTATAGCCCTGGCGCTCGACTTACGTTTGCGTAGCGAATTTAACCTGACATTGGACGATTATATGAAAACAGTTTGGCTCGACCGCGGCAAGGTAATGAAACCCTACACTATCCCGGACCTGCAAAGCGACCTGGCGAAAGTGACAAAGAACCCAAAATTCGCTGCCGATTTCTTCAATAAATATATCTACGGCATCGAAAAGAATAACTACGAAGCCCTATTAGCCAAAGCCGGACTGGTACTAAGAAAAGTAGCACCGGGCAAAGGCTGGGCTGGCCCATTAAGCTATAACCGCAATCGTGGCCGCTCGGGAGAAGCGCGCACGGGGGACGATGCGGGTTTTCCTGTTCAAATCAGCATTATTGGCACACCGGTTTACAAAGCAGGGTTAGATGTGGGTGATATTATCCTGAAAGCAGATGGTAAGGAAGTAAAAGATATGCAGGCTTTTACCGATATTGTTTCCGGGAAAAATCCGGGTGATAAGATCGTCGTAAATTATAAAAACCGTACCGGTGAGCACGAAACAACCATTACCCTGGAAGAAAGCCCTAATTTTGAAGTAGTGACATTTGAAAAAGCAGGGAAAGAGCTTTCCAAAGAACAAACAGATTTCCGTAACAATTGGCTATCAACCAAAGTCAAATAAACCATGAAGAAACTTTTAATTGCGGGCGCCATGCTCGCCTTGTCGGCAGGGGCTTTTGCCCAGGATGTCGACAAAATGATCAAACAGGAAGATGTGGGGCGAATCATCAAAACCTTATCTGCGGATGATATGCAGGGCAGGGCCACTTTTACGCCCGGTATCGAAAAGGCAGCGCAGTTTATTGAGAGTGAGTACAAGCAGATCGGTTTACAGTCAATGGAAGGTAACTCCGGCTATCGTCAAAATTTTACGATGATCAAAACTGCGCCCGTCAAAGCAGAGGTAAGTATAAATGGCGTTCCGGTTGCTGCTGAAAATATCGGGATAAGGGGTGACCAATCATTTAACTGGAATAAATTAGAAGATGCAGAAATCGTAAAAGTAACGCCGGATAAAGATCTCCGGAAAGAATACATGAACGCTATTCGCGGTGGTAAAAATCTGTTGGTACTTATTGATCCAAAGTTTAGCGGCATGTTTAAGCGTGTTCGCGGAAGCACAGCAGGCGGAAGCGTTGCTTTTAAAGGTGGCGAAACAAAAAAAACAGCTTTGGTATTTGTTTTGGGCACATTTGACGATGTGAAATCATTCACTGTTAATTATGAAGTAAGCAGTAAAGAGCTGCCTTTGTTCAATGTAGCCGGTATCATCCCGGGAAAAACAAAGCCAAATGAATATGTTGTATTCTCCGGCCACTACGATCACCTGGGTATTATTGCACCCGTTAAGGGCGATAGTATTGCAAATGGAGCCGACGATGATGCCTCTGGTACTACCGCGGTCATCAGCCTGGCCCGGTACTATAAAAAGCTAAACAACAATGCGCGCACCCTGGTCTTTGTAGCATTTACAGCAGAGGAGATAGGCGAATTCGGCTCGCAATACTTTGCCAAAACAGTCGATCCGGATAAGGTAGTAGCGATGTTCAATATCGAGATGATCGGCAAGGCATCAAAATTCGGGGAGAACTCAGCCTTTATTACCGGCTTCGAACGTTCCGATTTTGGCCCGATCCTGCAAAAGAACCTGGAAGGAACAGCCTTTAAGTTTTACCCCGACCCTTATCCGGCAGAAGACTTGTTCTACCGCAGTGATAATGCTTCGCTGGCCAAAGTCGGTGTTCCTGCACATACCATATCAACAGACCAGATCGATATTGATAAATTATACCATACCGTAGGTGACGAGTTCAGCACATTGGATGTAAATAATATCACATCCACTATCAGGGCAATCGCTTTAAGCTCACGTACAATAGTGGCCGGTACCGATACGCCTAAGCGGGTGGCTAAATTGGAAAGATAGAATTATTAGTAGCAGTGGCAGTTTAAAGTAGCAGTAATGAGACTGCAACTGCCGCTGCTACTGCTACTTGAAGAAATATGAGCACGATCCCCCGTATAGCAATCAATAGTATAGCGACCGGTATATTAATGATGGCATTTTTTACTATGATGTGGGCTGGCATTGCCTATGGCAGTATTGGAAGTAACGGATTGATCGTACTGATCATCTTTGCTTTAGCAAGTATTGTATTTATTGTTAGCGCGATACGTTTGTTCCGAATATCTAAACGCTTCTCAAAACTGGAAAGTGAAGCAGATAAAGCCGAAGGAAAAAGATCGGGAAAATGGTTCGGGATAATTTTCGCCGCTGAAGGCCTGGGTATTTTTATAGCGATCAATGTGGTCATCAATCTTGGCCATGCCGACCTTACCATTCCTGTTATCGCTTTGGTAGTGGGCCTGCATTTTTACCCCCTGGCTAAAGTATTCAGAAGAACTATCGACTATTACCTCGCCACCTGGACAACCATAGTAGCAATTATTGGCATTGTGCTGATATTGAACAAATCTTATTCAGCTGCCACTGTTGACGCATTTGTGGGCGTAGCAACAGCTATCGCAACATCTTGTTACGGCACTTATATGATCTATGAGGGAAAACGGCTATCCAAGAGTGTTATTGGCTAAAAGACTAATTGTTTAATTTCATGTTCTCAATAGCATGAAATTCCTTTATTGGCGGGTCATTATTTAACTCAACAATTTCAAATAAATGACTTTGCAGTTTTGATTGCTTAGTTAGTTCCAAGTATTCGGCAACAACCTCCTTGTCGATTTTGATTTTACCGCCTCCGGCCCAATGCCTGTCCTTTCCATCTTTTTTAACGCCAGAAATCCAATATGAATTACCACTAAAACGTTCCAAATAATTACCACTGCTATGTCTCTCGCCCTTCAGAAATGATAAGCCATTGAAATAAATAGTTTCTCCGGTTCTTGAAAAAAGAGCTTTTCCGATCCAGGCAGGTCCATCATCATTGTAACCGGTTTTTAGTTCCGCATATATCAACTTAGTTTTCATCATGTCAAATATTATAACTCCTTCCGCATCACATAGTCATTCATCCAATACTTACCGATGGGTATATCCTCTTCATAAGCCACCTGGAAGCCCATTTTTTCATAAAAATTTTTTGCTTTATTGTGGCGGTTCACATTCAGGTCGAGCGTACGTTTGCCCGCCTCTGTCGTTTTATTGGCCACTTCGTTGATCAGTATTTTTCCGTACCCCTTTCCCTGTGTTTCGGGCAGGCAATATAGTTTATGAAGCTTGTAAATTTCCGGGTCCTCTTCGCGTGGAGAGTAGGCCGCAAAAGCTACCGGTTTACCGTCCTCTGTCAGCAATAAATAGGTTTGCGCATTATTTTTTAATTGAGAAGAGATCTTTTCAACAGAATAGATCTCGTTCAGCATAAAACTGATCTGCTCTTTTTCTAATATAGCTGAATAGGTCGCCCACCAGGTATCTTCGGCTATTTGCCGGATGGTTACAAGATCATTTATCGTGGCTTGTCGGATAGAATACATTTTCAAATATATCAGAAATCCCGTAGAGACGCGATGCATCGCGTCTCTACGGGGTTCAATATTTATACCTTTCGCCCCAAATTTTTTTCAATTTTTCCTTTGCTTCCGCTTCGCGTGAATTATTACCTGGCTCATAAATTTTTGTTCCCCTGATTGCCTCGGGTAAAAAATCCTGGTCAACAAAATTGCCCTCGAAGCTGTGCGCGTATCTGTAATCCTTACCGTAGCCTATATTCTTCATTAATTTGGTTGGCGCATTGCGTAAGTGGAGCGGTACGGGCAAGTCGCCGGTTTCTTTTACCAGGGCGATAGCTGCCCCGATAGCCGTAGTTGCCGAATTGCTTTTAGGCGATGTAGCCAGGTAGATAACCGTTTGCGATAAGATCAATTGCGATTCCGGCCAGCCAATCACATTCACCGCCTCAAAGCAGGATTGCGCCAGCAATAAGGCATTCGGGTTAGCGTTACCTATGTCCTCAGAAGCAAGGATCAGCATCCGCCGGGCGATAAACAGTGGGTCTTCACCGCCTACAATCATCCGCGCCAGCCAGTAAACGGCGCCGTTAGGGTCGCTTCCGCGCATAGATTTAATAAAGGCCGAAATAATATCATAATGCTGTTCCCCGGCCTTATCATATAGTGCCATATTTTGCTGAACATGCTGCAGTACCACATCATTGGTAATAACAATTCTCTTTGTCGGAAAGGCATTTACAAGCAGCTCAAAAATGTTCAGCAGCTTACGAGCATCACCTCCCGAAAGACGGATCAAAGCCTCATGCTCTTTAACGTCTATCTTCTTTTCTTGCAGTACGACATCCTCTTTCATGGATTTATCCAGCAAGCTTACCAGGTTACTTTCCTCTAATGGCTGCAGGATATAAACCTGGCAGCGCGAAAGCAAAGCGGAGATCACCTCGAAGGAAGGGTTCTCAGTTGTCGCGCCAATCAAAGTAACCGTTCCTCTTTCCACGGCGCCCAATAATGAATCCTGTTGTGATTTGGAAAAACGGTGTATTTCGTCAATAAATAATATAGGCAGAGTTTCGCCTTGTTCCTTTAATAAAGACGCCTTCTCGATCACTTCACGCACATCCTTCACACCCGAATTGATCGCACTTAGTGAAAAAAACGGACGGTACAGCGTTTGTGATATAATATAGGCCAGTGTGGTTTTGCCCACGCCCGGCGGTCCCCAAAAGATCATGGAAGGCAATGAACCCGATTCAATGGCCTTGCGTAATACCGCACCCGGCCCCACCAGGTGTTTCTGGCCAACATAATCATCCAGCGATTTGGGGCGCATGCGCTCTGCTAAAGGCGGCAAATTGTTCATGTAGTAAAATTCGGAAATTAAATGTCAAATCCTAAAGAATTTAGTATTTTCGATAACAATTATATGATACAACAGTTTACCTCTGCCAATTATAAGTCTATTTGTGATCAATTAGCCTCAACCGATCCCACTCTGCAATACATTATTGATACCCATGGTTATCCGCCCTTCTGGTCAAGGCCAAACAGTTTCGAATCTTTGGTGCATATTATTTTAGAACAGCAGGTTTCACTGGCCTCGGCCCTGTCAGCTTTAAATAAGCTAAAGGAAAGGGTACAGGAAATAACCCCCGCCCGGATTTTACTGCTTACCGATGAGGAGATGCGTGCCTGTTACGTAAGCAGGCAGAAAAGCAGCTACCTTAAATACCTTGCCGAAGCATTATTGAGCGGACAATTGAAGCTGGATGAGTTCTGGCACCTGACTGATGATGAGGTTCGTTCACAATTAGTTGCCTTAAAAGGAATAGGCAACTGGACAGCAGATGTATACCTGATGTTCGCCCTGCAGCGTGCTGATATTTTCCCTATTGGCGACCTGGCGGCTGTAAATGCTTTGAAACGCGTAAAGCAATTGCCTGCGGAAATTACCCGCGAAGAAATGCTGGAAATAACTACCCAATGGCAGCCTTACAGAACCTTGGCAGCTATGCTGCTGTGGCATTTTTATTTAAGCTCCCCAAGGCCATCTTCAAGCAAAAAGTCTTAAATTTTTGATAAAAAACCTTGCTGATTGTATTCAGAACAACATTTTTACAATTACTCAAGCAATCAATCTGATCCGTTACCGTTAATGAATATTAAGTCGTAAAGCTTGGGTATGAGCATTTATGTACTTATATTTGATATAATTATATTCCTAAACTCAGATCTCAATCCAACTGGTTACTATTAAAACACTTGCGGATGAAACTGATTATTCATGGTGGCTTTTTTAGCGAGTCGAAGACCAACCCGGAGATGAAGTATGCCAAACAGGCAGCGCTAAGGGAGATTGTACAGTCGGGCTATAGATATCTTCAGGGTCATAACGCCATAGAAACGGTGGTTTACACCGTCAGCCTGCTGGAAGACTGCGAACTTTTTAATGCGGGCACCGGCTCACAAATCCAGAGCGATGGCAAGATAAGAATGAGCGCATCGCTGATGAATGGAAAAACCATGCAATTTTCGGGCGTGATCAACATAGAATATGTAAAAAACCCCATCCGCGTAGCCGAAAAACTGCTCAATATGGAAGACAAAGTGCTTGGCGGCCTCGGCGCTATCGAGTTTGCCCGCCAGCAGGACTTTGCCTTCTTTGATCCTATCACCGCCTTACGCCGTCATGAATACGAAAAAAGATTAAGCGATTCTATCCGCACGAGTACTGTTGGCTGTGTTGCCATGGATGTTTACGGCGATATAGCCGCAGCTACCTCAACAGGCGGGAAAGGCTTCCAGATGCCTGGCCGTGTAAGCGATTCGGCCACTATAGCGGGTAATTATGTAAACGAACATGCCGGGGTATCCTGTACTGGCATAGGCGAAGATATTGTGAGCGGAGCTGTGGCGCCAAAGATCGTTACGAGGGTATCGGATGGTATGAGTATTCAAAAGGCAATTACCAAAACCCTGGACGAATTAAAACCGTTTAACGGCATGGCTGGAGTAATTGGTATTTCTGCCGCAGGCGATATTTATTATGCAGATACTCACCCTTATATAGTTTGGGCACTGCATGACGGACAGATGGAAGTTTTCAATTAACTTCGCAATCGCTTGTTAATCAATTTTATATATTATATTTGTACAATAAATTTATAACACCGGGATAGAATTAATGCGTTTCAGACTAATCATTTTCTTTTGTGTGCTCAGTTTTTCGGCCTCGGCTCAATTCTGGAATAAAATCAGTTTCAAAAAAAAGCACATCATATTACCCGAACTTCAACTGGCAAAAGGACACCATTTTACCACAACAAATACCACATTAAAGCTTAATAGTATAGAGGTTCAACCTCTTGTTTTGGAGACATGTGAGTATACGCTCGAGGCCACTTCAAAAATGGTGATGGAGATGGCCAAGCACAATATGCGTTTCAGGGTGTACAATGATGCCAGCTATAATTTTAGCGACCTGGCGGCTTTGTATGTAAAACTTCGCCGTCTTTCAGAAGCTAAATGGTATTATTTGCAAAGTAATAACATATCCCGCCAGGAAAATGACGACAAGCATACTATTTCAAACCTGGTTAGCCTCGCTGCCATAAAAGTAGATATCGGCGATATTCCGTCAGCCAAAGCCGACCTGACCGAGGCGCGCGACCTGGCCCGCCTGCATGGGATGCAAACCGAAACTGCTGATATTGAAAAAAAGATGCTGCTATTGGCACAAAATATTACCCCAACCCTTAAACCGGAAGTAAAGTATGCGGAAAGCACCGGAAATGAAAAAAAGGCACTGTGATCATACGCCTTTTAAACTATCCGCGTTAATAGTAATCCAACTAAAACATAATTTGTAATATTGTTATTTCTATGACAGAGGCAGTATTGACACTGTCTCTTTTTATTTACATTAGCAAACCGATAATAGGCACGAGTATTGATGTTATACAGAGATTCAGATTTAAAGAGAGTAAAAGATATGTTTAAGAAATTATATATTCTATTGATACTTGGTGCCGCATTGGCATGCAAGGCATCGCCATCAAATCAACCCATGAAGAAGGTTGACGGGTCAAATGATCTGCAGCCCGATGCACAGCAAAGTGTAGTATGTCAATATATTGCTACCATAATAAGTGAGCATAACTACAAGAAAGTACCGCTGAATGATTCCATATCAGAGGTAGTTTATAAACGTTATGTGAAGGCACTTGACGAAAATCATAATTACCTGCTGGCATCTGATGTAAAAGATTTTGACAAATTCAAGGATGTATTGGATGATGATTTGAAAAGCGGAAACCTGTCTGATGTATTCTACATGTTCAACGTTTACCAGAAACGGTATAACGACCGTATAAAATATTCACTGTCACAGCTGGATAAAAATTTCGATTTCAGTACCAATGATACTTTCACTTTCGATCGCGACAGTTTGCCATATGCTGCCACAGAAGATGAGATGAATAAGATTTGGAGCGAGCGCGTTAAATATGACCTGCTTAACCTGAAACTGGCCAACGCAGACCTGGCAAAAGACAGGGAAACATTAAAAAAGCGTTACGAAAATCTGTTATCGCAATCCAACAAGCTGAACAACCAGGATGTGTTCCAGATATTTATGGATGCATTTACCAATGCGATCGATCCGCATACCAACTATTTTAACCCTTCAAATGCGGCCAATTTCAATATCGAAATGTCACGCTCACTGGAAGGTATCGGCGCAACCCTGCAATCAAAAGATGAGTATGTTACTATTTCATCCATTGTGCCCGGCGGCCCCGCTGATAAAAGCAAACAATTATCGCCTGAGGACCGCATCGTAGCTGTGGCACAAGGTAAAACAGGTGAGTTCCAAAATGTAATCGGCTGGAGAATAGAAAACGCTATCGCATTGATCCGCGGCACAAAAGGGACCGTTGTCCGTTTGGAAGTATTGCCAAAGGGCAGTAGCACCAGCAGCAAGCCTAAAGTAGTCGAAATGGTTCGCGAAAAGATCATTTTGCAGGATCAATCGGCTAAAAAAGAGATAAAAACTTATAACTCCAATGGTAAGATTGTAAAGATCGGTGTAATATCCATACCGGCATTTTATATTGACTACAACGATTACAAATCTGGTAATCCAAACTATAAGAGCACTACCCGCGACGTGAAATTGATATTAGATACCTTAAAGAAAGAAAATGTCGATGGTGTTGTGATCGACCTTCGCGAAAACGGTGGCGGTTCATTAATGGAGGCCATTGACCTGGGCGGATTATTTATTAAGACAGGCCCGATTGTCCAGGTTCGTGACGGCCGCGACCAGACAGAAGTAGATAATGATGAAGATCCGTCTATTTCTTACGCTGGCCCATTGGCTGTACTGGTTGACCGTTTCAGCGCATCAGCATCAGAAATATTTGCCGGGGCTATGCAGGATTACGGTCGCGCTTTGATCATCGGTACACAAACCTATGGTAAGGGCACCGTACAAAATGCAATCGACCTGGATAAAGTGATCAAACCATCTGTATTGGCAGACCTGATGGCGAAAATGAATGGTAAGAGTGAAAAACCTGCCTCTACTGCTACAGGCAGCCAGAGCAGGCTTGGACAATTGAACCTGACTATTGCCAAATTCTACCGCATCAGCGGGAACTCAACCCAGCATAAAGGTGTAACGCCGGATATTAAGTTCCCTTCGGTGATCCCGATGGATAAATACGGTGAGGATACCGAACCATCAGCATTGCCTTTTGATGTCATCGCCAAAAGTGATTACACCAAAACAGGCGATTTTACTGCAGTGATCCCGCAACTGAACAAGCTGCACGAACAGCGCATGAGCAGCAGCAACAGCTACAAATACCTGATGCAAGATATCGCCGATTTCACTAAACGTGAGAACGAGAAAAGCGTACCCCTGAATGAACAGCAGCTTAAAAAAGATCGTGATGCAGACGAAGCTAAATCATTTGCACGTGAAAACGATAAAAGAGTAGCTTTAGGATTTAAACCTTTGAAGAAAGGCGAAACAAGACCTAAAAATGAAGACCTGGATTTCCTGAAGATCGAAGCTGGTCAGGTACTGACCGACTATATTAACCTGGGCAGCAAATACACAAGCACCCCTGTTAACCAGCAGCAGCAATAATTATTTAAGATATTATCAAAATAATCCCGGTCTAAGCCGGGATTATTTGTTTTTATAAACCTGTGAATCGCTGATAGAACCTCTCCATTATTTTTGGCTAAAGCCTCATTTGCCTTGTTATTCTTTCCGCCCCATAAATGGGACGGCAATGAATTTTACACTTTGCTTTTGTTATTCATTGCCGTTTGGCTTCAGCCAACGGCTAAGTTGAAACAGATAAATGGCTTTAGCCTCAAGTTTATGCGCCAAATAGCTAGCTTTAAGCTTTATACCTTGCGCTTTTACCTTCAATTAAAACCAATTGCATTAAATTAGGGTTTATAAGCTATGCCTAAGAAACCGCTGCTTGAGTTTACCGATAGGGGTATTTATTGCGAAAAGGGAAGATTTTACATCGACCCCTGGAAGCCGGTTGACGATGCGGTGATCACCCATGCACATGCAGACCATGCTTATTTTGGACATAAGCACTACCTGGCCCATCATTTATCCAAACAAGTGCTGCTTTATCGTTTGGGCGATATTAACCTGCAAACTGTAGAATATGGCGAGAAGGTCAATAAAAACGGTGTGGAAATATCGTTGTTCCCCGCAGGTCATGTGATTGGTTCGGCGCAGATAAGGATCGAATTCCAGGGCGAGGTATGGGTCGTATCAGGTGATTATAAAGTGGAGGACGATGGAATATCCACGCCATTTGAACCTGTAAAGTGCCATCATTTTATATCCGAATGTACTTTTGGGATGCCCGTTTATCAATGGAAACCACCGGTACAGGTATTTGACGAGATGAATAAATGGTGGCGGCATAACCTGGATAATGGATTGGCAACGGTGGTCGTTGGTTATTCATTAGGTAAGGCGCAACGGATATTACAAAACCTCGATTTATCTAACGGTAAAGTGTATACTCATGGGGCAATAGAGAATGTGGCCCAGGCACTGCGCAACAATGGCGTACAATTGCAGCCCACTGAACGGATCACCTATGATACACCAAAGGAAGAGATCAGGAAAGGGATTGTGCTGGCCCCGCCATCTGCAGTAGGCTCTGCGTGGATGCGCAGGTTTGGCCCATATAATTTTGGTTATTGTTCCGGTTGGATGGCTATCCGTGGCGCCAAAAGAAGACGGGCTGCCGACCGTGGCTTTATCCTCTCAGACCATGCCGACTGGGATGGATTGATCAGCGCAATTGACGCCACCGGCTGCGAAAAGGTATACCTGACCCATGGCTATACAGCTACTTTTTCAAGATATCTTTCAGAGATTGGTTTTGACGCCCGTGAGGTACATACACTTTACGGAAGTGAAGAGGAAGAAAGTACGGCTAAGGAAGATCTGCTGAACGAGGCAGATAACAGGGTGCTTTCTCCGGAGGGAGAAAATTTGGGAGGCGTTTCATGAAAGCCTTCGCCCAATTATTCCTCTCTCTGGATGAGACCAATAAAACCAACGAAAAGGTAAAGGTTTTAAAAGACTACTTTATCAGTGTGCCCGACTCGGACAAGATGCATATGCTGGCGCTGTTTACCGGGCGCAGGCCAAAACGCCAGATCAATGCTACACTCATGCGTAACTGGGCCATTGAAGCGTCGCATATCCCGGCATGGTTGTTTGAGGAAAGCTATCACGTGGTTGGCGACCTGGCCGAAACCATGTCTTTATTAATGCCTCAAAATACGGTCAGCAGTAATAAGACATTGACCGAATGGATAGCTGAGATCAACACACTGGGCAATAAAACAGAAGAGGAACGAAAGCTATGGCTGATGGATTCATGGGCTATGCTGGATAGTCAGGAGCGGTTTGTCTTCAATAAAATAATGACCGGCGGTTTCCGGGTAGGGGTGTCCCAAAACCTGGTGATCAAAGCATTGGCTGATGTGGCCGGGCTGGATGCCGCTACGTTAACCCATCGCATTATGGGTAGGTGGATGCCGGAAACATATCATTATAAACAATTAGTGGAAGCGCAGGGTGCTACTGATGATATATCGAGGCCATACCCGTTTTTCCTTGCTTATCCAATACAGGAGACATCCGAAAAACAGCGATCTGCCGAAGAGTTACAAAATACGCTGGGCGACGCCACGGAATGGCAGGCAGAATGGAAATGGGATGGTATACGCGCGCAAATGATCAAACGAAACGGCAAGATATTTATCTGGAGCCGCGGTGAAGACCTGGCAACCGAAAAATTTCCGGAACTGCACCCATTTTTAAATGCATTGCCGGATGGTACCGTGCTCGATGGAGAAATATTGAACTTTCGCAACGGAATGCCCTTGCCCTTTAACTTATTGCAAACCCGCATCGGCAGAAAAAACCTGAGTAAAAAGATATTGGAAGACAGCCCTGTAGCGGTGATCGCTTATGATTGCCTGGAGTATAAAGAAGAAGATATCCGCCCAAAAACACAAACTGAACGAAGACAGATATTGGAACAATTGCAGGCTGAAACACCTTTTCCTGATATTTTCCGGATATCACCATTGATCAGCTTTAACAGTTGGGATGAATTGGCTGTCAACCGCGAGCAATCCAGGGCGATGATAGCCGAGGGCATCATGCTAAAACGCAAAAGCGCAGCTTACCAGGTGGGTCGCAGGCGTGGTGACTGGTGGAAATGGAAGATTGATCCGCTGTCCGTTGATGCCGTAATGATCTACGCCCAAAAAGGCCATGGCCGCCGTGCCGACCTATATACAGACTACACCTTTGCAGTTTGGGATGGCGACAAGCTGGTCGCTTTTGCCAAAGCCTATTCCGGCCTCACCGAACAGGAAATAAACAAGGTGGACCATTTTATCAAACGTAATACCATTGAAAAATTCGGCCCGGTACGTACAGTTAAACCCGAATTGGTTTTCGAGATCGGCTTTGAAGGTATCAACAAATCAACCCGGCATAAATCCGGTGTTGCATTGCGCTTCCCACGCATATTACGTTGGCGCCTGGATAAACCAAAGGAAGAAGCGGATACTTTGGATACGTTGAAAGCGTTGTTAGGGGAGTTACATTGATATAGTCTTATATCATCCTGAATTTTTTTAAAATTTATTTGTATAGCTTAACGAATTGAATTTGAGGCATCAATAAGCGGAATATTGAAGCAAAATAGCCATGATTTGCTATTTTGCCCTTTTATCTTTTAGCTTCGAAACTTTATCTTTAAGTTACATCAATGGCTAAAGAATGAAAAAAATTACCTGTTTATTTGCCATAACTGCCTTAATTAACAGTTATAGCTTTGCGCAACACATGAATATCAAGACACTTCCCTACCCCCAAACAAAAAAAGTTGATACTGTAGACACATATTTCGGCACCACTGTTCCAGACCCATACCGCTGGCTGGAGGACGACCGGGCTGCCGATACCAAAGCATGGGTAAAAGAAGAAAATAAAGTTACACAGGATTACCTGGGCCAGATACCTTACCGCGAAGCTATCCGCAAGCGCCTGGAAGTGCTGTGGAACTACGAGAAATACAGTGCCCCGTTTAAGGAAGGTAAATACACCTATTTTTATAAGAATGACGGTCTGCAAAGCCAGGCAGTTTTATGGCGACAGATAGGAGATAGTACACCTGAGATATTCCTCGACCCTAATAAATTTTCTGCAGATGGTACCACCTCTATGCAGGGCATTGACTTTACAAAAGACGGCAGTATGGCAGCCTACCAGATATCAGAAGGTGGCTCCGACTGGCGCAAGGTGATCGTGATAAAAACAACCGATAAGTCGATGATCGGTGATACTATGCGGGATCTGAAATTCACCGGGATTGCCTGGAAAGGTAACGAAGGCTTTTACTACAGCACTTATGATAAACCTAAAGTAGGCAGCCAGCTATCCGGCATGACGCAATACCATAAACTGTATTATCATATCTTAGGAACACCGCAAAGCCAGGATAAGCTGATATTCGGTGGCGAGCAGACCCCACGGCGCTACATAGGCGCTTATCTCACCGAAGATGAACGATTTCTTGTGATCACCGCAGCAACCAGCACAACAGGCAACGAACTATACATACAGGACCTAAGCAAACCCGGCAGCGAAATAGTGAATGTGGTGAACAATTTTGATAACCAGCATAACGTGATCGACAACGTGGATAGCAAGCTGTATATCCTTACCAACCTGTACACACCAAACTTTAAGGTAGTAACTGTGGATGCCGGCGATCCCAAACCTGCCAACTGGAAAGACCTGATACCCGGAACCAAAAACGTGCTGACTGTATCAACGGGTGGTGGAAAAATATTTGCCGAATATCTTAAGGATGCCACCTCGTTCGTTCAGCAATATGATATGGAAGGTAAGCTGGAACGCAATATCGAATTACCTGCTGTAGGCTCGGCCGGTGGATTTGGCACCAAGAAGGAAGAAAAAGAAACCTATTATACCTTTACTAATTACGTTTACCCGACGACTATTTTTAAGTACGACATTGCCACGGGGCAATCAACGGTTTGCAAAAAGGCGGGGGTGCAGTTTGATCCAACACAATACGAATCAAAACAGGTATTCTATAAATCAAAGGATGGAACCAAAATACCGATGATCATCACCTACAAAAAAGGTACTGTGATGAACGGTAAAAACCCTTTGCTGCTTTATGCCTATGGTGGTTTTGGAATCAGCCTGACACCGGCCTTCAGCACATCAAATATAGTCTTGATGGAACATGGCGGTATTTACGCAGTGCCCAACCTGCGCGGTGGCGGCGAGTACGGCGAGAACTGGCATAAGGCCGGCATCAAAATGAAAAAGCAGCATGTGTTTGATGATTTTATCGCTGCTGCTGAATATCTGATTAAGAATAAGTATACCTCAAAAGATTACCTCGCTATATCAGGGGGATCAAATGGTGGGTTATTAATAGGTGTAGTAATGACCCAACGCCCTGACCTGTGCAAAGTGGCTTTACCCGCCGTTGGTGTGATGGATATGCTGCGGTATAACCAGTTTACTGCAGGTGCAGGTTGGAGCTATGATTATGGTACCGCACAGGACAGCAAAGAAATGTTTGAGTACTTGTATAACTATTCGCCATACCATGCGCTTAAACCGGCGGATTATCCTGCTACCATGGTAACTACCGCCGATCATGATGATCGTGTGGTTCCGGCACATTCGTTCAAATTTGCTTCGCGCTTGCAGGAATATCAAAAAGGTACTGCGCCGGTACTCATCCGCATTGAAACAAAAGCCGGGCATGGTGCTGGTCAATCCACCGCACAGATCATCAGCGGGCAGGCAGATAAATGGGCCTTCATGTTCCAGAATATGGGTTTGGATTGGAAGTAATTTAAGAGGTCAGATGTCGGAGGTCGGAATGAAGAAATACTTTTTTGTATTACTGTTTTCAATAAGCAGTTCACTTGCATTTGCCCAAAAGCAAAACCTCAACATAGTTTATATTGGCGATAGTATTACACAAGGCGTACAATTGGCCGATCCGGACAAAGAAGCACCACCTGCAATTGCCACTGCCTGGCTGCGCAAGCAAAAAGGGATGGGCAAAGTTGAGTTTTCTAACCAGGGTGTAAGCGGTTTTACTACAGTTGATTTTCTCCCATCAACAAATACGGTATTTCCCCGGGCAGATAAGGCAGCAGCGGCCTTGGATAATAAGAACGCAACGCTTTTATTCTCTATTATGCTGGGTACCAATGACAGTGCTATTGTGGGCCCTAATGGCTCGCCTGTTTCTGCTGAACAGTATCGCAATAATTTGAAGATCATCATAGATCGCTTACTCCAGCATTTCCCAAAGAGTAAAATCATTATACAGAAATCTACATGGTACAGCCCGAATACATACAATGGATCGATGTATTTGCAGGAAGGACTGACGCGTTTGCAAAGCTATTTCCCGCAGATAGATAAACTGGTAACGGAGTATAATAATGCCAGTCCAGGTCATGTGTTTGCCTCAGATAAAAAGGCATTTGACTATTTCAGAGAACATTACAGAACCGATCTTATCCCGGAATTGGGCCACGAAGGCATTTTCTATCTTCACCCTAACAATAAGGGAGCGGCAGTTTTGGCACAATTCTGGGGCGAAGCTATTTATAAATCGATTGTTAAAAACAGGTAGATACAAACTAAAAAAGGCTTCTCTTTCGGAGAAGCCTTTTTTAGTTTGGCTTGGTTAATCACGACCGTGACCATGTCCGTGGCCGCCTCCACCATGTCCCCGGCCATGATCTTCGTGACCTTGTGGACCTCTGCCCCCATGGTTACCATTATCTTCATGCCAGTGGTTACGGTATCTCTCATCACGGCTGTCGCGAATGATCACCTGGTCCCTGCGGCCCCTGTAACCGGCGTACCTTGTTCTGTAAGTCACATCATAGCGCCATGGTTGAGGGCGATTAACCACTACCTTGTAGCCATGATAAACATCATAACTGCGGTATCTTACAGGTAAATAAGTTCTGCGAACCCAGCCGCCATTGCTTAAATAAACATATTCATGTGCTGGGACGTCGTAATATACGCCTATATCAGGCATGTAATAGTAATCGGCATGGTCGTAGCCAACAGGGCCCCATTCAGGTTGGGCGCCAATATTTACCCCTACACTTAAATGTACCTGGGCGTTGGCTAATTTGAACGATAAGCAGCTTATTAAAATAGCTGCAGTAAAAATGAACTTTTTCATATTAAAGTATTGCGTTTGGTATGTATGACAATATTAAACGATAAAAGTTTAAATATTTTATAGTACGCAGCGTTAAAATATGTATAAAAATAAATGCCTCCCGTTTAAGAAGGCATTTATTTAATAGTTAACTGTGTGATTATTAGTGCTTATGGTCCCGGCCGCGACCATGTCCCTTATGATCATCTTTCCAATGATTTTTGTACTTTTCTTCGTGGCTGTCGCGTATAACAGCCTGGTCACGCCGCCCTCTGTAAGTTGCATATTTGGTTCTGTAAACATTATTATGCACCCAGGGTGTGCGTTCATTTACCACAACTTTATAGCTATGATATACATCGTAATTACTGTAACGGGGTGGTAGAGAACCTGAGTGCACCCAGACATTGTTATTAAAATAAACATACTGATGCGCATTGATATCATAATAGGCATCAATATCGGGCATGTAATAATAATCGGCATGATCGTAGCCAACGGGCCCCCAGTCAGGCTGGCTGCCTATGTTAATGCCAACACTCAGGTGTACCTGTGCACCGGCTGGTTTGAATGATAGGCAGCCAATAAGGATCGCTGCTGTAATAATGAACTTTCTCATAAATAGATTTGGTTTTTAAATAAGACAGTCAAATGCTGCCGAAGTTTGCTGATAACAAGAATTTTACACGAATTAATGGGCACAAAAAAACCGGAAATAATATTATTCCCGGTTCTATATCGTCAGTATATTGGTTTACTGGTCTTCGTTATTTTCTTTATCCTCCAGCTTTTTTGGGATCATAGCCAACTGAGGTTTACCAATAACTTTGTAGTTGCCATCACCTTTTAGTATAGAAGCGACCTGGCTCCTGTCCTGCATGATTTTCACAGATTGCGCAAGCTCTTTATCATATTTGAAATTGGTCTCATAGCGGCCTTTTTCATAATAGTAACGTGATGCTATCTCGTTCTCAAGTACTTGTTTTATCTCATCTTTATTTTGCTGCAGATCATTCTTTTTAGTAGCAATCAGTTTGGCTTTCAATGCATCGTACTCAAGCTGGATACCGGTAAATTGCTTTTCTTTTGTAGCTTCTGCTTTCAGGTTATTTATCAGCTTTTCGGTAGCAGTGGTGTAGCTGTAATTTTTATCAGCCAGATATTTTACAAAATCGTTGTAATCAGCATCAGAAAGATGGAATGTCCTGTCATCGCCAATGCTGTTGTGTGTATTGCGGTAGAGAGTCGCATAATCAAAAATCAATAGCTTGGAAACAAGCGCCTGCGTAATGTTTGCAAAACGCTCCTGTTTTACAGGGATGTCCGGATAAACGCCACCGCCATCATAAACTGAGCGCCCTACTTTAGTCTTATATTCATGCATCAGCGAATCGGCAACTTTTACAACACTGCCGTCGTCCTTTCGGTGCGTATAGTCAAGCGCCTGAACGCAGCGGCCCGATGGTATGTAATATTTGGCGATGGTGATCTTCACCAAACTATTGTAT